>Ga0256405_10007249_pt1 | contig 16919 bp, 15 predicted proteins | sample RumenRJG_02DNA_FD_189096 | JGI IMG/M metagenome (GOLD analysis project Ga0256405, IMG submission 189096) | Bovine rumen microbial communities from Lethbridge, Alberta, Canada - RJG_02 | ecosystem: Host-associated > Mammals > Digestive system > Stomach > Rumen | place: Canada: Alberta...
ACCCCAATCAGTTTTTAAACCAGGATAATATTCGCCATAATCTTCTTTATCTGAATAGTCAACTGATAATGTATTGTCAATAGCCTCATCAATGTATTTATCAAAGTTATTGACATTTATCTTTTGTTTATTTAGTTTGTCTTTTTTTGATGTTCTATGGAGTTTTGACTTAGAATGGAAACCATCACCGAAAATATCTCTTTCGGCTTCTCTATTTCCTTTTCTCATGGCATGTAATTCGTCCTTGGGTGAATTATGTTTTTTTTGCCCATGTACTTCATTAACTATTCTTTTTGTGCTTTCCAACACTATATAGTTTAAATCATCAATTGTAAATTTCATGGTAATATATATTTTATTGTATTATAATTCTTCAGTATGTATATATTCATCATTTATTATATTTTTATCAGTTTGTAAAGAACCGATTCTATCAAGAAATTTGTTATAATTTTTTTCTTCCCTTGCTTTGTTTATTACTTTATTAAGCCATTCCTTACCCTTTTTTGTTTTTGCTAAAACTTCTGACATTAGTTTATTAAACTTCTTTGGTGGCAACATTGCTATTTTTCTGTATACATATGGTATTAAATCAGAATCAACATGTTCAAAAGAATCAGATAGTATTGTCCATAATGATGGTCCAATTCTCATATCCCATGGTTCGGCTTTAAGAAAATCAGTTTTATTTATAACATATTTCATTTTATTAAAATCAGATGGTAAACCATGTGAAGAAAACAATTCCATAAAACCATGTATTGTTTCACTTAATAAAACAGGAAATATTTTCCCCTCTGCTTTAATAATTGGTTTTTCATCTTCTTGTCCTAATGAAACATTAACAAACCCAAACTGTAATTTTTGTTTATCATTAATACCTAAATCTTCTTTAGTAAACAGCAAATAATTGGTTAGTGCTAATACTTTTCTATATAAATCAGGTAGTATTGGATTAACATCATATATATCATTCAAGTAAGATTTAATATTAGAAGATATTTGCATACCTGCGCCCATAGACAAACAATTTAATAGTCTTCTTTTAGCAACTTCACCATTTAGTTCTTCAATGGCTCTTAAATCATCATAATCAACAGTAACATCATCCAATGGTTCAATATTAACATTACTATCTTCAATTGTTTCAACTAAATTTAATTCTAATGTAACAGTATCATCAGGAACGCCAAAGAAATTGGTTACATAATTATAGCATAATTTTTCTAATTCATTTTTGTTTTGTTGCTCAATTTTTTGTGCTTTTAAAATGAGTTTTGCTAAAACACTTTCTATTTTATCATCATCAAAATCATCTATATTACCAATTTTTTTTAAATCATTTTTTAATTCTAAAAAACGTTTTTTGATAATTCTTTCTATAAAATTATCTTCGAAAACATTAGGTATTGCTGGATTATTTTTTAATGATGTTTGGTTTTTGAAAATACAATTCATTATTTCTTCAGGGACAGTATCCAATAATATACTTTCTTGAAGAATTTTATATGCATTTTCGTTTATATATATTGTTTTACTCATTTTGTAATAATATTAATATAATATAAATATTAAACTATTTTAGAAAAATATCAATTAAGGCTGATGTTTTCTCATCAGCCTTTCGATTTAAAATTCACCACAATCAACTATTTGGTATTTTTTTACCCATTTTCCATCGGTAAATAACCAATCACTTGATTCACCTTTATCATCAGATAAAACTGTTATTGTTTGTCCTTCGTATGCCTTTAATGGTGATGGCAAATCTGCTATTGTGTTAACCGGTTTTTGCTTAGTATCAAGTGGTCCGTCACCGGTATATTGAAATTGTGATGAGAATTTCTGTGTGTTGCTACTAGTAGTTTTCTTTGCCATGATTTATATGTTAATTTGTAATTGTTATTTTAAAAGGTATTTTTACATTTATTTCACCGTCTTCATAATCTTCATTGAAATAATCAATATCAACTGAACGATAAATATAATACCCATCATAAAGTGAGAGTCCTTCTACTTTAACAAAGTTGTCAGTAATATCAACAGTACCATTTTCTAATAAAGCAAATTTTCCATCGTAAGCAACAGGCATTGCAAGATAATAATCATTGCATGATAATTCTCTTAACTGTTGTTCAGTTATTGCACCATTAAGGTAATCCTGCCAATCATTTTCATCAGGGTCACCAAGTATAAAGTCAACAAAAGTTTCAGACCCTACCATAACAATTGATGGTTGGAAAATGGATTTTGTAATTGACATTGGGTCAGTTTGATGATTAACTTGCCCATAATAGAATAGTACTTCATCTTTCATAGGACCTGTACCCCCACTTAATGTTTTTATTGCTTCGATTATTCTATCAGTATTATTATCCCTATTAGTGTTGGTTGTTGTTACAGCAGAATTAACGGCACTAACAACAGTTTCAGCTGCTTTTTGTATACATTCACAATCAGCACCGGAACCACCACCGCTACCACCTGCTTTAACGGCTTCGATAAGAGGGTTTTTCATATATTCTTCAGGTGACATATCACAAAGGTCATCAATTTTAGCACCCCATTGCCACCTTTCTTCTATTCTATTATCATTTTCCCAAATAACATGATTATCAATATCAATTGCTTGTTCTCTTGGGTCTCCTAAATATGCCATATTTATTATTTTTTAATTAATTTATATAATTTACAGATATAAATAGTAGTTAAATGGTTAAAAACTGATGTGGGGTTTCACTTTTTAGAAATAATAATTTTTTTATCGTATGTTTTGTTCCAAATATTTGTTTGATAATTAATCAGATATTCATTTTCGTGTTCAATAACATCATAATTTGAAATAGTTGGTTTTTCAATACCATATCTATTTACATTAACATAAGCCAATGTACAAACAAGTGAATCACAGGCATCATAGTTTTCTTTTTTCAGTTCACTATCTTTACCATAGTCCCAAGGAACCGCATTTTCACCGGTATATAATTCATTGACCATATTCATCATAATATTTTTCTTATCAATATCAAAAGGATAAGACCCAAACAAAACAATTTTGTTCTTTTTTATTGAATCAATAATATATTTAATATCATGTTCTTCACCTCTTTTATTATATTTTCTTAGTGATATTAATTCAGGAAAAGAAAAACATCTTGCATCATATGATGAAATAAAAGTTGGGACAATACCTAATGTGTTATAGACAGCATCTGCAATCATGCCATTAAATTTCAAAAGTGTAGCAACGGTATTAACATTATTTGCTGATACAAGTGGTTCCTCAATAACAACATCTGTAATTTTTCTATCTGTATATTCTTTAATGTTCTTTAAAAATCCCTCATTAAACCCAAATTTTCTTAAACATAAAGCCTCAATACCCTTAATTTTTTTTGGTATACGAGGTTGTTTATGTGTGATGGCTATGATTGTTGGTATATTCCCATCACCTTTATCTTCAATAATACTTATACCTATACAATGTGTGCTGATATCAAGACCCAATATAATTCGTGGATATTCTATTTCGTTAATATTTTCCATGTTTTTTTATTTTAAAATAAAAAATAAATACTTAAAAGTAAATAAATTGTTTTGTTTTTTGTTATTATTTTTTGTATTTTTGTAAAAAATATATTATATGGCTGATGTTAGTAGAATAAATGTTAAAACAACTGATAAACACAGTGTTTTAATTAGCGAAAAACTCTTTCAAGATATCAAAGAATATTGCCAATATAATAATTTAAAAATTGGTGATTATATAAACACAATACTAAAAGAAAAATTCATGACCGAAAAATATGGTGAATCACCATTTGATGAATTTAGAAAAAAAATTGAAGATAATACTGTTGAAATTGACCCTAAAATACAACAAGCAATTGCTGATAATTTTTGGGAAATGATGGATGATAAAAAAACTGAAGATGTGGAAGAAACAAAAGGTACAATTGCGCCTGATATAACAAAAAACGTAAAATTTGAAATAACAGAAAATGTTGACCCAGTAACATTATCACATGTTTATAATATTGAAAAAAAAGAACAAGAAAACATGGCAGAAGTTATTTCAAAAAAATGGGATGGTTTAATAAAAAATAAAATTGAAAACACAAAAAAAGAGTCACCAAAAAAAGACAGTTATATTAAAGAAATTAAAAATTACGATAAATCAGAAAAACCCACGAGAAGGAAATTAAAATAGAAAAAATATGCAAAAGAAAATTGACATAGGACAAAAATCAAAAATAAGTATTGTTTGGAACATCAGACCCAATCAATATACCAAAGAAGAAGAGGATAATATTAAAACCCTTTTTGCTAAAAAATATAATGTATCAGAGAAAAATATTGTTGTTGAAAAAAATTTCATAACAGAAAATAATAATTCAGTAGCATTAAATTCTGATAATATTAAAGATATACAGGACCCAGCTTTTCAGCACAAACTGTTTAAAGAATATTTATCTGAAAACGGTATTGAAGATTATAATTTTGATGAACTATTAAAAATTGACTCAACAATTAATGCTTTAATTGATTATAATGTTTATGAGAAAAGTAGAAATTATAGTATAAAATGGATTGATTGGAGTAATTTTTTGTGTTATGGTCCAAGCAATCATTTTGATTTTACCACATTGCATGGTTTAGTTCTTTTAAATGGTGAACCGGCTAATAAAAGTGGTAAGTCCACATTTGCTTATGATTTAATTCATTTTTTACTTTTTGGTAAGACAAAATCAGGTAAAGCGAATAACCTTGCCGAACTTTTTAATAATTACCTACCTAATGAAACTGAATTAAAAGTTGAAGGATGTTTGAATATTGAGGGTAAAGACTATATTATTAAAAGAACATTAACAAGGGCAGCAAAGTCAAAAAAAAATGTTAGAACAGCAAAACAAACTGTTGAATATTATGTTCTTAATCCTAACGGTGAAAGAGAAGAACTTGTTGATGTCGAAAATTTGCAAGAAGAAACGACACAGAAAACAAATAAAATCATTAAGGAAACAATTGGTAATGAAAAAGATTTTGATTTGATAATTTCAGCAAATGCAAAAGACCTTGATGAACTTATTTCACTTAAAGAAGATGAAAGAGGTAAACTTCTTTCACGATGGATAGGCTTGTCTTGTTTGGAAGATAAGGACATTAAAGCAAGAGAAATGTGGAATAAGAAAATTTCTGTTGGTAGATATTGTGACATTTATAATAGAGAAACATTGAAAAATGATATTGCTGAACTTGAAGAAAGTAACAAAATTTTGTCTGAAAACTATGATAAGATAGAAAAAAACATTAAAGAATCAGTAGATAAAGTTGAAAGATATAACTCGGATAAAGAAAGATATTTATCTGAAAAAAAACCGGTTGATGAAACATTACTTAAAAACGGTGATGTCACAACACTTGAAACCAAACTAAATACTATTAAAGAAAATGGTATTAATAAGAGTAAAATACTTGAAACGCTGAAACAGGAAGCAAGCGAAATTGTAAATACTGAATATTCAAACGAGAATTATAATAATTTAGTTAAGGAAAAAGAATCTTTAATTGGTATTATATCTGAAATTAAAGCAAATATTGGTGCTTTAAAAAAGAAAAATGAGGATTTAGCAAATAGTGAATACTGTCCTACATGTCACAGAAAATATGATAATGTAGATAATAGTGGCTTAATTAATGCCAATAAAGAAGAAATACAAAAATTGATTGACAAAGGCATTATTTCAAATAACAGAAAAGAAGAGGTTATCAAAGAAATCACTAATTTGGAAGAAATAAGAGAAAACCAAATTAAGAAAAACAAAATTGAACTTAAAATTGCTGCAATTGAAACCGAACTTGCTCAACAAAGACTTGTATATAAAGAAATATTTGATACAATTAAAAAACTTAAAGAAAACAAGGAAGCAATAAAATATAATAATGAACTTGATGCTAAGATTTTAACAATTAATGAAACTATTAAGACTGAGGCTTCTATTCAACAAAGATTAAATAATGAGTTAATTGAAAATAAAACATTGTTTAATAACAATGTTGAAACAATTAATGAGAAAAAATCTTATATAGTTAAAATAGAAAATGAAATTCAAATAGAGAAAAATTGGAAGTTATACCTTAAAATGATAGGTAAAGACGGTATTTCAAAGATGGTACTTAAAAACACACTTCCAATTATCAATGGTGAATTAAATAACTTACTTGGAGACGTTGCTGATTTTGATGTAGAAGTCAGTGTTAACGAAAAAAATGATGTTGATTTTTGGTTGATTAGAAATAATGTTAAATATCGTTTGTCTGCTGCATCAGGTCTTGAAAAAACACAAGCAGCATTAGCATTAAGGGTAGTTTTAAGCAAAATGAGCACTTTAAGTAAAGTACCATTTGTATTATTTGATGAAATACTTGGTGGTGTTGCTGAAACAAATTATGATGCTATGAAAAAATTATATGATAAAATTGTCACTAATTATGATTTTATTTTACACATCACACACCTTTCATCAATTGTTGATTGGCATACCGGTGGTATCATTACAGTAAAAAAAGAAAACAATATTAGTACAATAAATCAATATAGTAATATTTAATAAAAATAAGAATAAAAAAAAAATGACGTAATTGTGTTAAAAAATAAAAACATTAGAGAATATGACAGAAATACTACAACGTATTTTAGCGAAATTAGTGAAAACAAACCACTAACAAAAGAAGAAGAATATGAATTATGGAAAGATTATAAAGAAAACAATAATCTTGAAGCACGAAATAAATTAATTTCTTCTAATTTAAAATTTGTTGCATCAATTGCAAAAAGATATCAAGGAATGGGTTTGTCATATAATGAACTAATAGCGGAAGGAAATGTTGGTTTACTGAAAGGTTTTGAACGTTTTGATGCAAGCAAAGGCTATAAATTGATAAGTTATTGTATATGGTGGATAAGACAATCAATAATCGAAGCAATAAACAAAAGAAATGGAATTGATGCTGAAGATATACCATATAAAACAACAGATGAAGATGATGATTTATATGAAGATGAAGAAACAATTCGTTCAGAATACTTTTTTGATGAACAACAAAAAAAAGATATAACAAATGATGATAAAACAACTGTGGGCTATTTAATGAATTTTCTCTCTGATAAAGAAAAAAATATTATTAATAAATATTATGGTTTAAATGGTGAAAAACCAAAAACATTAGAAGAAATCGGTGATGAACTTGGTATAACAAAAGAAAGAGTAAGACAAATAAATAAATTAAGTTTTGCTAAAATGAGAAGTGCAGCATTATTGCTAAAAGAAAAATAATAACTATTTATAATTGAAAAATTATGGCAAAAAAAACCACAACGAAAAGAACTACAGTTAAAAAAAAAGATACAGCAATAGTAGAAAAAATTGAAAAAGCTATTGAAAATGTAGATTCTAAAATTGAATTAAAGGAAGATGAAATTATTCCTGAAGAAAATGAAACAGTTGAAAAATTAATGGAAACTGTTAATGAATTTGAAGATTCTAAAAAAGAATTTGAAGAAAAAATTGAAAAAAACCCTGAAAAGGCACAGGAATTGATTGATGCTGAAATTAAAAAAGTTGAACAAACAAAAGAGAAAATTAAAAAAATAATGAAGTCCTATTACAATGGTATTACTGATACTTGGAACGGAATGCATACAGAATATTAAAAAAATATGGGAAAAGAAGATTTAACTACAAGAAAAATCCTTGATAATATAAGAGGACTACAAGAAGGAAAAACAATTACTAAAAATCTTTTAACAGAAGAAGATGAAAAAGAAAGAGATGCAATTGCAATAACAGATGACCCTAAGTTTGGCGATAAAGTACTAACTAATCAAATTGAACAATTTAGAATGTCAGTTGACGGTGGGGCAGAATTTGCTAAACCATCAATGAAAGTCGCTGACTGTCCTTTAATTTACATGCCTTCAACGGGTAATCTTATTTTTAGTGGAACTATACCAAGACTTAATAATCTTAAATTCCAATTTGTTTTGAGAACAAATACGGGTAATGGGTGTTTTGTTTGGGCTGATGGACTGATTCTTTCAGAAGAAAACATGAGAACAATCGAGAAATTATTCGGTTTCTGGAAAAATTGGGAGTATCAATGGAACTCACAAAGTGCTGATTTAGAAATGCTTGGTAATATGATTGATGAACAGTAAAATAATAAACCCTGACTATTTTTAGTCAGGGTTTTTATTGTTTTTTAAACATCAAAATCTAAATTAAGTGGTTCTTCTTCTTGTTGTTCACCGGTAAGTTTTTGTTTAAAAAGTTCTTGTTGTTGCATATCTGCATTATTATAAACTTCCATTATTTTGCTTACCATATCCCAAGTAGTTGAAAGTTGTTGAAGTGCATCATCACCAAAAACATCGCCAAAGGCTTCTAAAACCTCAAAAGAATTCTTTTTTCTAATTAAATTTTCAATATCATCATTTCCAAGAAGACTTTCAGTTAATTGTTTTTTAGTCATAATTTTCCCATTTTTTCTCATTTCAGATAGTCTTGCAATTTCGACATTTTTCTTGCTATATATTTTGGACTCATTTGGAAAACCATCACCATGTACAACAAGTCTTGCACTTTTGTTTCCAATTGCATTACCGATTTCAGGATTTTTGTTTATAACATCGGAAACATTGCTACCTGCTGGTACATCACAGTCAATGGATAGTGAATTATCATCAGTTTTTGGACCGCTAATAACAGCATTAACATCAGGCGTAATTGATTTTGCTTGCTGAATATCTTTTGTTGTATTAGGGTTTTTTAACGCGTTTAAATAATCGGAACCACTATTGTTATTTGCTTTAACTGTAATATCAATATCTTCCTGTATGTTTTTATTTATCATCTCTTTCAACTGAGACCTATTAATTATTATTTTTTTCATTTTTTTTTATTTTTGAAATTTTGGATTATTAAACGGTGTGTTTTTTGTTTTACAATTTCTTTGTTTTTGAATTTTAACATTATCTTCACTATCGGCCAAGTTATCATTAAATGTTTCATTTAATTTGTTTACTTGTTTTTTTGAAAAAATAACTGATTCCATTGGCATTTCCTGTGGTTCATTTTCCATTGGGCTATCAATTGTATCGCCTTCCATGTCTACATCACCATCACCACTTTCACCATCAAGTGAATCTAACATTCCACTTATCCATTTACCTAAATCTTCTTTGTCTTGTCCTTGATATTCTCTAAAATCTGCACAGGCTTTACCAATGTTTTTTTGTATTTCACTTCTTTTTTTGTCAGGATTGCTATTGTCCATTGGCACTTCATTATTCATCATTTCATTATCATTAAGACCTGACATATCCATATCAGACATATTATTGTCCATATCAGGCATGTTATTACCCATAGAACCATCCAAAGAAGGTTGCTCTTGTGAAGTCATAGAAGCATCACCCATAGGCATTTCCGGTTGTGGTTCTGTTGCCATAGGTGATGCTTCTTTATCTTTTTTTACTTTGATAACTTTCTTTTCAGTTAGTTCTCTTTTTTTTTATTGTCAAGGGGTGCACCATGTTTTAATTGGTATACAACATCCTTAGCAACAGCCTTAACTAACTCATTGAATGGAGAACTGTCACCAATTTGTTTTCCAAAAGGTTCTTCATTATGAACGCTTTCATCATTAATATCTTCACCGTGCTCATTTTTATCTTCACCGGTAGGAGGTAAATTCATAGGCTTTTTACGATAACCAGGATGGTCACCAAAAACATGTAATTCATCCTCATTTAATGCGTTTTTATAACTTGCCACAACGGATTCAATAATGGTATTCATAACCCTTTTCTTTGACTCAAACTGATAATCATCTTCCTCAGGAACGTCCTCATCAAAAGTATCTTCACTGTCAACTTCAGGTTCCTCTACAGGTTCTTCCTCATCGAAAGTATCTTCACTGTCAACTACAGGTTCATCTACAGATTCTTCTTCACCTTTAAGGTCAGCAAGAACACCCTGTAACCTTGCAATTTCAGCCTCAACGGAAGCGGCATCTGTTTCATCAACTTCAGGCTCTTCATCATCAAAGATATCATCTTCTTCTGTTGGCTCTTCTTCATCAAAAGTATCCTCGTCATCAACTACGGTATCCTCATCATCAACAACTGGTTCATCTTCGCCAACAGTTTCATCATCCAACATATCTTCATCATCAACAATAGGCTCATCCTCTTCATCGTCAAGAACATCAACCTCAGTTTCATCATCTTCCATTAAGTGGCCATCAGGTGAACCAACACCTGCCTGTGCATCTGATGGAAGACCTTCTGATGCCCATTCTCTTTCACCTTCCTCATTTACTTCTTTCTTACAAGTACAATCATCACATGATTTACCACAATCAGGGCAAACATCAGTATCTTCATTTACCTTCTCTTGTCCTTCAATATCCCAACCGATGGTTGCAGGTTCCTCACCCTTACCAAGTCCTTCACTTCCCCAATTACAAGTATTAGGAAGCATTGGGTTATCATTGGTCTCTGAATTTTCCTTTAAATCCTGTGTTTTACCAGGGTTCTTTTCAAAAGGAACTGCCTTTTTATCTAATTCAACGTGATTTCCGTCAAATTCAGGTTCTGCCTTTGCTTCTTTTGCGCCTTCAGGTTTATCACCCTTAGGGCCATTTTCCGCCTCAGGTTGTGAAGTAGTACAAGCAGGACCACCCTTAACAGCATAATCCTTTGACTCACCCATAATCATACCTGCGTTATACATAATTTGACGCTGACGAGCAATAGAATCTCTCATTTTATCTGATGCTTCAGCAAGAACAATTTCTTTCTTGAATGGGTCAAGTGTTGTTATGTCAACTTTAGCATCACAAGCCTCATTAATTGAAGAAAGTTTCAATTCAAGATTTTTAAGAGCATTTGCATAACTATCATATTGATAGTTTTTCTTGTTCATATAACCACCAATATAGTCATAAGATTCAGCAAGATTCTGCTTGCCATCAACAGTTTGTTTAATATAGTATTGATTATATTCTTTTACAATACCATAGTACTTTCCATCAGCACCCTTTTTTGTAAATTCCAAGGTATGGTTGTTTTGCTTATTGCCATTTTCTTTAACTACACCATAGGTGTAAAGTTGTTTCATACGAGCAATAGTATCATTGAAATCACTCATTTTATAATGTATTTAAAACAATTATTTTCAGTTATTTTTCTTATAAATATTATTTAATTTTAAAAAAATTACAAACTTCCTAAAATATCGTAAGATTTTGTCTTTAACTTATATAATTTATCCAAATATTCTAATCTTCTCAATGTCTTAAAAATAATATTAAAATTAGATATCTCTTTACCACCGGTTTTTTCAAAACCAATTTTTCTCAGGTTTTTAATTTCGTCCCATAGCTTTTCTGCTTTTTGAGAAATTTTTCTAATTTTATATTTACTGTTTTTATTTTTATTATACAAATATATTAATTTATCAATTTCATTTATATAGTCAGATACTTTTTCTTTAATATAGTTTTTATTAACTTTTGATGTTGCTAATTTTTCCCTTTCCGGTTCTATTATCCATTTATCCTTATCTAATGAATATACACCGCTTGAACTATGTTTTTCATTTACATCCTGAACATATAATTCAACAGGAAAACCATATATATTTAAATCCTTATGGTCATCATTCCATAATGATTTTTTTGAAATAAAATACTTATTTACAAAATCAACATTCTCATCAACATCAGAAAAATCCATCATGATATGTAAATCTATATCTGAATATTTACCGTCCCAATTAAAATTTGCTAATGAACCTGTCATTATAATATCTTTTGGTTTTACCCAATCAACATCTAAATAATCAACAAAATCATCCGCAATGTCAAGTAATTTTAGTCTAATTCTTGAATCAAGATGACCATTTTGCCAAAACTTCGGATTTAACTGTTTCTTAATATTAAATGATGATAAATCAACCTCATCAGAAGTTATTTCATTTTCAACGTTTTCTCTTATACCGTTTGAAATATAATTACAAGAAGACTTACCGCCTTCAATAAAAGCAGATGCTAAATCACCTCTTTGGTGTGCAACATCCAAACATCTATTTATTAAAATTAAAATATCTTCAGCACTTGTGTTTGGTGTATAAGAGTTAATGATTTTAAATAGTGGCTGTATGCCATAATCTGACCATCCATCACTACCGTCAGGTAATTTGCACCAATCGTAAAAACCGAGACTATCAAGATAATCAGAACCTGTTCTAAAATCAACAATATCTTCATTATCAAAAAAATCAGAAACATCATCAACCGGAAAATAAGATGAATGTCCTGCAAGATTAGTTATGCTTTCAATATCAATTGCATTTGGCACAATGATATTCATAAACCAATTATGCACAATATTATATGGTATTCTTGCCATTGTAGGGTTTTCCATAAATCTTTGTAATAATGTATGATATTGTTGTGCTGGAATAAGGTTCCATCTTTTTTGTTTTATATTGTGATTGATATCATAGTTAAACTCAGACAATAAATCATAACAACCATGTTCTTCATAAATATCTTCTAAATCTTCCCAAGATTCGTTTAACTTACTTTCGTTTGTTGGCATTTTGAATGGTACTGTGCCAAAATATTTCCCACATTCTTTACAAATGTAAACAGGTTCGCCATGAATTTGACAAACTACTTTTCCTCCACATTTATCACATTTTTCAGGCACAATTTCACCCTTATCATTTTTAATTACTTTCTTTTTTGCCTCATTCACATGATAATACGGACTAATATCACCCTTTTCAGGTGACAAATGATACATATCATCTGTTGCATCCTCACACATACCAACAACACCATCCATTATACCGGCATTAACTTTACCACCAACCTGGTCTTGGGCTGCAATCGCCTTCTTTAACTTTTTCTTTTGTTTTTCTGTAATTATAATGGTTTTCTTTGTTTTAGATTCATTTATTATTTCACCATTTGTGTTTATTTTATATTGTTTACCATTAAGTAAAACTTTAGCAAAACCATCATTAAAAAAACTAATTTCATCAAACCATTGGTTAAATATAATTTTACCTTCCGTATCTATAAAATTCCATTTGCCATTAAGTTTAACTTTACTTAAACCATTATAAAAATAACCAATCCCATCAAACCATTGGTCAGATAAAAATTTACCTTCTGCATTTATAAGATTCCATTTACCCTTAAGTTTAACTTTACCAAAACCATCATTAAAATCAGTGTTATCATCAAACCATTGATTAGATATAAAATTACTTTCTGTATTTATAAAATTATATTTACCATTAAGTTCAACCCTAGCAACCCCTTCACTAAAACTACCAACATAATCAAACCATTGGTTAAATATAATTTTACCTTCCCTATCTATAAAATTCCATTTACCATTAAGTTTAACCTTAGCAAAACCATGTTCAAAATCACCAACATAATCAAACCATTGGTTAAATATAATTTTACCTTCCCTATCTATAAAATTCCATTTACCATTAAGTTTAACACTACAAAAACCCTCAAAAAAATAACCGGTATCATCAAACCATTGGTCAGATATAAAATTACCTTCTGTATTTATAAAATTATATTTACCATTAAGTCTAACGATAGTTAAACCACCAGTAAAATAACCAATCCCATCAAACCATTGGTCAGATATAATTTTACCTTCCGTATTTATAAAATTGCATTTATTATTAAGTTGAACAATAGCATAACCCTCATTAAAATCATCGACACGTTCAAATATTTCTTCAGGTTTTTTTCCTGAATCTAATAAGCCCTGTACCTCATCAAATAATATCACTCCCTTGGCGTGTAACTCTTCCCTACTATATGGTTTAAATGTCTGATAAAAGTTCCTACCAAGCAAGTCTTCCAATTCATCAATATTCATTATACTATCATTACCACCGTTATCGTGATTCCATCTGCAAGTGACGGTGTTAACACTACCATCAAAGTTAACAGATACTGCAATCATTGACAATCCATAATTGTCCAAAGGACAATTATCACCTTTAACAACAGGTTCATTTTTAAAACCTTTTCTTAAACAGAAATAAAACCTACCAATACCATTATTAGTATATGAATTATACATATCAGGTGAGTGAGTAACACACCATGATGTATACTTACCATATTTAGATGCCTCATCAGGATTATCAATTGGTACAATTGTATAATTATTATTTACAACTAGCTGTTTTGAATTGGATTTAGCAATAGATTGTTTTAAATCATCATTAGATACAGATTTAAATCTGTTAACTAATGTTTGTAATGTTTCACCATTAAGGTTATAATCATATTCATTAACATGAGCATCAGACGCTATATATTTAAGAGTTTTGTTTAATTCGAATATTGCGTTACCGTTGTTTAATTCACCATCAAGATATAACCTTGTTACACCTAACAGGAATTTACATTGTTGTAATCTACTATTAGGTACATCTGTTCTGATAGCATCAAGTATCTGTTGTCTCTTTTCAGGGTCAGTATATCCCTTACTTTCAAGATACTTTCTTGCTTTTTTCATGTTAGTACCTTCATTTTCCAAAAGAAGGCCATTAATGGAACTTAATTGTTTTTCTGTTATGTATATTGTCTTATTCATTAAAAGAAAACATTTTATATACTATAAATATAACTAATAAACAAAAAAAGAGAGGCTTTTGCCTCTCTTTAATTTTATTTTAATTATTTTGCTTAGTCTTTTACAACGGTGTAAACTTTCTTACCATCTTCAACTGTTTCTTCTACATGATAACCCTCAGCAACAAAACTTACAGGGCCATTAGGCTCACTATAAGATATAGCAGGGTTAAACTCATAGAATTTACCACCATAAATGTTAATCTTAGCAACACCTGAAGTGTAGTTTGCATCAAAACAGTTGACTAAGAACTTAAGATTACCATTTACATCTCTGTCAGCGCTGTCAGCATTACCTAATTTAAATGTACCACCATAAACGTTGATAGTACCCTTTTCAGAATAAAGTGTATGCGTCTTACCTTCAAATTCACCACCATAAATATTTAATGTGGCATCGTTTGAAGAAACCCATAAACCATAACCTTCACCGGTATCGGCAAATCTACCATCACCATAGAAATTAACAGTTGCATTTCCTCTAAGGAACAAAGCATAATTCTTATTAGTGGTTTCAATTTTATGACCATTTAAATTATACTGATAATCACCGGTAGCAAAAAGACCAAATCCAAGTGTACTTGTACCACTATAGTCTTCGGTTAAATTATAAATACCTGGGTTATTTACCATTTTATTAACAGTAGCATCCTCAGGAACATTCCAACTCATAGGTTCAATAACAGTGCCTTCACCGATAAGTTCACCTACGAATTTATCTGTATAAAGTCCATAAACTTTAACATTACCTTGAAGCATGGTTAATTTATTGACATGTGAATTAGCCTTCATGAATAAAGTATCTTCTTTTACTGTTGCAGTTACTTCATTCCATTTTGAAGTAATACTAACATCACCATTAGGTGCATAGAATTCAACATTAGGTGTGTCATCACCATTGTTATTTGATACACTAAGTGTACCCTCAGTCATGGTTTGTATCATTGCACCATCATGGAAAAGTCCACCAAAGGAAATGTTTCCTTCATAATTTTCATCAACTGTAATGGTTCCAAAATACTCTGCTTTTGAATCAGATGCAGTACTAATACCTTTATTAGTCCACACATTATTAAATTTACCGCCAAGATAAACACTACCAACTGAATCAATAACAATGTCAACTGGTTCATCACCACTATTAGTAATGGAAATACCCTTAGAAGATTTATTAGTCACAGTCATACCGTTAGTACATGTTCCTGTAATATAAATAAACTGACTACTTTCTTCAGGAATAGTAATATTATTAAGTGTTTCAGCAGAAGATATCTGAATTTTAACACTCTTTGTTGCGGCTAATGCTTCTTCAACAATAGCATTTGCTGTTGCATCCTGTTCCTCAGTATTGGTAGTTGCCTCAGGTCTTGTGAAATCATGCTCAGGCTCTGGTTCCGGTTCAGGGTCAGGTGTTGGTTCAGGTTCTGGTTCCGGTTCAGGGTCAGGTGTTGGCTCAGGGTCAGGTGTTGGTTCAGGTTCAGGGTCAGGTTCGTCACCACCTTCAAAATCAACAGTAGCAAGTAATTGGCTACTTAAAACCTTCATTGCATCATTACCGTTAGCGGTAGGGTCAAAGGCTTCAACAAGAACATCAGATTCACCGGTGCAAACATCATCACCTGCTGCTTCCATTACCTTGGGAATCAACCCTTCAAAACGTGTTCCCTCAACAAACTCATAATCATTAAATTTGTGATTTATTCTCATATTATATATAGTTTTTTATTCTATTATTGTTCAGCAATTAATTGGCTGCTTATTACTTTCATTGCATCACTACCATTAGCAGTAGGGTCAAAGGCATCAACAAGGACCTCAGATTCACCGGTGCAAACTTCATCACCAACTCTTTCCATTAATCTTGGAATAAGTCCCTCAAAAGATTTGCCTTCTCTAAAGCCATATCTTTTCATTTCAACATTAATTTTATCCATGTTTTTTATAATTTTAAAAATGTTATTTTTCTATTTTAAATATAAATAGTCAATTAATTACAAAAAAATTAATTTTCTATATCTATAATTGTCCAACTATTTGGAACACCAGATACACCTTTTATCCAAGTAGTATTTGGATTTTTATAGAAAATACCTGTTGGTGCAACATTTGCTGTCCAATAATGTGTTGATGTTTGAGCATTGTTGCCTGTTGTTGAATTACATTTTATTTCATTT
>Ga0256405_10007250_pt1 | contig 16916 bp, 21 predicted proteins | sample RumenRJG_02DNA_FD_189096 | JGI IMG/M metagenome (GOLD analysis project Ga0256405, IMG submission 189096) | Bovine rumen microbial communities from Lethbridge, Alberta, Canada - RJG_02 | ecosystem: Host-associated > Mammals > Digestive system > Stomach > Rumen | place: Canada: Alberta...
ACATCCTCCGAGTGCATGATGTCCGTGCCGCCGTAGAAGCCGTAAAGATTTTCACGGAACTTCGAAACAATAGCTAAGAGAGTTATTTACTCTTTACAAAAACGATTTTAACATAAAACAAAATTTTCCTTCTGGTTCCTGATTCATACCATGCTCAAGCAGAAGAGCCTGGAAGAAATGAAGAGCGACTTCACCAACAACATCACCCACGAACTCAAGACACCGGTGGCCGTCGCCTACGCCGCCAACGACGCCCTCCTTAACTTCGATGCGGGCAATGATCCGGAGAAACGCCGCGAGTATCTGGAAATCAGCCAGGGCCAGTTGGAGAAGTTGGAAGGAATGATCGAGCAGATCCTCTCGATGAGTATGGAAAGCCGCAAAACCTTCGAGCTCAAACGCGAAACCATTGAGCTGGAGCCGCTGCTGCAGAAGTTGGCCGACCAGCACATTCTTTCCGCCGGAAAGCCCTGCGACATCAAAGTCAATGTAGATAGTAGCCTGGTGCTCGACGCGGACCGCTTCCACCTTTCAAACATCGTCAGTAACCTCATAGACAACGCCATCAAATACTCCGGAGAATCGGTCCACATCGACATCACTGCAAAAGCTACCGATGAAGGAGTCGAAATCCGTGTCCTGGGCAACGGTATCGGAATAGCGCCGGACAAGCAGAAGCACATCTTCGACAAATTCTACCGCGTCCCCACCGGCAATATCCACGATGTCAAGGGCTATGGCCTCGGACTCTATTACGCCAAAACGATGGTCGAGAAGCACGGCGGCACCATAGAAGTCTCCAGCACTCCCGGCAAGGGCAGTGAATTCATCCTGACACTCTGAATCTATGCCGACAATCAAGATACTCCTCGTCGAAGACGAAAAGACCCTCGTACAAATCGTCAGTGAGACCCTTCGCAGCAAGGGCTTCACGGTGGAGACCGCATACGACGGAGCCGAAGGCCTCAAACGATTCTTCGAGACTCATCCAGACGTACTCATTGCCGATGTCATGATGCCCCGTATGGACGGCTTCGAAATGGTCCGCCGCATCAGGAAGACCGACGACCATACCCCCGTCCTCTTCCTCACAGCCAAATTCACTCCGGACGATGTTGTCACTGGCTTCGAACTTGGAGCCAACGACTACCTCAAAAAACCATTCGCCATCCAGGAACTCATCGTCCGCATCAAGGCCCTGATGGGAAAGGCCTACATGACCGGGCGGCAGGAAGCGGAGCAGAACGAATACACACTTGGAGATTTCCGCTTTACGCCCTCATCCCAAACGCTGGAATACCTCCCGAAAGGCGAGACCACGAGCTTGTCCCATCGGGAAGCCGAAATCCTCCGCCGCCTCTGCCGCGCCCGCGGAGAAGTCGTGCCCATGCAGAACCTCCTCCTCGACCTGTGGGGCGACGATGACTTCTTCAACGCCCGCAGCTTCCAGGTCTTCATCACCCGCCTGCGCCGTGCCCTCTCCAAAGACCCACGCATCCGCATCGTCAACGTCCGCGGCACCGGCTACAAGCTGATCGCAGAATAAGCTCAGCGAGGAAGTCCGTACACCCTCACATCCATCGCCTTCCCACCCTTCACCACGGCCCCGGCCCTGGTCTCCTCCAGCAGGAACCCATTCTTCTCCAGCACCCGGGCCGATGCCAGGTTCTCCGGGAACACCTCGCCGATTATGCGCTCCGGCGCCAGCTCCCGGAAAGCAATCCCGCAGATCTGCCGAACCGCTTCTGTGCCGATACCCTGGGACCAGAACGGCGTCAGGATCATATAGCCAATCGACCCAACGGAGCGATTCTCATTGGCCATCCTTTCCACGGAAATGCTTCCGACAATCTGTCCGTCCAGGACGATGGCCCGCCAGACGCCCTCCTTGCCATCATTCCCGGCCACCATCCCAAGCCACCAGTCGGCATCCGCTTCGGTGTAAGGATACGGCAGCCGGTCCGACAGGTATGTCCTGTCAACGGCATTGCAGAGCGCCATCAGTGCATCCCGGTCAGCAAAGGTCCACTTATGAAGGTCAACGGTCATAGTTCAGATAGCCACTGTACCATCTTCTCCAATACCTCCGGAGAGATGGTTTCCTCTATGTCGCGGTATTCGGTAGCGGCGCCTGTCTGGCAATGCTGGAACAAATGATTCACGCCTTCAATCGTTTCCACTTGGTTCTTGGCATTGACCGGGAGGCCATTACGCAACGCCCCCAGGTTACTCTCATGATCTACCTGAGTGTCCATGGTGCCGTTAAGGGCCATGACAGGACAGGTAATGCTTCCCAGAAGCGGACGAGCGTCCATTGCGATGAAATACTTCAAATAAGGAGTCTGGAGTTGAAGGGAGATGGCAGAGAGATTCTGCGCCAACGCCGCGGGGAGGTCATATTTGCCGGCCGAAGGGATAGGCGTTCCGGCGATACAGGCGTCGAAGGTTTCGCCCAGAGCCTGGCAATACATATCTATCGTCTCTGCGGGAACTCCTTTTGCCATAAGTGCAATACGGTTCTGCCATAACAACGTTTCCTTGCCGGAAACCACCATTCCTGCCAGCGAGACGATAAAATCGGCCTTCTTCTCAGCGGCCAGCATCAGCGCGATGGTGCCGCCTTCACTATGGCCGATGACACCTACTTTGTCAAAGCGTTTCCGAAGGAGTCCGATGCCGGCAAGCGCATCGTTCTTCAAGTCCTCTGTGGTGCAGTTGATGATGTCCCCGGTGGACTCGCCAAAGCCGCGGTCATCATAACGGAGCGTGGCAATTCCTGCACGGGCGAATGCATCGGCAATGACAGCAAAAGGCCTGTGTTCATAGAATACCTCATCCCTGTTCTGGAGGCCGCTACCTGTGATCATAATCAGGACAGGCGTATTGCGGGTACAGCCTTCCGGAAGGACCAGCGTGCCTTTCAGGACAGCCTCACCGTTGCTGAAAGAGACCTCCTCTTGAGCATAAGGGAACGGCCCTTTTGGTGTCTGTGGCCGATTGAGATTCTCTTCGCCCGGCATAAGCGTCAGGGGCATAGAAGCACCCATTTGCTTGAAGGTACCCGCAATCTGCTTGATTAACCATAGGCCTTCATACGTAGCTCCGATGGAAGGCACCTTGATGGTAATACTTCCGGTAGCCGTCCTCGTAACCTCTATGGGAATCCCTTTTGCGCCCTGGTCCGGCGAATCCATCGTGGGATTCTCCTCGTCAAGATGAAACACAAGTGACAGTTTTGTGCCCTGGACATCCAACTTTCCGGACCAGGTTCCGGTCTGGGCACTGGCGCTGAATACGGCGGCCAGCAGCACCCCAATGAGTATTATCTTTTTTCTCATGACAGCTGTATCCATATAATTTGACGAGATACTTGATTCTACTCGCTCTCCAGCGACTCAATCAGATTGTCGCAGGCTTCCATCTTTTTCCTGTACGTTTTGACAGCGTACAAAACACCAGCCACACAAGTAAAGATATAAATGGCTGTCGGGAACAGCATATTCTCATCGGGGGCCGATTGCGTGTAGATTCGGATGAGCACAAAAGCGACCAGAGCCACGGCCGGAATTGCCCCGACCACCACTGACAGGTGATAAAACCTCTTGTACTCTTTGACGGTCTTCGCCGCAGTAAGGACATCGTCATCAAGCATTTTCTGCGTGTCAAATTTCTTCCTTCCAATAAGCACTGCGATCAGGTCAATCAGTGCCCAGATCGATACGGCTACTGCAAACCATATCGGCCACCCGACAGCATGGCAGATGACAATGATCATCGGAATCGTGATAATGTCCATTGACATTCTTTTTGTGAGGTCTTTCCCGATGAAAGAAGTCTTCTGTTTCCTGATCTGCTCCAGAAGCTCTTTGTTTACGATTCGCTGCTTGTTCAGCGTTTCCTTCAAGTCATTGTACTCAGACTTGAGTTCCTGCAGTTCTTTAGAGTTGATATCCACGGATTCCATTGTTTTGCTCAATTAAATGTTCGACATTTGTTTTAACTGTTCTTTAATGCGAACGAGTTTGATGGAAACGTTTTTGACAGAAATGCCGAGGATGGCGCCGATTTCGTCATAGCTCAGGCCTTCGAGCCACAACAGGATGACACTTCTGTCCACGAGTCCAAGAGCATTGATTCTCTTGTAGAGGCGTTTGACCTGCAGGGATTTCTCATAATTGTCCTCATAGGGCTTGATGTCCATGTCGAGGTCCACTCGCTCTCCAGCCCTCTTCTGCTTCTTGTCGTAATTGATGCAGTAGTTGAGGCTGACGCGATAGATCCACGTCTTGATATCACTTTTCCCCTCAAAGGAATCAAATCCCTGCCAGAGTCTGATCAGGATCTCCTGGAACAGGTCATTTACCTCATTTTCATCCTTGGAGAACATATAGCAGACAGTATAGATTGTCCGCTTATACTCTTCAACGACTCTTGAAAATCTTTGCTCTTTTGTTTCCATTTCTTTTTCGTTCTCACCCGTTAGACAACGAACCGTGTGAAAAACTACTAAAAATCTGATGTAACGAAGACAAAGATACTGCTTTATTGCGATATTCTCTTATGATACAACGCCTTTCCCTTTGCCGATGCCAATAAAAAAGCGGCCGAAGCCGCTTCATTCATTCTTCCTCTTTCATCTTCAATCGATCAAGAATGCTGTCACAGGCTTTCATCAGCCGCTTGTAGTAGAGGAAGCCTATGATACACAGTGCGACGACAGTGAGGACTAAGAGTAGGACCATTTTCATTCCTTGTTCAGGAGTACTCCAGCTGTGATAGACGGTGGGGGCAAAGGTTCCGGCGAGGATGACGGCCGCGGTCATAAATACGAAGAAATACCGATGATACTGCTGTTTGAAGCGTTTGACCTTCTTGGTAGCGGAGAGGATGTCCTCCTCGTAGAGGGTTTCTTTCGACAGATTCTTGTACATGCGGAGCATGGCCCAGATGGCAATCACGATAAAGAAGGACACCGCGGCCGGGAACCACCAGTCAATGTGCCTGATGATGGAGATGACAATGACCAAAGGGATGCCCAGCGCACCGGCGATGAGGCCGCTTTGCTTGTCCGTCGAGAGCCAACGGACGTCGGACTTGAATGCTTTTTCCATTAACTTCTCGTTGATAATCTGCTGCTTATCGAACCGGTCCTTCAGTGCGGCGTAATCTTGCCGCATCTGCTCCAGTTCCTGATTGATATCGAATTCTTCTTTGTTCATGGTACGAGTGATTAAAGATGGGACTTTTTGAGTTCTTCCTTGATTCGATGTAGTTGGAAGGAAACATTCTTCACCGATATACCCACGATGGCACCTATCTCCTCGTAGCTCAGGCCTTCGAGCCACAAGAGGATGATTGCGCGATCCACCAGCCCCAATTGATTGATACGGGCATACAGGCGCTTAGTTTGCAGTGCCCTGTCATTCGTGTCCTCAAACGGGTCGATGTCCACGCTAAGCGGTATCCGCTCTCTGCTCAAACTTTTCTTTTTCTTGTCAGCGTTGAGGCAGCAGTTGAGCGAGACACGGTAAATCCAGGTCCGGACATCGGATTCCGCGCGGAAAGAATCGTACCCCTTCCAGAGTCTGATCAGTATCTCCTGGAAGAGATCGTCAATCTCATCCGAGTCCTTCGAGAACATATAGCACACCGAGTAGATGGTGCTCTTATGCTCCCGGACCAATTGGGTGAATGCTTGTTCCTTGTTATCCATTATCTATCGAATCTACACCCGTTAGACAACATAGTCCGCGAAAAACTATAAAACAATTCAATTTTCTTCAGACAAATTTACATTATTTTGCCGATAATGCCTTCAGGCCGATATGGGAAGCGGTCAAAGCCAGTTCGCTCCGCTGAAACTGCGCTCACTCGCTTTGGTTCCGTCCTCCGGGGCACTGCCGCGCCCCTCCGAACTCCACTCTTGGCAGCTCCACTGCAAGACTCTTCCCGCTGCGCCACGGCGCTCCGGTCAGAAACTTGCGGCCGTTCCGCAGTATCGCCATAATTGCAATTAAATTTGGTTTATATTGTAAACTTGTTTATATTTGCATCGTGGCTAAGGCAGACTGCGCAGCTGCGCTTGGCCGCAAAAACAAGCAAAACACTTGATACAATGGAACAAAACAAAGAAATGACGGCTCAGCAGAGCCTTCAAATCATCAGCGAGACTTTCAACAACAGCCGCAAGGAAATCCTTCGGGGCAGCGCCAAGTACTTTATGCTTTGGGGAACGCTGCTCACTGTCGTCTCCCTTGTCATCTATCTATTATGGCATCTTACCGGAAAGCCTGAATGGAACTTCCTCTGGTTTGCCATGCCGGTCATCGGCTATCCTATCGCAGCACTAATGGGGAAATATAATAAGGCTATGCCCCAGAACGAAGTAAGCAAGATGCTCGGCAACGTGTGGGGTGTTTTCGGTGTATTTGCCATCACGCTCAGCATCATTGCCATCTTCCTGGTCCCCATGCGCGTATCCCTCATCATCGTCATCATCATGGGCCTGGCCGAATGCATGTCCGGCGTCCTGCTGAAAAACTGGCCCATCATCATCGGCGGCTTCCTTCTGGGAGTAGGCGGCGCCGTATTCGCCATGCTGGTAAAGGGAGAAGCACAACTGTTGATTTTCACCTTGGGAGGCGTCCTGCTGCTCGTGACCGGACTGATTATGAAACTTCAGTACAAATAGCCTATGTTTCCCAAGTTAGATCCGCTTCTGCACTCGGAACTCCGGTTGGCCGTGATGTCCATCCTGGCAGGGGTAGATGAAGCCGACTTCACCTATCTCAAAAAACAGACAGGCGCTACGTCAGGGAACCTAAGCGTGCAGATAGACAAGCTCACCGCTGCCGGCTACATCACGGTGGAGAAGGGCTTCAAAGGAAAGATGCCCCGCACCACCTGTAAGATAACTCCTGCCGGGCAGGATGCATTCAACCAATATGTGGAAGCGCTGAAAGAATACCTTTCGGCCAGTAAATAATCAAACCAAATATGAATAAGATAGCCAAGACCATTTTATGGGGCTTGTTAGCCGCCGCATGGCTTTCAGGAGCCAATGCCTGGGCACAGGCCGACCCGCTCGAACAGGGTGCCATGTCCGTCCGGAAACTGGATGACGGACTGTATTGCATGGAATACAAAGGAGATGACGGCTTTGCCTCTCTCCTGGAAAACGGAGGCGGACGCAGCGCAGCAGAATTATCGGCGTACGTCACGCGCTTCCTCTCCAAAGGCTTTTACCCGCCGAAGTCCGGAAATCCCGGGCCGATGGATTACGGGTGCTCTGCCCTCACGGTCCGCACTCCGGAAGGCGGCGTCCTGATGGGCCGGAATTTTGATTTCAATTCGGCCACCGGAATCGTCCTTCACACGGTCCCCGAGCAGGGTTATGAGACCTATACCACCTTCAACACCAACTTCCTCGGATTCGGGGAAGGGTGGCTCCCAGAAGGCTTCAAGAATCAGTATATGGCTCTTTCCGTGCTGTTTTTCGCGCTGGACGGCATCAACGAAAAAGGCCTTGCTGTCGCAGACCTGATGGCTGGTGACAGCGCCCAGACAAACCAGGAAAGCGGAAAGCCTGCCCTCACCACCACATCGGCCATCTGCTACCTGCTCAAGAATGCCGCAACGGTGGACGAAGCCCTGGATCTGCTCCGGGGAATCGATATGCATTCCGACATCGGCGCAGCCCATCATTATGCCATTTCCGATGCCACCGGCCGAAGCGTGGTAGTGGAGTATGTGGACAACCGGATGGAGGTCGTTGAATCCGCTGCAGTCGCCAATCACTACCTGTGCGAAGCCAAACTGAATGTCGGCCTTATTAAGGGAGACCGCCGATATGAAGTCCTGTGCAGTCTGTACGATGCCACGGGAGGAACAATGGATAAAATGCAGCTCACGAAGACGATTGCATCTGTTTCCTTACCACCGACGGAAGGAGGTCACATGGGCACCGCTTGGACAATGGTAATGGACCTGACAACCCCCTCTGTTACCTATTACTCCCGCCGCCACTTCGACAAGCCATTTCACTTTGAATTTGAGAGGAAGGAGCTGGTAAAGTGATTGGCTGTACTCCTGGCGAATGGGGTGATGAAGAAACGTTTGACACTCGTGGTCAGGAGATTCAGCGATGGCTTGAGGACAATGCTGTAGAGCCTTACCGCTTTGTCATTATTGATGACTTCTCCACTATTGAAGCTGCCAGTGGTCAAGAAGATTTTGGATCACCGTAAATCCCCACTGCGGTATATCAAAGAAAGATGCTAACCGAGCTATTCAGTTGCTCAATCAGCAATGATAAAAACGTTTCTACTGCAATAATGCTGGGCTCGTCAAGGACAACTTCATCACCCATGAATATTACAGTATTGGCCGTGCCCAGGTCAATGGCCAACTCGTGACTGAAAAATGCCATGTTTGCTAAGGTTTAAAAACGGCAGGCCCGAGGCTACCTTTCACGCCTCATAGTCTCGGGCCCTTGGTGCCGTTAATGCTTGATGATGAGTTTGTTGTTCTGATTGTCGATGGTGATGGTCCCGAAGCGTTCCAATACGGATTGGCCTAACAGTAATGGCGCTTTCTGGCTCTTTACAACAGATGCATCGATGTTATTCAAGGTGACGTCTCCCACTTTCACTTCCTTGATTCGAACAATGGCACCATTGGCGATGCTTCCATCGGCAGTAAGGTATCGGCGAGAACCTTTGAAGTCTTTCTCGCTCAAGTAGTCATTCTTCAGCATAAAATTGGCCTCTACACTGGATAAGGTAACATCACTGGCACCGGTATCGAAGATGAATTTAAGGGGCAGGCCGTTGATTGTGCAGGGGACTTCATATGTTCCTCCGGGCATCTTCTTCATCTGGATTTCGGAGATCAAAGCTTCTGCGGATTCTGTGGTGATCTCAGGCTCTTCGAATATCTCTTCTACAGGCTTATCCTTGTATTCGCGGATGAGAGCCTTATACTCGGGTAGATCACGGAGAGAATCCATATCATCGTCGTGTTCAAGGTGAGCGAAGCGCCGGAAACCTTTTTTGAAAGCCTCTTCCAGTGCCTTGAGGGCATCTGCTGCGCGATCCATTCTAGCAAGGAGACAGGCTTTGTCGTAGTAAACGCCGTTGTCATTGGGGTTATTCTCGATAATTTTTCCCATCCACTCCAGGGCCTCACTATCCCTACCCAAGCCAAGAAGGGCGTATTGCCGACAACTGCCATCATCCGCGTCATCGTCTATTTCCAGGACCTTTTCATAGTCAGCAGTAGCTCCTTCTATATCCCCACGCTCCTTTAGCAGGTCTCCTCTGCTGATAAACAGGTATGCGTAAGTCTTGTCCAGGTCAATACCTTGATTATAATACACCAACGCTTTATCCTTGTTTCCCTGAAGTTCATGGCACCAGCCGATGGCGTAGTACTCATAACCGCTGGACGGGTCATTCTCCATGGATACCTGGTAATCGGCAATGGCTTCTTTGTACATGCCGGCGCTTCGGTATATATCGCCACGGTGACTGTAAAGAGATTGGTCTTCTGACAGTTTAATCGCTTTTGTCGCTTCGGCAATAGCCTTCTTGAACTGTCCCAGCTCACGGTAGCAACTGGACTTGTAGTAGGAAATCATTGGGTGTTCCCCATATTCACTCTCAACCTTGTTATACAATTCAAGTGCATGCAGGTAATCGCAGTGGTCTTCATATAGCCTGGTTAAGAGTACAATCCACCGATTGCTGGCGTCTTCTTTATTCATCTCGGCTTTGATTCTGGCAACTCCGTATGAGTAATGTTTACTCGCAAACGGGGCAACATACCAGGCCTGCGCATCATCGTCAAGTTCGAAATACTTTAACGCAGCATCTACGGTGCTATCTTCGCGTCCCATTTTATCATAGACCTGCATCTTGAATTTGTATATCTCTCCATATCCTGCATTATAGGATTCTGCGGTTTCCAGCCACTTCAAACTTTCCTCGTACTCTTCTTTGTCACGATAGAATCTGGCAAGTCCTATCATTGCTGTGACATCCGAAGGATCAGTTTTGAGCATCGCCCTGTATTCTTTTTCCGCTTTGTCAAACTCGTCGCTCATATACAGAGCCTGCGCCAAATCGAAGTGATAACTCTGGACTTTTTCCGGGTTATCTTTCTTGGCGAGTTTGACCGCCTGCTTATATGACTCGGCAGCCTCAGGATAACGTTCCATGTCGTCATAAATAGCTCCCTGCAGCCCCCATAGCGTTGACTTGTAAACATTGGGTTTCCCTTTGTAGTGCTTGATGGCATAAGATATGTCCCGCAAAGCGGCGTCGTATTTATCAGTGCTCCAATAGATTCGAGCCCGGATGAAACGCGAATCTATATGGTTGGGAGTCTCGTCAATCTGTTTGTTGAGCAGCTCGAGAGCCTTATCATCGTCGTCATCTTCGAAATAGGCTTCAACCGCTTTACGATAGTTGTAATCCGATACAACTTTTCTCTGGGCGCACGCCGGAGGCGCAAGTATGGTCAAAACGACCATAATAATAAACATTCTTTTTTTCATCATGCTGCTAGGTTTGATTGTTAGCAAGGTTTAGCGAATAAAATCAAATTTACCATTGGTCTCTGTGATTCAGAAATCTCCACAACCGTTGTAGTAATGGGCCGTTATTGCATAGGCTCTGTTTCCCATATAACCAAGGTTCGGTCAAGTACTATCTTTTTACATTCTCCTCTATTACCCGATATGCAATACAATTCGGCCTCCAGACTTGGCATCTCTGCCAGGAATGCACGCCTAATGACGGAACATTTTTCCAAAAAGGACTTGTTTAACGGGTCGGCTAGGCGAGAAATACGGCGTCGATTTTCCGCCATGTTGTCAAATGTGGTAATGCGGTTATATATTCTTAACAACTCGTCTTTGTACTGAGGCAGCTCTTTGAACCTACATCCGGATTCCCGCTTGAGAAAAAACAAATACAAGGTTTTCTCCAGAGGACGCATTACGACCTCTTTTCCTGAGTCTGCCAGGATTATTCTATAGTCTTTGTTGATTATAAGCCCTTTAGGATGTATCGACTCTTTTATCCAGTTAACAATGAGGCTTGGAGAAAAACCTTTCTCAATCAGATAATGGATACTATCACGGGCCTCGTTTGCAATAGAGTCCAGAGAGCGTTCAGAATAATTGTCTGTCATAATTATAAACCCATAAATAGTCTACGAAAGCGTTGTCTTGCCAGAAAGCTCCCTTTTGATATGGACGGCTTCCTGACATTCCCTGTCTATGCACTCCTCACTTGCATCGTACTCACGAAACTTGTCCGAAAACGCGCCAATAGAATCGGCCAAAATAGATAGTGTTCTATTGAAGAAAGGACGAAAAGCTTCGCTTGTAGCACAAAGAGACTCGACCGAGAATATTAGGCTATTGCTATCCGGGACTACAAGAACCTTAATAGCAACATACGTTAGTTCCACATGCTGGGCAGCCAGAATAGCTGGCCACTTGTCTTCAACCTTCAAGTGGTAGTATATTCGACCGTAAACAAAGCCCTTGGCGCATGTCCCGAAAGTGAACGTAGTGCCTTTAATTTTGAAAGACACGTCGCCATCATCCTCTAAGTGAGGGAAATACCCTTCCTCGCGAATAATGGACATTATTTCTTTCGACGTCATTTCAGCAGATGTCGGCATTTTCTTTTTCTTGGTTTTAAAAATATTCATCATCACTCTCGCTGTTATTGTTCTAAAATCTTCCCTTTATGATGCCATCCCGAGGAAAGTAACCAGTTCAGGATATGTTTTTTCTTCTTCAGGAGTAGAATGCCCTATATGCCATTTCCCACAGAATGCACACAGGTATGCTGTAACCGGCACGGTCTCTTCAGGATGTCTCTCCATATATTGTCGAGCGGCCTCCGCGGCCTCCTCATATGTGGAGTATGCCATTTTCTTCTTGAAAACCATTTCGCCGGAGATGGAATCATAGACTTTCTTCCAATGTGTAGATTGCGAGCGATAAACGCCTTCTTCACATTCAATCTGGCCGAGATTATGAAGTTGGAAAGAAGTGGCACGTTTCATATAATGACGATCATGGGCATCGTTCCTAGCTGAATGTTTGTGCTGCCGATGATATGCCTGACACATCCTTTTTTCTACAATTCGACGTACTTTCCTGGAAGTAGCGCCATCCTCCATAGAGATGTCAATATCCTTCAAGTACTGACCGTCCTTGAAGCGTAGCTTCTCAGCATAGAGCTGTTTAGTGATACTCTCATAGCGTTTGGACTGGCCGACAGAGTTTATCTTTTTCATCTCCCTGTTTATCCGGCAATCGTTAGGGTTATTCAGAATTCTGTTAGCATTCTTGACTTTTGATAAGAGTACGGCCGTGTCGCAGAATCCTGAAATGGAGTAATCTCTACATTCACGAACAGCTCTCCTGGCTTTTTTTGATTTTCCTTCAGCAATGAATGCGCAGAGAATCCTATAGTCCTCATTGATGTTCCACTGATCGATTTTACCAAAATTGATGAGGGAATTCTCCCATTTTTTGAGTGTGCTTTGAATTGTCTGTTCCATAATATCAAACCTTTGTTTGACCTTAATGACAGAACATGTGAAAAGGTAATCAAGGACTACAGACAAAAATTACAACGGTTGTACCCCAAATAGTTGTTCATTTTTATGGCTTAATGTGCGAGGTGCTCGCCGACAATTTCGTATATTTGCAGAAATAAAGCGGATTATGCGTCTATTCAACAACGAACCACACCTTGTTGAGAAAATATACAGAGGCGATGACCAGGCGTTCGCGTCCTTGTATGAAAAATACAGGGACCGTTTCTTTGGTTACTTCTTTGCCAAGTGTTCTGAAGAAAGATTCGGCAACCGCAGTATGTATAAGCTCAATGACTCTGATGCATATCTGGCTGATTTGTATCAGAATTCCCTGATCAAACTCTACAACCAGATTATGACGGCCAAGATGTTTGTCGATGGCGGCAAGATATATATTAGAGGGAAAGACGGGGCTATCAACAAACTGACCGCATCCCTTGAAACCTATCTTATCAGCATCGGCAAGTTGACCCTGAAGGAAATGGAGAGAAAAGAGAGCCGATATGTCGACTTCGATCCAATAGAAAGAATAGCGCACGATGACAATAATCCACATTATGGATTTGAAGATTGCATGACACAGGTTAACCCTGCCAAGGTAAATGTGGATCCAATCTTCAACCTTTCATCTGATGAAGAGCTGGATAACGAGGTTAAATTTACCACTGTCCAGCATATCGTTGCGGTAATGGGTTCTCCTTGCAAAGAGATCTTCACCTATTTCTTTTGGGAGAAAAAGTCCCTCGAAGAAATTGCGCAGATTATGCCCCGCTACAGTAACGCGGATTCTGTTAAGAACCAGAAATCCCGTTGCCACAAAAAGTTTAAAGTAGCTTTTTTGGAAGCCATGGCTGACAATTAATACGGAGAAACGATTATGGAAGATATCAAGAACACACCATTCAACGAAGAAATGTCTGAAAGAGTCGATCGTTTCCTTCGTAAGGAGATGAGTGATGCCGAGTCTCGGGCCTTCGCAGAAGAAGTTAAGGCCAACCCTGAGCTGAGAGAGTACTACCAGCGCCAGTTCAATTTGATGCGCGGCATCAAGATTCATGAGATGAGAGAGTTGATGCAGGAAAAAGAAGAAAAACTGGCCACCGAAAGAATTGCAGCTACAGTTAATGCGAACTTCTTTGCAAGGTACAAATATGCTATAAGTACATTTGCTGTTGCTGCAGCAATGGTACTAGGAGTGTTCGTCTGGGATGATAGCCGAACAAAGTCTGTAGGCTCGGATGCGTTAGCAGTGGTATGGAAAGGTAGCGACCCCATTGATGATTGTATTGAAAAGGGAGACTATCAGAAGGCCATTGATTTAATTGACGAAGAACTCGGAAAGACTTACGAACTTGGAGACGACCCGGACGCAATTGCCGCATATAATTTCGAGATGAATAATTTGAAGTACAGAAAGGCGTTAATCTATCTTAAGATGGGTAAAAAACGTGCTGCAAAGACAATTTTGAAGGAGCTTAATGACGAACGCTCCAAGGAAGTACTTGATAAACTTCTCTGGTAGCCATGTCGAAAGCATTCCTCATTGTATTACTGATACTTGTCATCCTTTTCTTATTGCTTTATCCTTTCCTCGGAGCATTGATAAAGGACAAGAGAGAGTTGGCCGACACGAAGTTGGCTGACAAATTCCCCTTTTTCTTCAAAATCATCAGTAATGGTCTATTTGAGGGACTCGGAGAAATTCATGAATTCGATGACAATCCTCGGGCGCTGAACATGATATCAACAGACCCGATGCGCCAGAATATGATTGTTCACTTTTTGTACAGTACGGGGAACATGATTATGGAGGTGGGGTATAAGTACTTCCAACAGGAATTGAGATTTCAATACACCGCGAATGGGCTCAGAGATGGTTCTATTTTCACCCAGAGGGATCGGGCCAATGCTTTTGTCGCTGTAGCTCAGCAGAAGATTCGGGAGCATCAAGTGAACGTCACCCAACTGCTGAATCCCGACCAAATTGTCAATCGCGTTGTCAACGATTCTGCTTTTGATGAAGACGACCCGCTTTCGATGATTGAACATTCTTATGGAAATATAACGGATGTACAGAAGGAGGCTATTATGTGTGTTGGGTATTTAATTGCTACGGCTAATGGTGAGCCAGAAAGCGCGTTTACACAGAATCCGGCCGCCCAGCAGCAATTGCGTTTCTTTAATGTAGCCTGGGCAAACTGCCGTCAACGGCTCCAAACAGAAGGAGAAGCCGATATACTTGCTCACTTATCCGGGCTGGAAGAACATATTCTTGTCATGTTAGAACCTTTCTTTTCGGCGATGGTCGTTTCATCGCGGACTAATACTCCAAATGAAAAGAAGATTGAAAAACTTTTCCAGTGCATGGAGGCTATCGGTGTCTCTGAAAGCAAGTATGAGGAAATAGCTACACATAACCGGCTTCTTATTCAGATGTTCTCTGGTAATCAATGAGAAGGTTGTCCATCATATTGTTATGGCTATTACTAGCCGTTCCTTTGACTGCCAAAAACAAGGCACTCTTGATCGGCGTATCTGATTATCCTGAAGGAAGCGGATGGTGTAAACTGAATGCACACAACGATGTAACTCTTTTGAGAGAAGCCCTTGGTCCTGGATGGGATGTCACGGTTCTTGAGGATAAAAATGCCACGCATAAAGGTATTGTAAATGCTTTTAAAAAAGTTACTCGGACTATCGCTGTGGGAGACACGGTACTTGTCCATTTTTCCGGGCATGGACAGCAAATGCTGCCGATAGAAGAAGATCCTCTTCATGATCCGGATATGCTGGACGAAGCGATAATTCCTTTTGACGCGAAGAAATCTTGGACGCCCGATTATACTGGGCAGAACCACATTCGAGATAATGAATTTGGTGCTCTAATTGATGGCATCCGAAATAAAGCCGGAACAGACGGACTTGTCGTTGTTGTTCTCGATGCCTGTCATAGTGATTCAATGGAGAGAGGAGATGATGATTCTTCCATATCGGATGGAAAGGTATTTAGGGGTGCGTATGATATATTTGGGCAAAGTGTCCCCGATGATTTGTATAGGCACCGATTTAAAAACGATACGAGCAGTATTCAAATTAATTCAAACGCTCATGTTGTTTATATTAGTGCTTGTCAAGCACATTCTAGGAATCAAGAGATAATGACCCCATCCGGCGAGAGATATGGCTCATTATCCTACGCTGTTGCTTGTTCATTGGACGATAACGGTCTTTCCTGTATGCCTTCTTTTTTGGATGGTATCAAATCGGTTATGGGTAATATTGTCCCTGGCCAACGTCCGATAATTAGAGCGTCATTCTTATATGATAAAGAGACTATTAGTGCACCCTTATATGATGATAAAGAGCCTATTAGGGCACCGACAACAACGACAGTCACATTAAAAACGCCTAAGCACAATGTCGTTATCCTAATTCTTGTCACCCTCATAATTATTTGCAGCGCAGTTTTGTTTGTATGGAAGATGAAAAAATATTAAAATCTCAGAATACTAACAATAATCAGACTCAAGAGTTTAGTTCTACTTTTGCAGTCTTTCTGTGTCTATTCTTTATATATTTATTTAGGGTTTCTATCGGGGCATTTGGCCAGTTGTCTTTTTCTTTTATCCCTGATGTTTCTAGAGGTGACTGGCGACTGGTCAAAGTCTTCTACTATGCCATTTCTTTTTTCTGGCTATTGTTTGGTTTCTGGGCCATAATACTGTCTCTAAAAAAGGCCCCATCAGCAATTCCAAGTTTGAGAATTTGCTTAGTTTATCATTTATTCGCCTTTCTTATCTCTATGTATGAAAAAAGGCAAATGCTATCACGATATAGTACTGTCTTCTTATTCTTTGGCATTGCTTTTTTTGTCTTGTTTCTGTTGTATTTATCTAAGTCTAAACGGTTAGCTTTTCTGTTTCCTAACAATAACCGTCATTGGGGGCTTTTAACATGGTTAGAGACACTTGGGATTTTTTCCTATATAAGTATAATAGTTTTTGGGGGAACGCATTTAATAAGTAAGAGGAAAGCAGTAAAAGCCTATTCGTCAATAGAATATAGACTTCTTCAAAACGAAGTATCAGATGGGAGAGCTATTTTCTCCCCGCTTAATTCATGGATAGGCACATTGAAACCAATAGAAGAGAGTGGCAATACAGTTTATAGTTTTAAAGATACGGTCAGTTATGCCACCATAGAGGTTACCATCTCTGGAGATGAGATTCCCGAGTCAAGATCAGAGTATGTCTATACTGTATTTGACAATCAACCGCTTGCCACCAATTTATTTA
>Ga0256405_10007251_pt1 | contig 16916 bp, 17 predicted proteins | sample RumenRJG_02DNA_FD_189096 | JGI IMG/M metagenome (GOLD analysis project Ga0256405, IMG submission 189096) | Bovine rumen microbial communities from Lethbridge, Alberta, Canada - RJG_02 | ecosystem: Host-associated > Mammals > Digestive system > Stomach > Rumen | place: Canada: Alberta...
TTGATGCCCTGGAGTTTGAGTACAACGATGTCACAAGCCATCTTCGTGACATGGAGGAGATCGACGCTCTGCCCCCTGAGCAGAGGGCTGAGATCGATGAGTGCGCTCAGAAGATCGTAGACTCCCAGGTAGCCAAGGAGAAGTTTGGCAAAAGAAAAAGCAAGATGACCGATGCTGAATTTGAGCGCATTGAAAGGCTCCAAAAGGATGCCAGGTCAGGAGCAGGAAAGCTTGCTGAGGCTGAGAGCTATCAAAAGAAGATCCGAAATGACTTAAAGCGCCTTGACAGTGAGCATGAAGCTTACATGTTCCAGGAAGAGGAGCTCCTTGGAACCATAGAAAATACAAAGAGACTGATAATTGCCATTGGGGTAGCACTTGTGGTGATACTGATATTTCTTTTGTCCCTGCAGTTTGCCCTCGGGCTTAACGTGGTGTATGGCTACATGGTGACGATCCTGTTGTCTGCCATTGCCATCACGGTATTGTATGTACAGAATTCCAATGCGGCTGTTGAACTTAAGACAGTGACAAAGTCCATCTCAAGACTTATAATGCTTCAAAACCAGGTTAAGATAAGATACGTAAATAACACCAACCTTATCGATTACCTGTGCATCAAATACGGCGTAAACTCTTCAAAGGAACTGACAGATCTGTATGAGCGCTACGAGCAGGAAGTAAAAGAGAGAGCCAAATTCGAGGATGCAAGAAAGCTTCTTGATTCCAATGAAAAAGACCTTATCTACATGCTCCGCCACTACAGAGTCAAGGATCCTGATATCTGGATCCACCAGGTGGAGGCTCTTCTTGACCACAATGAAGAGGTGGAGATAAGGCACAGCCTGAATGTCCGCAGGCAGTCTCTTAGAAAGCGCATGGAGTACAACAGGGATGTGGTTGCTGGAAATGCCAAGATTGAGATCGAGGATATGGCAAGGCAGTATCCCAAGTACACTCAGGAAATCCTCGACATGGTTTCAAAATATGAGGACAAGTACCCTAATGTTTGATATAGTATTGGGGAAAAGGCCACCGAGCCGGACTTTTTATCCAATATATATGAATATATTCAAGAAAGAGGAGATTGTGAAAAATGAGTACAGACCGCTATGTAAGCCCATTGTCAGAGAGGTATGCAAGTAAGGAGATGCAGTATATCTTTTCCCCTGACATGAAATTCAGGACCTGGAGAAGATTGTGGATCGCCCTTGCAGAGATAGAGCAGGAACTTGGACTTCCTATCACAGATGAGCAGATCGAAGAGCTCAAGGCCCACAAGGATGACATCAACTACGACGTTGCCAAGGCCAGGGAGAAGGAAGTTCGCCACGATGTAATGAGCCATGTATATGCTTATGGAACACAGTGCCCTAAGGCTAAGGGAATCATCCATCTTGGCGCAACAAGCTGCTACGTTGGTGACAATACAGATATCATTGTGATGACAGAAGCTCTTAAGCTTGTTCGTAAAAAACTCATCAATGTCATCGCTTCTCTTTCTAAATTTGCTGGAGAGTACAAGGATCAGCCAACTCTTGGATTTACACATTTCCAGCCTGCTCAGCCTACAACAGTAGGAAAAAGAGCGTGTTTGTGGCTTCAGGACTTTACAATGGATCTTGAGGATCTGGACTACGTCCTTGATAACATGAAGCTTCTTGGATCTAAGGGAACAACAGGAACTCAGGCTTCTTTCCTTGAGCTCTTTGACGGTGACCTATCTAAGGTTGACAAGCTTGATCCTATGCTTGCAGAAAAGATGGGCTTTAAGGGATGCATGGCTGTTTCAGGTCAGACCTACAGCCGCAAGGTGGACATGAAGGTTATCAATGTCCTTGCAGGTATCTGCTCATCAGCAACCAAGATGGCTCAGGATATCAGGCTTCTTCAGCACCTCAAAGAGGTTGAGGAGCCATTTGAAAAGAGCCAGATCGGTTCATCAGCCATGGCTTACAAGAGAAATCCTATGAGAAGTGAGAGGATCTGCTCACTTTCAAGATACGTTATCATAGATACACTTAACCCTGCTATCACAGAGGTTTCCCAGTGGTTTGAGAGAACTCTTGATGATTCAGCTAATAAGCGTCTTTCAATCCCTGAGGGATTCCTTGCTACAGACGGCGTTTTAGACCTTTGCCTCAACGTTGTTGACGGACTTGTTGTTTATCCTAAGGTTATTGAAAAGCACATGCTTTCTGAGCTTCCATTCATGGCAACTGAGAACATCATGATGGATGCAGTTAAGGCAGGTGGCGACAGACAGGAGCTCCATGAAAAGATAAGAGAGCTTTCAATGGAAGCTGGCAAGACTGTCAAGGTGGAAGGTAAGGACAACAACCTTCTTGAGCTTATTGCAGAGGACCCTGCATTTCCACTTACCCTTGAGGAGCTCAAGGCATCTATGGATCCTAAAAAGTACGTTGGATGTTCAGCTCACCAGGTAGATAAGTTTCTTTCAGAAGTTGTTAAGCCAATCCTTGATGCCAACAAGGAAGACCTTGGAATGTCAGCAGAGATAAACGTGTAAGATATAGGGATTCAAAGTCAGACAGATTTCATGCTTGCATGATAATCTGCATATCTTACACAATAAAAGGAGAGACAGCATGAAGATTACTGATATTTTTAAGAATAAAGAAGTGACCTTGTCCTTTGAGGTGTTCCCTCCAAAGACTGACGCCGGATATGCTGCAGTTGAGCAGGCAGCAGCTGAGATAGCTGCTCTTAAGCCTGATTTCATGAGTGTAACCTATGGCGCAGGCGGCGGAACCAGTAAGAACACAGCTGCCATTTCTTCAGACCTTCAGGACAAGTACGGTGTAACTGTTTTATCACACTTAACCTGTGTATCCTCCACCAAGGATACAGTAAAGTCCATGATCTCTGAGTACAAGGAGAGGGGCATTGAAAACATCATGGCCCTTCGTGGCGATATCCCTAAAGAGGGCCGCATATGCTACGACTACGACCACGCCACAGAGCTTATTTACGACATCAAGTCCATAGATGAGAGCTTTTGCATCGGCGGAGCCTGCTATCCTGAGGGCCACGTTGAGTGCGCCCGTCAGTCTGAGGACATTCAGCATTTAAAAGAGAAGGTTGATGCAGGATGTGACTTCCTCACAACCCAGATGTTTTTTGACAACTCCACTCTCTATCAGTTCCTGTACAGGATAAGAGAAAAGGGCATCGAAGTTCCTGTTCTTCCAGGTATCATGCCAATAACCAATGCCAAGCAGGTTTCAAGGAGCGTGGCACTTTCAGGATCTACCATCCCTCAGAAGATGAAGATTATGGTGGACCGTTTTGCTGACGACCCTGAGAAGATGAAGGAAGCAGGTATCATCTACGCCAGCGACCAGATCATTGACCTTATCAGTAACGGCGTAAGCCACATCCACGTTTACTCAATGAACAAGCCTGACATTGCTGCAGGTATCATGAGAAACCTGGCAACCATAATCAGATGAACTACCATGACCGATGACATCGGAAATGGTTTCAACAATACCTTGCGGTATAATAAGGCACGTTCACGGTGCCACTACTCCGTCAGGCAAAGCCCTTCGGCATACTTGAAAATGTTATTTGATGCGCTTATGGCGCGTGGGAACTAACACCTTGTATATTTTACGCACCACAGGTTCTTGATTTGTTAGATTCGTGGTACAACCCTATATATACAGTTTTCAAGGTTCCGATTAAGTTATTCTATCACGAACAACTGTTCGTGTAAAGGCGATTCATCCTACACCCGACTTCATCGGAAGGGGTTTTCTCGCTGAATTTTATAATAGAACGGCTGGAGCATATATGGCTCCAGTCTTTTTTAAATCTGTTATAATATACAATTAAAAGACCCTTAAAAAATGGAGAGATAAAATGGAAGTTACAAATACAAACAACAACATCACTGAGGAGGAATTTCAGTACTCTCAGGAAGTTTTAAAAAAGCTTTCAGACTATTTTGAAAAAAAGGTAGTAGGACAGGGACAGCTTAAGTTCTCACTGGTTGGAGCCATAGTGGCAGATGGACACATCCTTATTGAGTCGGTTCCGGGTCTTGCCAAGACAACTGCAGCCAAGGCAATCTCTGATGCTGTGGATGGCAAGTTTGCAAGGATCCAGTGTACTCCGGATCTTCTCCCTGGAGATATCATCGGAACCCAGATCTACAACCAGGCCACAGGCAAGTTTGAGAATATCCTTGGACCTGTTTTTGCAAACTTTGTTCTTCTTGACGAGGTCAACAGGTCAAGTGCCAAGACCCAGTCAGCCATGCTGGAAGCTATGCAGGAGAAGCAGGTAACTATCGGCGGAAAGAGCTATCACATGCCTGAGGATATCTTCATCGTTATCGCAACTCAAAACCCCATTGAGCAGGAGGGAACCTACCCTCTTTCTGAGGCACAGACTGACAGATTCCTTATCAAGGAAGTCATCACATATCCAACAGCGGGAGATGAAGTAGAGATCTTAAACAGGATCGAGTCCGGAGCAATTTCAAAGGTTGATCCTCCAGTGCTTACCATCAAAGATGTTGACAGGCTTCAGGATATTGCAGAGAGAGTCTATGTTGATGACGCTATCAAGTGGTATATTTCAAGCATAGTTGTGGCATCAAGAAGAGCAGGTCAGATACAGGGAATGGAACTTGCCAAGTACATCAGGATTGGTGCAAGCCCAAGAGCTTCCATCGCTTTTCTTAAGATGGCCAAGGCAGCAGCTCTTATCCAGGGCAGAACCTATGTAACTCCTGAGGACGTCAAGCAGGTCAGCCATCAGGTACTTAGGCACCGTATAGGTCTTAACTATCTGGCAGTAGCTGACAACGTGCCTGTAGAGGCAGTTATAGACGCCCTTGTTAATTCTGTGAAGGCACCATAATGAAGATCGATTACGAGTATCTGTCAAAAATAAGAAGGGCGGTAGCTCTTTATACAAAGAGAAAGACGTCAAATATCTTAGACGGTGATTTCCATTCTGTTCACAGAGGCCGCAGTATGGAGTTTGATGATCTTAAGGAATATACCTATGGGGATGATGTCCATGACATCGACTGGAAGAGTTCATCCCGCATGGGTTCTATTCTTGTGCGCAGGTATATGACAGACAGAAGGCACAACGTTATGTTCATCTGCGACAGAGGGCTTAAGATGCTCGGGGATACCACGGCGGGTGAAAGCAAGGCAGAGCTTATGATGATGACCTTTGGAACCCTTGCTTATATAGTGGGCAGGAACGGCGCTGATTTTGCCATGTCCTATTCAGGAAGCACCCACGCCACCACCAGTATCTTCAAGTCAGGAACGGACCACCTGGAGAGCCTTCTTTATGACTATGAAAAGAGTGTGGACTCTGACAGCACTGTTTCCCTGACAGACACCATAAAAGAAGTCCTTAACACAGTCCATAAGAGGATGATCATTTTTATCCTCACAGACATAGAGGGACTTAGCGAACTTGATCCAGGCATAGTCAGGAGTATCACTGACAACAATGACCTCATGATCATAAACATTGAAGATGCATTTCTTACTGGAGACCAGGTCTTTGACAGTGACCTTAAGGTCTACGAGAGATTCTTTTTATCTCACTCAAAGGCTCTCCATGAGGAAGAAGTAAGACAGAGACAGGAGATAATAGATGGCGTATCAAGCACCTGCAAACAGCTGCGGGCAGCCATGACAACAATCTCCAAGCAGGAAGATATTATTGAGAGCGTGATCGCGCTCCTTGAAAGGTATAGAAATGGTTACTACGGTTAAACTTCAGGCACCATTTGAATACAGCTGGATAGTGACTCTATCTACCATTGTCCTTGGCATCATCGCAGCGGTGATCCTTGTGTATGTGGTAAAAAAGCTTTTGGAGCTTCGAAAAAAAGCTACCGCCAAACGGCCAAGATATCACAAGATACGCCTTACACCCGAAAACCTTGCCAAGATGAAAAAGGACTACATCGGAAGGGTTTCTGTGCTGCTTAATGGCTATCTGTCAGGGAAGCTGTCAAAGAGAGATGGCTACCAGAATCTAAGCGGTATCATCAGAAGCTTCGTCCATGAGGTAACTGGCATAAATGTTGAGTCCTTTACCGTCAAGGAAGTTAAGGCCCTTGGCATAAGAAAGCTTGACGAACTTATGGAAGAGTACTACGTTCCTGAGTTTGCCGAGGATGAGAAGGCTGAAAATAAAGATTTTGCTGCTTCCTGCAGAGTAGCAATGGGAGTGATAAATTCATGGAGCTGACGCTTATGTATAAAGAGGTTGTCATAGTAGGCGTATGCGCCCTGTTGGCAGCTCTTTTGATAATCTATTTGGTTCATAAGAAAAAGGCGGAGAGCTTTGAGGGTGGTCTTAAGGCAGCTAACACTGCAAGGATCAGAAATTCCAAGCTCTACAAGTCATTAAATACCAGGTACAGGATCCTGCTTTCCATTTTTATGGCAGGAATGGTCCTTGCGTCAGTGGCAGCTCTTTTCCTGGCTGCAAGGCCATATAAGACCGACGATGTTGTAAGCGGCGTCAAGAAAAGAGATATCATACTGTGCCTTGACGTTTCCTACTCGCTCTACGACCTCAACGCAGAGATCGTTGACTACTACAAGGGCGTTGTGGCGGGTCTTGACGGAGACAGGTTTGGAATAAATATCTTTAACACCTCATCTGTTACCTATGTGCCTCTGACCGATGACTACGATTACATCTTAGACAGACTTGATGAGCTGGATGGTTATTTTGCCATGCAAAAAGAGTACTTTGAGGAGTACTACACTGTCTATGACAGCTTTGACTACATGCCTGATGACAAGTATGCAAGGTACGCAGAGCTTCAGGATAAGCTTGATTACTTTGAGGCAGGAACCTTGTATGAGAACTGGTACAGAGGATCTTCCCTTATCGGAGAAGGCCTTGGTACAGCCCTTTACTCTTTTCCATATCTTGGTAATTCAGAGAGAACAAGGGTTATCATCATGAGTACTGACAATGAGAATAACTCTTTCGTCAGAGAGGTGCTCAACTTAAAGGAAGCAGCTAATTACTGCAAAAAGAACAAGGTTACTGTCTTTGGCATCTTCCCATCGGAGGAGAAGTTCTATCTGCCAGAGGAGTACGACTATTCATCATGCCTTGCCGGATTTAAGGAGGCAGTTGAGACAACAGGGGGCAAGTTCTACATAAGGACCAGGTCCCAGACTGTTGAAGAGATCGTCAAGGATATCCAGAAGCAGGAGGCCATGCTTGTTAAGGTTGTAATGACAAGACAAACAATCGACCTTCCACGGATTCCATTTATCATAATGCTGGGGTGCCTCGTTGCAGGGTGCCTTGCGGGATTGGTATTACAAAAATGAGCATCAAACCTATACTTCCAATTGGAGTGCTGCTCCTTATTATAGCTGCATTATTTGGCGTTACAGCACTTCTTATTATCAGGAATAAATTTAATACAAAAGAAAAGATAACGTCTCTCCTTAGGATGAGCGCTATCTACGTGCTGATCCTGGTGATCGGCCTTCGCCCTGTGATCCCTGAGACTCAGTATGAGTTTGCCACCAAGAACCTGGACGTTTTATTTATCGTGGACAATACCATCAGCATGTGGGCTCAGGATTACAATGGCAAAAGGGAGAGGATGAAAGGCGTTATCAAGGACGCAAACTCCATCATCAATGAGCTTGCAGGCAGTAACTTTGGCCTTGTGACTTTTGATGACACTGCCCATGTCTTGTCGCCTTTTACCCAGGATATGCAGTATATCAAGGATCTGTTTGACACCTTCAAATCCCCTGACAGCGACTACGCCAAGGGGAGCGACCTGTCGATTCCCTATCAGGACATTGACGCCCTTCTTCGTTCTTCTGCAAGGAAAGAGAACCGCAAGACCATTGTGTTCTTTATAAGCGATGGTGAGATCACCAATGGAAAAGAGCTTGTGGACTACTCAGAACTTGCCCAGTACATCGATGCTGGTGCTGTGCTTGGATATGGAAGTGAAAATGGCGGCAAAATGAAAGAGGACTTTGGCTATGGGTATATCTACGACTATAGTACCCACAAGGATGCCGTCTCCAGGATCGATGAGGAGAACCTTAATAAGATCGCCGAAGACTTAGGGCTACAGTACCTTAACATGAATAGTGGAAGTTCTGCCCTTGACGGCGCTGTTGAGATCATAAAAGAAAGCAGCAAGACCATCATTGAATCAGGAAACGGTGCAGAGATAGAAAGAGATATCTATTTCTTCTTTGCGTATCCGCTGATCTTCATGATAGTACTTGAGATCGTGCTATTTGTAAGAAGAGGGAGGCTGTGATAATGAAAAAGATTCCTCTGAGAGTAATATTTGCGGCGGTTTGTGGACTTGCCCTTCTTGTAGTAACAGTGGTGATGGCAAGGCGCCTTATTATAAACCACAGCTTTGTAAGTGCCTATGAACAGGGAGACTACCATGTGGATCAGGAGAAATCTCTTTTGACCATGAATTTCCCTGAGAGCTACGTGCCACTTTACAACCTGGGAAACGCTTCTTACAAGCTTGGGGACTACAACTCAGCCATATCCTATTACACCAAGGCTCTTGAGATGTATCCACCAGAGTCTAAGGAGTGCGACATCAGGGTTAACCTGGCGCTTTCTCTTTGCGATACCATAGACTTTTATCACCTGGATTCACAGGACAAGATAGACACAGCTCTTTTCATTCTGTACAAGGCAAGAGACGTGCTGACAGAAAAGGGGTGCGCTGCGGAGGCAGAAGGGGAGAAGGGACATGACCCTGAGGCTCAGCAGCTTAAAGAAGATATCGATGAGATGATAAAGAAGCTCCAGAACCCTGACCAGAATGGTTCTAATGGGCAGCAGGAGCAAAACAGCTCATCTGATGATAGCGATAGCAGTTCTGGCGGCGGCTCAGGCCCTTCCGAGAGAGAAAAGAAAGTCCAGGGCGAACTTGAAGGCAAGAAGAAGGATGCCATGGAGGATCGCAAGGACCAGCAGGGCACTTTAGAAAAGTATTCCGACTTTATCGGCGGCGATGAGGAAGGCGGCGGAAACGGCAATCAGAGTAGTGATGGTTCCGGCGATGGTGAAGGGGGCTCCGGCCAGCAGGTTAACCCCTGGTGATGGGGACTAAACCGCAGGTTTATTGTACTATCTTCCGAAAAATATATAATTAGCTCATAAGACAAGAAACAAAAGAATAACAGATTGAAATTTATAACAGGTTGAACATATTGAATGGCAATAGCGGCGCTATCACTATGTCCAACCTGTTTCTTTGTCTTATGAACCTTGAAAACAATATATTTAGGAGGGTAAGTACATGAAAAAGATTGTAAAAACCTACACAGAAATAAAGCTCGATAACGGAAAGGGGCTTGATAAGTTCTACGTTGATCCCATGACCAAAACTTACCAGTATGAACATGCGCTCCTTACCATAGTTTCAGATCTCTTTAAAGAAACTCAGACACAGTCGCTTTTACCAGACCGGCTAAGGCTCTTCTTTAACGAGCTTCCTATCAGAAAGGAAGTTCAGGAGGAGGCAAGAAAGCAGAAGGAGGCCATGGGGGAGGCTTCTGATGGGAATGAACCCTGCCATAAGAAAACCCGTGACAGCGTCATGGAAGAGGTGAGAGCTCTTGTAGAAAGAGATGTTGTGGGGAACGTAGACTTTCCCATGATGCACCAGTGCAGAGCCCAGGTAAGGGTCCTTCCAAGACAGGACGGGTCTCACACCTTTCTTTTCACAGATGGTGTGTACAGCTTCTCAGTAAGGCTGGACTTTGGACCTAAACCTAAGGGCCAGAAGCCAAAGAAAGTCGTTGTGATATAATCCAGAGAGGGGATAAACAAAATGAGAGTACTAAACATCGAAGATACACCAACTAAACACAGAGCCATAAGGGATGTGCTTGAGAGCTGCAGGATAACTGACATTGATTGCGAACGCAACCTTGCAGATGGCGTTGCAAGATATAAAGAGGCCCTGGCAGCAGGCAATCCCTATGACCTGCTCATCACAGACATGTGGTACCCACCCGAGAAGGGCGTTGGGGAAGATCGGTGCGGCGACAAGCTGGTTGAGATGGCCATCAGGGAGCACTGGGATGTGCCGATCCTTGTGTGTTCAAACCAAAACTACAACTACCCAGAAATCCTGGGAACGCTGTTCTATTCAGAAAATGTAGATTGGGAAGGGCAGCTGCGGGGATATGTTGAGCAGATAAAGAAGGAAAAGGGCAAAAATGATTATAAGTGAGGATGAAAAGAGCCTTATAGAAATGTTTAGGGCGTCAGATGATGTTCAGAGAGCAATGATTCTGACCTATGTTAGAAATCTGGCGAAGGTGAAAAATACTGATATTGTCGGAACATGCATCTGCGCTTAACCGGCATCTTTTTAAGTACTTTGACTATCTTGGCGTAGATAAACTGGAGTATGTCAAAAAATATCTTGAGCATATTCAGCCTTTTATGATAAAGGAGGTTAAAAGCCAGGAGAAATTCGACAATGCAATATGTATTTCCTGAGACTATTACCACTCGCGTTTCCGGTACTGATCTGTATGATATCAATCTCTTTATTACAAGAGGAGTGACAAGTCTGCCCATTAGCGTATCTGCAAGGCAGTGCGACGACGAGGAATCCTGCCTGAGATATTGAAGAGGGTTGAGATGAATCTTGGGGGATGCTAAATAAACTAAATAATATATTTCAGAAAATGGAGTGGTATAATTGATATATCGATTATTTTTATATTGAGGGGGGTCTATGGATAGCTATTTGACCGCACAGAAAAAAGCTTTTGTAGGCAATGCTATAAAAAGTCTCTATCAGCTTATTGTTTTAGTTGAAGAGGGCAGCCTGTTTTGCCATTTGGTTGACTGTAACTTAGAGCTTGATACTCTTGATATTTCTAATGTCAAAGTCTATGACGATTTGTTTTCCTCGTTATATAAGAATACTCATCCTGAGGACAGGGAAAGCTTAAAGCTGCTTAGTAACATCGATGATCTTCATGATGCTCTATCAGAGCGTGTCTATGTTTCCTGCGAATGTCGCATCAAGCACATTGACCTTGGCTATTATTGGACGAGAGTAACAATCTGTAATGCCAAGGTTGAAGATAGCCCCACTGGGCATGAATATCTGATTTTATTGGAGGATATCCGTACTCAGAAAGATGCTCTTTTAGCTGATCGCAACGAGCTTCTTAGAACAATAAGCACTCTCGAAGATAAGTATAACAAGCTCTTTATCGAGAACATGACTGACGCCCAGACTGGATGCTACAACAGAAAAGGCCTTAAGTATTCTGAAACCATTGCGATTCAGGATGCCCGCGACAACAACAAGGATATCTTTGTCTGCGTCTTGGACCTTAACGGTCTTAAGTATATGAACGATACTTTTGGCCACAGCGCAGGAGATATTGCTATAGCAACTGTTGCAGACGCTCTTAAAAAAGCTGCACCAAAGGGATCGAGTATCATCAGGACCGGAGGAGACGAATTTTTGGTGTTCTGTCCGTTGGAGAAGGGCAGTACTGAGTATGAAAGCTTTGGAGAAATTCTGGAGTCAGAGCTTAATGATTATAACGCTAGTCACGACAATCCCTTTGAAGTATCTGCAAGCTATGGATATGTCTTTTTGCCACTAAAAGAGGGAATGGATACCCTGGATAAATATATCGAGATTGCTGACGAGAAGATGTATCGGATGAAAGAAGAAAGAGATCCGCATAAGAGATAAGGCAGATAAAAAAGACCATCTGTTGGAAGATAACCAGCAGATGGTCATATTTTAATTTGTGAATTTAACAAAAGCGTTTAGTAAATTTGTAGCAAGATCTATTTCTTCTTGCAGTTTCTTTTCTAAGTATGAATCTTTTTTAGCATACAGCAATTTGATATCTTCACGTATTCTTACAACTTCTTTTAATTCCGTGATAATATCTTGTAATTCATCTTTGGATTTTTTTTCTATGATAGATGACAGTATTTCTACGCGGACTTTATTGTATTTTATATATCCATCCCAAAGCAGATCATTTACAGATGACTTAGAGGCTATATCAAAAGCAGATAGAGAGCGAGTTAGCATGGCTTTTATGGCTTTTATGTCATTTAAGGATTCTTTGGTATCATCAAAGTCCAAATCATATAATGCCTTGTAGAAGTCGCTGGTACCTTCTTTAAGCTGGTCACTGAGCTGCTTCATGATAAGTGATCTGGCTTTTTTGTGATAATTAAGACCTAGATAGTCATAATACACTGTTTTTGATACAGGGTTTTCAATTATTCCACCTCTTACATCTTCAAGTATGCTTACTTTACTAAGTTCCTCTTCTTCTTGTTCATTAGACCATTTTATATAAGTCATGACAGTTTCAATCATTTTGATATGTTCCTGAAGAACATATTGGATACAATTACTGAGAGAATTATATTTTGTTAATTCTCTTTTAATACCTTCATTCAGTTTGTCCCAACCTTTTTTGTATGTATCTGAATTAAGATCTACATATGCCAGCCATACAAGGTTATCTATTATCTTCTGCAGCCAATCCGCATATTCAATACATGAATGTGTGGGTTTGCGATCAAAATCCATTCTTGATAACACAATATTTGTGAATGCTTCCTGGTCTTTTGCCTCGGATAATGCATGAATTGCCTCAGGATAAGAAACGGAATAATGCTCATTCTCTAAAACGTTGCCATCCATTGAAGTAATACTGTTTACTGAATCAATTGAGAAGAATGTTCTTAAAGATATTATTAGTGCGATAACAGAAACCATGAATGAGATTAGGGTTATTAAATAGGTTACAAACGCCTCATCATTTGTATCTCCTAAATTAATAAAACCATATCCAAATAGAATAAAGGAAGTCAAAACAAGAATTATCACGAAAAGAACTCTTAGTATTCGTATTGTTTTCAGTTTGCGCATTTGATTTTGCCTTTCACTAAGTTTTATTAAGAATTATTGCTTATCGGAAACGATACGTCTCTATTTTCTTTGATTCTATCATATACTAAGTGAGATTACACTAACTTGCGAACGGAATATGATATAATTTGTTTATGTTTTTAAAACAACAAAAGAAGGAGATCACACATGGATTATTTTACAATTATTAGTACAGTAGCTGAGATTTTTATTGCTTTGATTGCGCTTGTTATAGCCATCTTTCAAGCGAAAAATGAAAGGATACAGAGAAAGCAGGAAGCTTTGAAAGAAAAAGAACTGAAAGAGAAACAGGAACTTCTTGAAAAACTATCGAGCGCTACCAGCGAGATAGTAAAGCCTATTGAAGCAATAAATGAATTTTCGGATGGAATTAAGACTTTTCATGATGAAGCATTGGTGCAGCACATAGTTAATGGAACCAATGAGATAATAAATCAAGAAGTGGAATTTTATGAAAAGATCTATGCTTTATATGCAGATATGTTAAGGAATGAAGCTGTATTTTCAATGTCATATGGCTTTGAGAGATATATCATCAGCTTTAGGAATTATATACAGTGTGATCAGGTGATTAACAGTTTAACTGAAAAGTATAAAAACTTAATAGGTTATATTTCAACTCACAGAGAGAGTTTTAGTCCTGCTGAGCTTAGTAATCTGGTTAATGAAGTGTTAGCTGAGATAAACAACATAATCGAGTACAACAGGGAAATATTACCAATATGTAGAGAACTTCAGCTGAAATATCAAAGCGGAAAGTAATCGCAGAGTAGAAGTAACCAAACATCATTAAAAGGGGGCAACTATGGTAGTAGTTTACAACACAATGGGCAAGGAAGCTTTGAATAACGTATCTACCTGTATGCATTATTCTGTAGACAGAATGGTGTTTGTTGGCTTTTTCAATGTTGTGCAGGCAAAGAGTAAGGAAATCAAAAAGTTCCTGATGAATCACTGTGGCGTTAAGGATGTTGATTTTTTTGTTGTCCCAGATAGTGACCTTGGATCGATACTAAACACCGTGAGAAAAGACATTGATGAGCAGCAAATGAAAGGAAATCAGATCTATTTTGATATTTCTGGAGGCGACTCTTTAGTGCATGTGGCGTTTGGTATTTTGTCTAAGGAATATGATATTCCTATTCATATGTTCAATGTCAGAAAAGATGAGCTTATAGAGGTTGAAGGTTTCGGAACCAGATCTATAAGTAAGGAAGTACCAGCTAATAACATTGATTTTGACCTTGATAAATATATTGAAATGCGCGGTGGTGTAATTAATTCCAATATGCACAAGGATTACAAGTCCGTTTCAAGTGAGGAATTTCTTGCTGATATCGCTGGGATAGGCAGAGTTGCAAACAAACATAGTGATAAGTGGAATATTTTCACTAAAAAGCTTCAGGCCATGACTGGTGAAGGGTTAGAAGTCAATAAATCTGCTCGTAATGTGCTATCAATTTTAGCAAATACAAAAACTGGGCAGATGGCTCCAAAAGAGTTTAATTCTATGCTTAATGACATGAGGCAGGAAGGAATAATGACAGTTTCCCAGATAGGGGATGGCTCATATATTTTTTCTTATAAAAATGATGTACTTAAGAAAGTCATTATGGAGGGGGGAAGCTACTTAGAACTTTTGACTTATTTACATGAGCAGCCCACTAGCGACGATGCAAGGATAGGTGTTCATATCGACTGGGATGGGGAGATTCACGATAAGCCAGGAATAGACGTAATAAATGAAATAGATGTACTGGTGCTTAAAGGAATAATCCCATCATTTATATCCTGTAAGAGCGGAAAATTATCGTCTGGTCAGGCTCAGGAAGCTATGTTTGAACTGGAGGCTGTAACGGCAAAATTTGGCGGTAAATTTGCCAAAAGGGTACTGGTGGTTTCCAATGACATCGGAAATGTTGCCATGGAAAGAGCCAGAGAGATGGGAATAGAAGTAAGAAAATACTAGTTTATTTTGAAGGAAGGAAATACTTGGGTGATCATCTTTTGCTAACCCCAGACCCTAACCCACAGGTTTATTCCAACCTCCTTTCATAGAGAGTACACTACAAGCATAGACTATTAAAAACAGAGATATATAGATGTGTAAAACCGCAGAAATCATGCGGGGAAAGACTATCTATATGTCTCTGTTTTTTGTTGTCAAAAACGCACCTTGATAACTGAATATTATAAGCCTGCCTACAATAATCTACCGGTTTATTCCATCTCTATTACCCACTGATTAAACTATAGAAAATGCGAAAGGAGAACTCATATGAAAAGTATAGAATATCCAGAATGGCTTGAGCAGCTCTTTGAGAGCTTGCCTGACCTGACCATTTATCAGAAATCATACCTTAAAGATACTTACAAGGAAACTGGAAATGAGGAACTGATAAGGTATCTGGCAGAGCGAAGGGCACAGTGGCCCGAAGTCATGGAGATCCGCGACGAAATAAACAGGGATGAGTGGGACTGGGTGTGGACTTACACTCCAGACAGCATTGTGGAAAAGTACAGAAAGGAAGTCTGGGAAGTGAAACATCCAGGCGAAATCTTCACATATCCGACAATGGACTGGTTTGGAAAGTGCATAGGACATAAGTGCTACTAAACACCTAAGGAGGAACAACCATGGTAACCAATTATTCAAAATACGGAATGTATCTCACAAGACCTTTCTTTGACTGGCTCATTTCAAAGAATGAGGAGCTCACACAGCCCTATGAGACCTTTGAAGAGCTGGTGAAGGCTTTTTCCAGATCTACATATAAGAGATTTATTCAGGAACAGAACATCATGATGAACGATTTCTTTTACCATATAAAAAAACAGGGCACAGGCGTAGTCCTTGAAAGAAGCGTTGATCTTTTGTTTGTACCCTACGAACTTATCCTCTCGCAGGAAGAGGATATTAAGGCACTGGAGCTTACAGATGACTTTGTTATCAGCTACAGTAATACCTGCATGGGTGGTGGTCATCCCGATAGATATAAGCCTCTTAATCAGGAATATCTAAGCAGCCTTATGTACTCCTCGTTTCCAGCATATCACCAGCTTGCAGATGAAAAGAATCTGTATGAAACATACCTGAAGGTGACAGATGGAAGTAACGTAAGCCTCACCTTTCTGGACTTTTATGCAGCGGAAGAAAATAACAGCATGGAGCTTCATAGAGATCATCTTGATTTTAGGCTTACCTACAGGATGAAAGCCAATGTCATAAAGCATCTCATTAGTGAGATGGAAGAGCTTGGCATTGTAGGCACTTTTGGCCAGTACTATGAGTTAAAGCTCCTTGCCTATGCGGAAGCGATCATGCAGCTATCAACAGATAAATACAAAGTGGGAGAAGTAATTCCGCTAGATGAGATATACAGCATGTCTAACAGTAGGTTAAATAAGCTCACTCACAAAAATGATGACGGCGAATATCTAAAAATGTGTCGGCAGATAAAGAAAGCCAGAGAAGAAAACATTCACTTTGAGGTTTTGGATACTTACCCTGGGAAGCCAATATGTGAACCATTTAGCAACTGGTACTACGATGAGCAAAGCTTTGAGGTACAGGATGAACTTGAAGAAGAATGGTACGATGAATAAACTACAGGTTCATCTTGAGTGACAGCGTATTGAGATAAAGTGAGATCAAGAGAAGGAGGTGTTTTATGGACATGACACTTTTTTCAGAAATAAGACCTACCTGGGAGGTCCTGCCTTTCGGAGAGGGGAAAGATATACTACCTACCTGCATAAGCTGGGAGAAACCTGCCATCTGCCCAATGATGATAGGAAACAAGCTTGTTTATTGCATAATTAAAATATACAAAGTTGCAAAACAAAAACGGACAATGTTGCATGTCCATTTTGGACAAAGTTGCATCATTGCATCCTGAATACCACATAGATCATCATGGTGGATTCATTG
>Ga0256405_10007253_pt1 | contig 16915 bp, 1 predicted proteins | sample RumenRJG_02DNA_FD_189096 | JGI IMG/M metagenome (GOLD analysis project Ga0256405, IMG submission 189096) | Bovine rumen microbial communities from Lethbridge, Alberta, Canada - RJG_02 | ecosystem: Host-associated > Mammals > Digestive system > Stomach > Rumen | place: Canada: Alberta | collected...
TATTATTTATTTGATATTTTTTATTGGTGATTGTGCCCTATCTCCATTCCCTAATCCCCAATCCCCAATCCCCAATCCCCAATTCATAATTATTTATCTCTTTTTTTTGAAGGTAATTTTTTTATTAAAATTTATATATTTTATATTTTAATATATTAAATAAAAATGGACATCAAGCATTCAAGAAATCTGATTCAATCAACGTTGAAATTATCTAAAATCAATGGAATATCATGGAGCCCAAATAAAATGAAATTAGCTATTGCTTCTGAAGACAAAAACATATATTTATTCGATGAGCAAGGAAATCCTAAAAATAAATTTTCAACTGATCGAGGTTCAGAAGTTTACGAAATTATTCAAATCTTATTTGAACAAAAAAGTGAAAAATTAGCAGTTGCTCGAAGTGATAATTTAATATTAGTATATAAACTTGGTACAAATTGGGAAGATAAAGAATCAATAAGTCAAGGATTTAATGTTGAAGCAAAACCTAATTGTATGATTGTGACAAAGGGAAATCAAAATGGAATAATCTTTGGTTTATCAAATGGAAAAGTAGGATTTCTTAATATGGATGAAATATATGATTTATTCTATTATTCAGAATCTTGTGTTTCTATTTCTTCATCGTTCGATGGAAATTATATCATTAGTGGTCATAACGATTATTCCATATTAATATTTGATATCCAAAATCGTACCTTAAATAAACTATGCAAACACTCCTGTATACCTACATGTCTCGGATTGATTAAAAATTCTTATATTTTTTTAGCGGGAAATAATAAAAGAGTTACTATATATAATGAAAAGGGCAAATATTTTCAAAATTTTGATTATTCAAGTTATAATGATACCAAAGAATTTGAAAACTTTAGCATTAATACTTCAGGAGATGCCATTGCCCTCGGAAATTATAATTCTATTTATGTTTTTTTTTATAATGAATCAAAACATTTATGGCAAAATTTCATTAAAAAAATTGAAAATTATTTTCCTATAACATCTATATGCTGGAAACCAGATGGAACTGCTTTAGTTGTAGGTAATTTAGTAAACAGCGTTGACATTTTTGAAGTTCATATTAATAAAACTTTAATAAAAGATGAACCTAAAAAGTTTAATATAGTAATTGAAGTAATTAATCAGAATTTGATAAAAGTTACAAATAATCAAACTAATAAATCCATGGAAATAAACTCAAAATATTCTTCTTCCACCAACACGCCCCAAATCTTTTTAGATAATTATATAATAATTTTCAGGAACAACTCACTTATTTTGGGAAATTTTAATAAAGAAAAGTATTCAGAAATACCCTGGATAAAAACAGGAAAAGAAGTTTTTTCTTTTAATAATCCAAATATTTGTTTTATGTATACCAATGAAAGCTTGATACTTGTTGAATATGGAAAAAACGAAGCTCTCATAAATTATTCAAATAAGGAAAAAGATAAAGCCGTTAAAGAAAGAAATTTATTAAAAGCTGCGAATTTAGTTATTCTTTATTATAATAAAATTACTTTTGATAATAATTTAATAAATAATATAATATCCGATTTAAACCAAGCAATATTATATCAAAAACTGGGGGAGCTTTTCGAAAAAATTGGCGATAATCAAAAGGCTTTAGATGCCTATAAAAAAGCGAATTGTCTGAATAAAGTAAATGAATTAGAGAAAAGAAATATAAATAATAATGTTCAGAATCAATTAACTGAAAAAAGAGATATTAAATTATCTAAATTAAAAATTCCTGAAAATTCTCCTATTCAAAAATCAGAACAAGAAACAAAAGAAAAGGAATTGCAAGAAGCAATTAAGAACAATGCATGGGAAAAGGCTGTAGAATTAATAGATAAAATACCAAATGTAAATCATTTATTCTTTATAAATATTGGAAGGCATTTTGAAAGCATAAAAGAATATGAAAAAGCACAAGATTATTACATAAAAGGAATGCAACCAATGTTAGCTTTTAATATGTATATTAAACTATCTGAAGAAACTTTTCAAAAATTTGGAGATGGAAATACACCTAACAATAGAAAAAAAGATATTAATACCGTGATAAATAAATATAAACTTTTTTTTGAAGACATCGAAAACAAAATTAAACTATTACCGGAAAATAAAAGAAAGTTTAATGATGAAGAGAAAGAAAATATTATAAATAAATTGAACAATTTTAAAATATCACTTTTCAGTTTAGTAAATATAATTAAAAGTGAAAAAGAGGAAAAACAGTTAACAAAAGAAAAAAATGAAGCAATTAAAAAGGTATTTGATGAGCAAATTACTAATAAGGGAAACAATAATAATGAATTAAAAGATGAAGATATTTTTATATTTTTAGAAAATTCAAATTCTATTGAAGAAATTGAAAATATTCTAAATTTAAGTAAAAATTTGTATCATTTATTATTTTTAATTCAAGCAAAATTTGAGCATATTTCTAAAATATATTTAGGAAGAAATACTTCTTTAAATGTAGATAAAATAAAAGGCATAGAAACAAATTCATTACAAAAAGTAAAGGAAATTCATGAATCAATATTGCAGAAAGAGAAAGAAAAAAAATATTATTTTATTAAATTCGAAAATATAATAAAAAAGCATATAGAGTATTTTAAAGATCAAGATATTTTCAATTTATTGTTTTTAAAAGAAATGATAATGAATCATAAAAAAAATGGAAATGAATTGAAAGGATTAAATGAAATGGTTAATCAGACAATAAAAAAAACATTACTTAATTTAGCTTCTTTGAAAAGAATAAATTCAAGACAAATAGTTGATTTAATTTTAAATGTTGATTTAGAAGTTTTTGAGCATAAAGAAAAAGAAGAAATATTTACTTCAATAAATATATATGAATTAACAGAAAATGATTATCAACAATTCCTTAAAATATGGGAAAAAATTTTGGATAAAAAAAATATGATTTATTTGTTGATACATATAATTATAAAAAAAATAGAAAAATTAAATGATTTTGGCCTTATTTATAAATTAATTCCTGATTTTTTATTTGAAACAAAAACAGCTAAAGAATTGGAAGATAAATTCAGACATTTTTTAAAAGATGCTTATGATATAAATATGTGCACAAATATTTTATATGATATAACTAAACTACTCGAAATATTCATAGATATTAATTATTCAGTAAAAGACTTTTTAAAATTCTTAGAAGGAAATATATATTTATCTACACAAATGGTTTCTAAATTATATTTAAGAATTATCCAAGATAAAAAACTAAATCAAAACAAAGATATAACAAATATGGCTCTAAAATTTTTAATTGATAAAAATATAATGAATGATTTTAATTTAATATATTCAATGATTGAAATAATAAGTTCAAGTGATAAAAAACTTATTAATTATTTTTTGAATGAAATACAAAATTTAGAAATTAACAAAAAAGATTTTTTTAATCCAAATACACTCAATAAATTTAAATTATATACACTTTTATATCCAAAATTTACAAATTTTCTTAGTGCAAATTATTTTAAAAACTCAAATTTAACTTTATTTAATTTATACAATCAAATATCCAAATTAGAATTAAATTTCAATGAATTCGAAATATTAATAGAACAAATAGATAAAAATGAATTTAAAGAAAAATTAATTCCTTTCAACTTATTAAGAAATGAACCCGATAATGAAAATAAAATTCGTAATTTTTTAAATAAAATTAAAGCAAACTATTATTATTTAATGGGGAAACTGGCAAAATCAGAAAATTTTATTAAAACATTTTTGGATAATGAAGAAAAGGATTTTTTGAATGACATCAATTATCAAAAAATGAAAATAAAAACAAAAAATATAGGCAATGTTTTGAAAGATATGGAAAACTTTTTTAAAAATTCCAATCAGTATAATATATATAAAGACTATTTTAAATTAATAAACTCTAAATTTTTTATGGCTTTATATTCCAACAATAAAAACGCAGATTTTCAAAATCAAAAAAATTTGTTTGATAAAACACTTAAAGATTATATTAAATTAGAAATACTAATTAATTTTGGTGAAGAACTAAATATAAATGATATTCCTTTTAAAGATATTATAGTAAATGAAATAAAAAGAATTATTGAAAAATATAAAAGTATTAAAGATAACAGAGAACAAAGTTGCTTAAATGAAATTAGGGATGAATTAATTTTAGTTAACGAAATGAGGGTAATCTTGGTTAATTCTTATAATAATATAAAAAATTTATTTGATAATAATTACACTAAGGAAAGGAACCTTATTTATTTATCTTATTTTGAAAATGTTAAAAAGGTTATTCAATCTTTGATTTTGTTGATAGATTTATTCAAAGTCAATGAAACAAAATTTTATGATAGCATCATTCATATAAAAAACATAATTGAGAATAATGGCAATGTCAGTTTAAAAAATGTAAAAGATTATATTCAATATTTAAAAGGATTAGAACACTTTTCAATTGATATTACTTTTTTTGATACAAATGATAATAATTCAGTTTTTGTTGATTTTTTAAATATTTTAGCTAATAATGAAGAAGGAATTAAATTCGCAATGGGAAAAACAAATAATGAAATTAGATCATTATCTGAATTTGTTGGGGAATCGGAAAATTCAAAATTGCAAATTAATGATATACAGGACTTTATGAACGTTTGTAATTTTTTTGAGAACATGAAAGCATTCAATGTCCAAAATGATTTTGAGTTAATAGATGAATTTAAAAATGCCTTTATTACAACTCCTTCATTTGCTAATTCTTTTAATAATTATTTGAACAATTTTAAAGAAATAAAAAACGTGTATGAAGAATTTTTAGATAGACCCGAAGTTTCCAGGATTAAAATAGAACAAATATTAAAATTTTCTATAATCGAAATATATTTTGAGAATGAATCAAGGTCAATCCAAGTAACAGGATCATATAGAGATATTACAAATCAAAGTAAGATTTTTAATTTTGATGATTTACAAGAATTACATGATAGAGCTCTTATATTTTCAAACCAAGCAATAGATAATTTAGCTAAAAATGTTGTAGAAAATGTTAATGATAAAAAGAAAAATTCAGAAAATTTTGTGACTATAGTTGAAAATATTAACCAATTAAAAAATTATTTATTATCTTTACATATAAAAGGATATCCAAATATTTTGGAAATAATGATTCAAATTGAAAATGGCATTGCTTTAAATGAAGGAAATACCATAGATGTTTTATTGCAATATTATAAAAGTTTAAGCGATGATTTAGAAAACGCACAAACTAAAGCTTATAAAGAGAAAAGTCTAATAAGGCTTATCTATGGACATCAATTTTATGATATATATAATTATTTATTTAATAAAGAATATAAAGGTAATATCATGCCATTATTAAAAAGATTATCTAATAATAAAATAAATAATTATCCTAAATTACAAGGAAACAAAAACAAATTCAATTTTGAAGATAATGAGAGGGAATTTACTTATATGATTGAAAATATTAATAATTTCCTTATTCAATGTTTGAATATTAACAATATAAATATAATTAATTTATACGAAGAAAATTTTATAAGGGAGGAATTAACTTATAAATTGAAACCGGGATTTTATAGTTGGTTAGATGATTTAAAATTAGATATTAAAATAGTAAATGCGTATAAATATATAACAGGAAATTTTCCGTTATCAATAACTGTTTTATTATGTACAAAGGAAACAAATGAAGAAGAAATCACTTCTTTTATATATAGAGTCATACTTTGCGAATTTAGAGTATTATTTATCATAATGAATTCAGATAATTTAGAATTATCAAATGCGCAATATCTTTTATGGATATTAGAAAGTTTATATATTAAAAATAAGGATACAATGAATTCAAGTTTATTAATAACCTTTACTGATAATAATTCCGTTTTAAGAAATGAATTAATAAAATTAAAAGGACATAATTACTTTATTCCAGGAGATTATGTCAAAGATAATTATAATCAAGACTTTAATAATAATCAAATAGAAATATGGAGTTCAGATGCAACAGGAGTAGGAAAATCAACCCAAATAACTCTTGAAGCAATAAGGAACCAACAAAATTATATTTATTTTCCCATAGGGGGAGTTATATCAAGAAAAGATATAATAAATCATATTACTGAATTGAAAATAAATACCCAAAATTTAAAAAATAATTTTTTGCATATTGATATTTATGATAGCAATGAAGAAACTTCATTGATAATAAAAGAATTTTTATTTAGTATACTTATAACAAAAAGTTATTCATATGAAGAAAAAATATTTTATTTAGGGAATGATGTTAAAATCGTGGTAGAAATTCCTATAGGATTTTATGATATGAAAGAAAAATTTAGTTTATTAGATTATTTCAAGTCTAAGCAATTAAAATTAGAAAATCTTCCTAATTTGATTGATTTTGAGGAAAATAATAATAATAATAATAATATATCAGATATACAATTAATAACAAATATCCTTTTAATGTTAGAAAATGGTACTATTGAAGAAAATATTTTTGACTTAGAGCAAAATCATAATAAAATTCCTATAAATCAATGCCAAAATATTATAAATAAATATTTCATGTTACCAAAAGGAAATTATTATCAAAAAATTGCTTTCATAAAAATTTTAGCAGATCAATTCAGAAAATTCTGTTTTTGCGTTTATTTAAATCCTGAAGATTTACTCAATAATGAAAATGCGAAAAAGCAGGGTATATTTGGAATTTTTAATTTTGGAAATAGGAACTTAATGGCTAATAATCAAAATCAAGTTCGAGGTATAGCAATCAATAATAATATGGGAAATAATATGGGTAATAATATGGGAAATAATATGAATAATTATGTGGGAAATAATATGGGAAATAATATGGGTAATAATATGGGAAATAATATGAATAATTATGTGGGCAATAATATGGGAAATAATATGAATAATAATATAGAAAACAATATAAATAATAATATGAATAACAATATGAATAATAATATGATGAATAATATGGGTAATAATATTAGCAATAATATGAATAATAATATGATGAATAATATGGGTAATAATATTGGCAATAATATGAATAATAATATGATGAATAATATGGGTAATAATATGGGCAATAATATGAGAAATAATATAAATAATAATATGAATAATAATATGGGCAATAATATGAATAATAATATGAATAATAATAGGAATAATAATATGGGCAATAATATGAATAATAATATGATGAATAATATGGGTAATTATATAAGAAATAATAGGAATAATAATAATATGAACAATAATAATGTGAACAATAATAATAATAATTTTAATAATAATTTTAACAATAATAATATGAATAATAATTTAAATTTTCAAAATAATGTTAACAATAATTTCATTTATGCGAATAATAATATGAATAATCAAAATAACTTTAATAATAATAATTATGCTAATAATAATATTAATCAACAAATTAATTTTAATCAGAACATGAATATGAATATGAATGATAATCAGAATATAAATCCAATAAATATAAATATAGAACAAAATAATGAATTAAATATCAATAATAATATGTTCAATAATAATAATGAAATAAATAATAATAATCACAATGATTTAAAAATAACATCTGTCAGAAAAATAATGATAGAAAACTTAATAAAACTGACTTTATATTTCATAAAAGGACCCTATACAAAAATAATATTGAATCAAAAAAGTGTTATATCTCAAATATTTGGAGATTTTAATGAAAAAAAAATAAATGAAATCGCAAATAAATATTTATCTAATACCGATGAAGATCGTATATCTTTCGAAAAAATAAAACCGAGTTTGGTCTTCTTTAACGAAGATATCCAAACTTTCAGTATTATAACAACCTCAAAAAAAGGAGATAACGAGTATGAACAATTACTAAAATTATACAATTCTCAGAATATTTCAAACAGAGATATACCATTAATAAATTATAGAAATTTGAGCCATGAAGAATTTTTACCAGAAGTTCAAAACGTTTTAAACTTAAATGGATTATCTATTGAAGATATTAAAAATATAATAGGATCATATTGTTTCACAAGTGATAATTTTATTAAAATGATTTTAGTTTTATTAAGAATTAGAGCAGGAATTCCTGTTATTATGATGGGAGAAACAGGCTGTGGTAAAACAAGTTTGATAAAAATGTTGTCAAAATTATTGAATAGAGGACAAATGAATTTAAAAATAATGAACATACATGCAGGTATAGAAGATAAAGATATTATTGACTTTATAAAAAATGTAAACAATGATATTAATAATTTAGCTCAACAAGCAAATTTTAATAATGATATTCAAACATCAAGTGATAAAATATGGGTTTTCTTTGATGAAATTAATACATGTAATAGCATGGGATTACTCAGTGAAATATTTTATAATCATTCCTATTATGGCAACAAATTAAATGATAAATTAACTTTTATAGCTGCATGTAATCCATACCGTTTAAAATCTATTAAAAAATCCGATATTGATGAGAATGATTTTTGCTTAACATCAAAAGATAAGAAATATTCTTATGATCCTCAGCAGAATTTAGTTTATCTTGTAAATCCTCTTCCTCATTCTTTATTAACTTCCATTTTTGATTTTGGGAATTTATCAGCTGAAGATGAAAAAAAATATATAAAAAATATCGTAAAGGAAACTTTAATTAAATATAATCCTTTACCTGAGGTAGAAAATTTATTCGTTGAAACAATTGTCGAATGTCAAAATTATATTAGAGATAATAACGATATTTCTAGTGTGAGTTTAAGAGAATTGAGAAGATTTAATCTATTATTTGAATTTTTTATGAATTATCTCAAGCAAAGGAAAGAAATGAATGAAAAAGAAAATTTAAAAGGATGTTTATGTCTTGCTTTATATTTTTGTTATTATATAAGATTATCTAATAATAAATTAAGAAAAGAATTAAAGGAAAAAATAAATAAAAAATTCGAGGAAGAAACTTATTTTGAAGATATTACTCAAAAAGAAAAAGAATTCCTTATTTCTAAAATGAAATTACCTTTAGGGATTGCCAAAAATTCTACCTTAATGGAAAATATTTTTTCTTTATTTGTTTGCATAATAAATAAAATACCGCTAATTATGTGTGGTAAACCAGGAACAAGTAAATCCTTATCTTTTCAAATATTATATGACAGTATGAAAGGAGAAAGATCTGAAAACGAGTTCTTTAAAAAATATCCGGAAATATTAATATTTTCTTATCAGGGTTCAAAAACAAGCACATCAGAAGGAGTTCAAAAAGTATTCAATAGAGCTAATATATGTTTAAAAAAGCATTTAGAAAAAATTAAGAAAAATAATTTGAATAATGAAATGTCCATAATCCCGGTGATTTATTTTGATGAAATGGGCCTTGCGGAAGAAAGCCCGCACAATCCTTTAAAAGTTATACATTCTGAATTGGAATATGATGACAGGGAACAAAAAGTTGGATTCGTTGGTATATCAAATTGGAAATTAGACGCTTCTAAAATGAATAGAGCGATATTTTTAGGAGTTCCAAATTTGGAAGAAAGTGATTTACAAGAAACAGCCACTGAAATCGCACAAAATTTAAATGCTCAAATTTTTATAAAATATAAAGAATTATTTTCTAATTTAGTTAAAACTTATTGGAATTATAAGGATTTCACTAAAAAGAAAAATCAAAGTGAATTTCATGGTTTACGTGATTTTTATCACTTAATTAAAAATGCAATGTTTTATTTAATAGAAATAAATGACAAAAATATAAAAAATGAAATAAATATAAAAGAACAATCTTACCAAATAGGTCTTAAAAGTTTATTTAGGAATTTTGATGGATTGAAAGAACCTTTTGATTCTTATGAAGAAATAAAAAAAATATTTAATAAATTTTATCCAAATATTAATGGCCATAATTCCAATGTTTTCGAATGTCTGAAGGATAATATTAATGATAATAATAGTAGATACTTATTATTAATAATGAAATCATCCATGAGTATACATTTACTGGAAAATATAATGCATAAATTAGGAAAAAAATATGTTTTTTATAATGGCAGTCAATTAAGTGATGATTTAAACGAGGAAAAATATAACGAAAAATTATTGAATAAAATTCAGTTAAGTTTAGAAAATGGTGATATTCTTGTTTTAAGAAATATGGAAAATATATATCCCTCTTTATATAATTTATTTAATCAGAATTTCACAAATCTCGGAAAGAAAAAATTTTCGAGAATTGCTTTCGCTAATTATAATACATATTCTGAAGTACATGAAGATTTTAGAGCTATTGTTTTAGTAGATGAGAAAAAAATAGAAGAAAAAATGGAAGATCCTCCTTTTTTAAATAGGTTTGAAAAACATGTTTTTTCTTTTGAGTATTTAATGAGTGAAGAAGAATTAAAAATAACTAAAAATATTATAGGGTATTTAGATAAAGTTTTATCCTTCAATAAAAAAATGTGCAAAATTGATTTGAAAAAACAAGCTTTATGGTATAGTCAAGAAGAAATCAAAGGCTTAGTAGTAAAAGAATGCGATAAATACCAAAATGAAAAAGATAATATAATGAAATATGAAAAAGATATAACGAATGATATTTATTTAATAACATCAAAACTTTTATCACAAGATATTATGACTTCGATAATCTTTAATGAAAAAGAATTAAGAATGAAAAATGATATTAAGGAAAATTATCAAAAAAATCATTTACATAATTTTTATGAATTATTCGATTTTTCTAAAAATATTTTTACCAAAGGAAAAAATACAAAATTAATTATTTATACTTTTTCTAAATTATTAGAATCATTTATAAGAAATGAAAATCCAATTATGAGTCGATTCGGTAATTTAAGTAGGGAAAATATAATTGAAAGAATTGTTAAATCGATTAAATACGATTCAATTTTTGATAATATAATTGAAGACTTTTATGAGAAAGATAATAAAAAAATATTAATATTTAAATTCTCTGAACATGATTTAGATAAAATAAATCAAATAAAATTTAAAATAAATACAATTGAAAATGAAAGAAATAAAAATAGAATTACAAATAAAATTCAGGAAAAGCATATTATATTTATAATATGCCTTAATAGACATAAAATCGAAAATAGCAAAAAGAATAAACAAAATATAATAGGTGATCTAATATCAAATATTGATGAAGAATATAATCAATTTTTCATTGATAATTTAAGTGGAAAAATTCAATCAAATATTATAGAAATTTTATCAAAATCTTCTCCAGTTGATTATCTTGAAAAAATATTCAATTTAAAAAATAATTATTTATTAAAAATTATCCAAAAAGTATTCACGTTTTTGACTTATGAATTCAAAACAAGCAATGTTGATTTACAAAAATATATAGGTGAAATAATTAATAAATTAATGAATAATGATTTTTTATTAATTTTACTAAAAAAAAGATTAGAGAAAGAAATAGGCGAATCACTGAATAATTTCATAAAAACAATTTTTTCAAAAGGTCTTTTTGATAAAAGTGATATTGAATTCATTGATATTATATTTAATGCAATATATGATAAAGTATATTTATTGATATTCAAATTCATTTTCAAAGCAGAAAAAGATCATTTCTTATACCCGCTTTTAGATAATATTAATCTTATTCAAAATGAAAATATATTAAAGCAATATGTTGAAAAATATATAAATAATTTTGATTTTAATCTTATAAATGTGATAGAAAGAATAAATAGTAATCAAATAATACTATTTATGAATTTATCATTACCCTTAAGTAAAAAATGGTATAATTTAATCAATGTATTTATTGAGAATAATATCAAAGAAAATTATTTAACAAATGAAGACTATATAAGATTATCAAATGATATCAAAGATAATTTGAATAAAGAAATAAATATATATGAAAGTACCAAACAAGATTTAATTAATAATACAAAAGGGGAGATATTAAGAATTGAAGGATTGAGTGATTTAATAAAAAGTAATAATATTAAATATATTAAATTATTATATCAAGATTTATTCATGATATTTCTAAATAAAAAATTCAATGAACATTTGGAATTGGGCTTACAATTTTTAGATATATTGATACAATTAAAATTAAATATAAATAAAAATGATAATTATTCATTTATTGATAAAAATAAAGATTCAATTTCTTTGCAGGATTCATTCTATAATATTTTTGAAAACAATTTTAATGATTTAAATAATCAAAATATTAAATATGACATTGATAATTTAGCAAAAATTTTAGTTTTTATTATTAGTTATAGTGAAGAAATATATTCAATACTTGAAATATTTTTTACACTTAATAAATATTTAAAAAACTTTTTCCACAATTGGAAGGGACTAATCAAAAGAAATGAAATCAAATATGAAATAAATGAAAATGTTCCGGAATATACAAGAGAAATAAATGAAGCTTTTTTTATTATGTATGAATCACTTATTAAATGTATTTTCATTTATGAAGATTATACAAAAATGAAAGAAAATGATTTTTATGACTTTTTAGATTCAATAAAAAAAATGATAAATGATGCAAAACAAATATATTTAAAATTATATCTTCCAAGTAAAGAAATGTATTCATTACAAATATTAATTAATATATTTACAACATATGATTCATGTAAAAAGAAAAAATTAATTGATGATGTTAGAAAAATATTTTCTGAAGTAATAAAAAATATGACAGCTGAAAATATTTATATAATTGCTAAGGATTATGAAGGTGTAAGAAATGAATATAATGCATTATTAATTGTTTTAGATAAAATATTTGATAAAGAATTAAATGAAAAAGAATATTCCCTGCTATTAAATGATTTATTCCTTTCAAGATATAATAAATGTTTAGACAAAGAATATCGTATAAAATTAGTAGAAATGTTTTTCGATAAAGCCAACAATAATCAATTGAAATACATATTACCAATATTAAAAAAATTAATTAATGATATTGAACCAAAAAATTTTAATAATGAGAAGGATAATTTGGATTCCTTTATGAGTAATTTTTATTTCAGAAATGATAATTTAGATTATTATATATATAGTATTATTGCAAACAAAAATAATGATATTTTAGATTTGAATATTTTGTATTATTTCGAATGTGAATGTGAATTATATTTCAAAAGAATAATAGGAAGAAAAAAATTAACAAATTTACAAAATCAAGAAATAGTTCAATATAGTAATAATGTTATAAAAAATTTATCAATAAAATATTTCAAAAGAGCAATGCAGTATTATTTAGATGAAAAGCCTTTAAATCAATTAGAAACTCAAATAAAAAAAATTGGTAAATTATATTCCTTAGCTTATATAAAAATTTATTTGAAGCATGTATCGGGATTTATTGCATATAATATAAATAAAAATATTTTAAATTTAAATGATGTATTTAATATACTTTTATGCAAAAATCAAAATAATTATATATATTCTTTGAAAATATATTTATTTAAATGTATTTTTAAAAATTTGAAAAAAAATTATTTACAATTTTTAGAATCAATTAAAACAGAAAGAAATATAGTAACATTATTAAATCATGATGGATTTGGAAATATGTTTGCCATTGTAGAAAATAATCATAGTTATAATTATTCATTTATTGATATTAATAATTATGATATATATAATAAATTAAGTCAAATGATTGATATATCTATAGAAAACATTGAACATCATCAGGATCATAAAGGCATATTAAAATATATAAATGATAATAAAAATAATTATAAAAATTTAGAATTAGTTTATAATATTTTTATAAATAAATTCATTTTTGATTTACTAGGAAATCAGAATGCAAATAATAATTTAAGTAATAATGCAAAAGTTTTTTTGAAATGGGTTGAAAAAATGAAAATAAATTTAAATAATAATTCAAAAACAGTAATCAACTATTTGATTAATAAAAATTTATTTGGTAATAAAATTATTCCAAAATTAAAATTACCTCAAAATACATTTCTTAATGAAGATTCATTCTATGTTTTATTTTTTGGTATTAAATTAGTAATAATAATTCAACAAATAAAAAATAATATATTTTCTAATTTTTATACAAATAAAAATAATTTGATAGCATCTTTAACTAATAATTATATTCCTGGTGCCTTTCCACCACATAATGAACAAGTAGATTCATATCGCGAAATAGAAGATCATTTAAGAAATCAACCGGATCATTATGGTATTTATATGTGTTCTTGTGGAAAATTTTATATAATTGGTCCATGTGGTTACCCAGCTCAAATATCTAATTGTCAAAAATGTGGTTTACATATTGGAGGTACCATGCATAGATTAGTAGATAGACCAGGACATTTCAGGATTGTTTTAGATGAACAAGCTAAAAGAAGAATTATTGATAATGGGCATCAACATATGCCTTATATGTTGCTTAGTGAATATAAAAGACAAAAGATTGACCCTTTATTGAATAAGCCTTATAAAGGAATCGGAAAAATTAGTAAAGAGACTATTAATAAATCAGGATATAATATTAGAAATATTAATGAATTGTCTTTTAGGATTATGAATTTTATTATTTATAGTCATTTATTAGTTTCAAATATTTTAGATATTCTGAATGATATTGATATGACAAATTATTTTTCTGAAGAAACATCATGCTTTAATATAATGCAATCTAATTGGAATAAAATACAAGAATTACTAAATCAAAATGGTGTAAATAATATTAAAATATTTATGAATATAATTTTTGGAAGAATAATGCAAATAATGTCGAAATATCAAATCAATGTTTTAAATACTCAAGAAGGAAGAAATAGGATAGAAAATGAATTTAATTTAATCATTAATTGGAATGATATCAGAAGGGAAATAACATTATATGAACAACAAAATCAACAAATATTAAATTCATCTCCTAATAATATTTCCTCATTAATTCAACAATTATATCCAGTTACATTTTATCAAAATAAAGAACCTTATCCTCATTTTAAATATCTATTTTTATATTCTCATCCTCAATTAAATGAAGTTACTACCATTATAGAATCAAATGATAATTTGAAAAATAAATATCCTTTAACATTAAAAGTTTTAAAACATTATGAATCAAAAAGTAAAAATATTTCATTATTGGGATTTATACCTAAAATAAATAAAAAACTAAATCATTTAATTGATAATTATTCTTATAAGATAAGCAGAGATGAAGCATCGAAAAAAACAATAAAAGAAGAATTCAATAAGGAAGAAAATAATATTTTTGTATTTAATAATCTCAAACAAGAAGGTGATATTAAAAAATATATGGAAGATGTATTTAATTTATTTAAAATGTTTAAAGATACTCCTTTGCAATGGGGATGTCATCCTTTAGCTCAAATGTTAATTAATTCTGAGTCTTCTTTGTGTACTATTTTATTAGATGATAATGAACCAGGTTATTATTTGGCAAGTATATACAAAAAATTAATTGAATATCAAAATACATTTTTGGATAATATTATAAATTTAAATTCTCAAAATGGATTATTACATTGTTTCGTGAAGCAATTAAACAGTGAAATAATGGTTCAAGATTCTACAATAAATGAAATAGTTAAATTAAATATTGATGAAAATGAAGAAAAGAATCTTAAATTATATTCTGATTTAGATGAAATTATTTTCGTAAATACATCGAATAATCCTTTTACTAATAAATTTAATTATGAATTAGATCAAATCGAATTAGAATTAGGTAATATAATACTTCCCGGAATAAGAAAATTTAAATCAGCAAATGATGAATTAAGATATATAACTTATATGTTTGAAGGATATAGAGGAAAAAATTCAAATATATTAACCAATTTCAATGAAAAATATACTCCAAAAGAATTAAATCAAGATGAAAAAAAAACTTTACATTATTTTATAAATAATTTTAACAAAGATGAATACAAAAATTTTTTATTTTGTATCCAAATATTAATTAATTACATTCAAAATTCTGGAAAACCGGAAGAAACTCCAATTTATCAAATAATACTAAATATCCCAGATCATATTAATGTTGATGAAAATATTAAAAATCTTTTTATAACAAATAAAGAATTAACTATTAATAAATTAGTAAGAATTTTCGAGTTTTTCGAACACTTATGCTGGAATCAAATTACAGATAATTTATTAGATGAATTTAAGAAACCATTGAATAAAGACAAAATAAAATTAATTGAGGATTATTTTAAAAATAATAATGATAATAAAAATAATATTAAAAAGGTTGAATTAGCCGGAGCAATTAGAAAATTTATTTCCAGGTATTTAGCTGGTAAAAGAAGTCAATCTGAAATTGGTGAAGATAAAATGCTTTTCGATTATTTAATTAGAGTTGATCTCTGGGTAAGAAATGTTGATGATCCTAAATTCGAAAAAGAATATTTCGAATTATCTAAATTTAAAATAACTGTTGGAGAAGGGAAAGATTTCTATGAAAAATTAGGAGGAGATAATGAATTATTAAATTTATTCTTTAAAGAAGAAGAAAATATTGATTACAATAACGAAGAAAAAAATGATAATGAAAATAGGGAACAAAATGAAATAATAGTAGATGATAAAAAGATTGAAGAGGAAGAAGATAAAGATATTGATGATCAAATTGAGAAAAATCAAAAAGAAGGAAATTATAGAAATAAATTCAATAAAAGAAAATTATTCTAATTAAATAATGAATTTTTTAAATAATTAAAATTTAAATAATAAAAATAAATAATTAAAATAAAAAATATTAAAAATAATTATAATAATTATATTTTTTTTTTGATTTTTGAATTGGGGATTGGGGATTGGGGAT
>Ga0256405_10007255_pt1 | contig 16913 bp, 17 predicted proteins | sample RumenRJG_02DNA_FD_189096 | JGI IMG/M metagenome (GOLD analysis project Ga0256405, IMG submission 189096) | Bovine rumen microbial communities from Lethbridge, Alberta, Canada - RJG_02 | ecosystem: Host-associated > Mammals > Digestive system > Stomach > Rumen | place: Canada: Alberta...
GTCCTGCTGATTTAATCATCCCCAAAACAACCGGACTGTTTTGCGCCAGCCCCCTTTTGTTTTGGCCTTACCCCTTGTACCGGCCGTTGACGATGACCTTCTGGGCGTCGATGGAGCCGTTCACGTCGCCCTCCACGGTGACGGTGCTGCCCGCGTCGATGTCGCCCTCCACGCTTCCTGTGACGGACACACGGCCGCCCGCGTCCACCTCGCCTTCGACGGATCCGCCGATGTTCGCGTCCCGTCCGGCGTCCACGTCTCCGTTCACGTTTCCGCCCACCGACGCGGAGGAGCCCGCCGTGAGATCGCCGTCCACGTTCCCGCCCACGGTAGCGGATCCGCCCGTGTTCAGATCCCCGCCGACGCTGCCGCCGATATACAGGGTCCCGCCGCCGCCGGCGTTCACGTCTCCGCCGACCTCGCCGGATATGCTCAGGGTGAGATCACCCCCCGCCGCGACGTCGCCGTTCACATCGCCCTCCGCCCGGACGGACTGCGCGCCGGTGATGTCGCCGTTCACGTCGCCGTTCACGATGACGGTGTTCACGCCGGAGAGATCCCCGTCGTAGTCGCCGTCGATGCGGACCTCCGAAGCGCCGCCCGGGGATCCCGCGTCACCGGTCCGGGTCACGGCGATGCGTCCGAAATCGCCGGATACGGAGCCGCCCACGGTCAGATCCCCGCCGCAGGAGGTGACATCCCCGCTGATGTCGCCGTCCACGCTGAGATTCCCGCCGGCCGAGGCGTCTCCGTTCAGGTCACCCCGCACCGTCAGGTCCCGTCCGGAGGAGGCGTCCCCGTCCACGTCGCCGTCCACGGTCAGGTCCTCCGCCGCGGTGACGTCGCCGGAAACATCTCCGTCTATGCTGATCTCGCCGTCCGCGGTCACGTCGCCCTCCACGTCCCCGGTGATCTGTACGGAGGAGGAGGAGAACACGCTGCCCGCCACGTCGCCGTTGATCGTTACGGAGGCCGCCGTGGAGAGGTCCCCGCTGTAGGCTCCGTTGAGGATCACATGGGCGCCGTCCGCGGAGAAGTCGTTTTCATCTTCATCGCCGCGGTCCTCCTTCACGCCGAGGCCGCCGGATTTCGTCCCGGACACCGCGCCGCACTTCAGCTCCAGCCCGGCGTTGGCGTTTCCGGAGACGTCGCCGCAGGTGAGGTTCAGTCCGGCTTGCGCCGATCCGCTGACGTTTCCGCGCACCAGCATGTCCAGACCGCTCCGGGCCGTTCCCTTCACGTCGCCCTCCACCGTCACGGACAGCTCGGAGCGCAGGGAGCCGCCCACGCCGTGTACGTGGATGTGGACGAACCGGGCCGGATTGCCCTTGAAGGAGGTGACGACCTTCCCGTCCTTCACGAAGCAGAGCTCGTATTCGCCGTCCTCCCCGCCGAAGTCGAACTGCACCTCCGAGGCGGGCAGGGACCAGCCCTCCGGATCCACATGGTTGTCTCCCTCCGCCGTCATATCGGATACAGGCGGGATCGGAGGAACCGGCGGGATCGGAGGGACGGGCGGAATCGGGGGTTCGGGCGGAATGTTCCGGACCTCCTCCTCCAGGCTCTCCGCCATGGAAGAGAAGTCGTCCTCCCATTTCCGAAGCTCTTCCGTCTCCCGCTCAGCTTCCCGGTTCCTTAAGGCTTCTTCCAGCTTTTTGACGGCTTCCTCGCGTTCGGAGGCACGGGCCGTCAGGATTTCCTCCCGCAGTCTGGCCGCCTCCGCTCTGGCCTTTTCCGACGCCTCGAGTACCTGACGGCGCATATTTTCCGCCAGACGCCGGTATTCCGCCGCTTTGTCCTGCAGGGATTCCTTCATGGCCTCCTGAAACCGACGGGCTTCCTCCGCCGCCTCTTCCATCTGCCTTCTCATGTCCTCCGAATTCAGCGGGGGCTCCTGTCCGGTCGGCGTTTCCGGGGGGAGATGGAGATCGACACCGTCCGGACCGTCTCCACGATCCGGATCGTCTCCGGGGTCCGCATCCTGCGGGAGGTCGTCCGGCTCATCCTCCGTCTTTTCACCCTCTTCTCCCGGAAAGGCGGCCTCCGCGCTCTCCGGTTCCGGTTGTTCTTCGGTCTCCTGTGCCTCCGGCGCGGGGGATTCCTCCGGGATGCTCTTCGTCTCCTCCAGCCCCAGGATGGCGTTGATGTTCTCCCCGAAGATCTCCGCGATGCGGGGCAGGGTCAGGATGTCCGGCAGGGTCTCGCTCCGTTCCCACTGGGACACCGCCTGATGGGTGACCCCCAGCATGTCCGCCAGCTCCGCCTGGGTGAGTCCCTTCTGTTTTCTGAGTTCAGCGATCCGCTGACCGATGATGGTTCTGTCCGTCATGGTGTGCTCCTCTTTTCTGTATGAAATCTGCATATTCTTCAGTCCGCTTCCGCGGTTCGGATCCGTGTCTCCACGATAGCACAAACCCGGCGGGATTGCAATAAAGCCGTTCTTGAATTTACGAAAATTTCAAAATTCAAGCGTCACTTGCCGAAAATCACACAATCCGAGGACTTTTGTGAATAAATGGCAGGAAATGGCAAAGTTATACTTGGGCGTTTTGCCGTAAATTGGCAGAAAATCAGAGGCCTTTCGACGCTCAAGATATACTTGAATTTGTGCATAACACTGTATATCGATGCATAAACCGGGCCTCCGGAACCGATTTTTCTCATGCGCATACAATGGGGCAGAAGTCCTTTTCGGGAGGTTTTGCGCATGAAGGAAACGGGATGGCTGCGGGTTTTCGTGGCGGAGGCCAACGGGACCCTGCCGGTGCCGGGAGCCGCGGTGTCCGTGTCGGAGTATGAGCCGGGGACGGAGGGAAACGTGCTCCGGCTCCTTTCAACGGACCGGGACGGTCTGACGGAGACGGTGGCTCTGCCCGCCCCTGCCGCCGGGGATTCCCTCTCTCCCGGGGACGGGAGTCCGGGAGCCGTCTACGCGCTGTCGGTGCGGAAGGGGGGATATTATCCCGTGGAGCTCTCCGGGGTGCCGGTGTTCGCGGGCGTCGTTTCCCTGCAGACGGTGGATCTTCAGCCGGTGGGAGCCTTCGCCGGGGAGTTCGCCTCCGGACAGCGGGTGGTCTACGAGACGCCGGAGACGGAATCCCTCCAGCCGGGCGGTCTCACGCGGGAGGACGTTGGCAACCGCAACGGGATCCTGTCCGGAGGAACGGCGGCGCAGGCAGAGGGAGCGGACCGCGGGGAAGGAGGCAGAGCATGACGGGCGGGGCGCGGCTGCCGGTGATCCCGGAGACGGTGACGGTCCACCTGGGGAGGCCCGAGGCGGCGGCGCGGAACGTGACCGTGTCCTTCGCGGATTACATCAAGAACGTGGCGTCCAGCGAGATCTACCCCACCTGGCCGGAGAACGCCCTGCTGGCCAATATCTACGCCGAAATCAGCTTCGCCCTGAACCGGATCTACACGGAGTACTATCCCAGCCGGGGGTTTGAAATCCCGCGTCCGGTTCTGATACAGAAAAATCCCCCGAACCGCCTGTGAGAGATCGGTTCGGGGGATAAATGCCTTTATCGGAGCATTGTGTTCGGAGTATCCGGCTCAGAGCGTCCAGCGGGTCCAGAGCAGGGAGCAGAACCGGTCTCCGGGAACGGCTTGATAGTACACCGTCAAGAGGGAGCCGTCGGGCAGCTCGACCGTGCTGGGATAGCCGAGATCCCCACCGGGCCCGTCATCCCGGAGCACGTATTCGGTCTCCCATGTCTCCCCGTTGTCAAGGCTGACCAGCGCCCGCTGTCCGAAGGGCTCCGTCCTGCGCCCGTAGGTCAGGATGACGGCCCCCGAGGAATGGCGCATCAGATGGGGCGGCGCGCCGTTGGTCCCCATCTCCTCCGGCTTCGTCCAGGTACGGCCTCCGTCCTCCGATACGGTTTTGTACACGGTCAGATAAACGTCCGGCACCGCCAGGCGGATCATGCCCAGAAGCCGTCCGCCGTCCAGCTCCAGCACGTGAGGCTCGCAGGGATCGTCCCAGGCGGCGTCCAGGGGCACCTTGCCGAGCAGGGTCCAGCTCATGCCCTCGTCGCGGCTTTCGTAGGCGCAGATGTCCCCGTCCACCGTGCCGTCCGGCTCCGTGTTGTACATCTCCCGGCCCAGGTAGAGAAGGGAGCCGTCCCGACGCCGGATCGGACCGTGGGGCGAGGAGACCGGCACCTTGACCGTTTTCCCCCAGGTCATGCCGCCGTCCCGGGATACGCGGACCCAGGATCCGCCGTGGGACTGCGCCTCCGGGACCGTGGGATAGGTGTCGTCCACCAGGCCCCGGCCACGGACCAGGAATCCTTGATCGTGCGGTGGTAGACCGTCTGATAGAGGGTGACCGGGTGGCTGAACCACGTGACGAGGAGCGCGTCCTTCCCAAGGGACAGGATGCCGGCGTCCCGGTCGTCCAGATACGTGTCGTTGACCACCATGGGGATGCTCCAGGTCCTCCCGAGATCCGCGCTTTTGAACAATACCGTCTTGCCGAAGGGGCAGACATGGGCGGCGCGGAATCCGGAGCAGACCGCGTACAGCATGCCGCCCTCGTCGATGCAGACCGTGGGCCAGCCGCAGTACCCGAAGAAGGAATCGGGATTGCGGTAAATGATCCCGTGCTCCGCCGCAGGCTTGATCTGACGGAAGTCCTTCATCATACGCTGTTTCCTCCTGTATCAAGAATGAATTGATTCTATGTTCCGGACGGGCGTGAGGCCGGGGTCATTTCCCGTTCCGGCGGAACACCCGCCAATAGGCCAGACAGCACAGAAAGATCGACAGGGTCCCCGAGACCGCCAGCGCCGTGCCGCTCACGGAATCCGCGATCAGACCGATCACGGCGGTGGAGAACACCGTTCCGAGGGTCGTCAGGGCCATGCGCCAGGTGTGGTACGCGCTGATGACGTCCTCCTCCACCTGCTGATACACCGCGTCCGGGATCGCGTAGCAGACGATGTTGTAGCCGCAGTAGGCGAAGAACAGCACCGCGAGGAACCAGACGGGCGAGCCGAGAAACGCGCCGCAGAGCAGGAAGAACAGACAGGAGCCCCAGAGACCCAGAGTCGCCGCCCTGATTTTCCGCTGTCTGGCGAAGCCGTAGAAGCCGCAGCTGAGAAAGGTCGCGGCGTTCATCACCCCGGAGATCAGGGCGGACTGCTCCTTCGGAAGTCCCGCGTCCTTCATGGCGAGAAGAGGCAGGACGGCCACCACTCCGGCTCCGAAGCCCCGGATGAAGTTCGGCAGGGCCAGGGCGCGGAAATCGGCTCTCCCGAGAACGGCCCGGGTCGAGGACGCCGTTTTTTCCCGTATCTCAACCGTGTCCTCCTCCTTCCCGGGCAGGAGCCGCAGGCATCCGTTGAGCACGCCCGCTGCCAGACAGAACAGCCCGGAGGCGCAGAAGACTGCCAGCGTCACCGCGGTGTAGTCGTGCCGCCCGTAAATCAGGGGAAGCAGGACACCGGGCAAAATCCCCGCCACGCCGCAGACGATCCCGCTGACGGAGGAATACAGGGAATACCGCTCCACCGGAATGACCTCGCAGATCATCCGGTACTCGAAGACCACCCGGACGGTGTTGCTGACGTTGATCAGGGCTCCCACCGCGAAGGCGGCGAAGCAGAACAGGGCCGGGCTGTCCGGAAGCAGGCAGAGGATCATCTGAAGGAGCAGGGCGGCGGCGTTGGCGAAAAACAGCAGAGTCGCCGTCCGCTTCGTTCTCCGGCACCGGTCCGCCGCGCCCGCGAACAGAAGGGAAAAGACGAGAAAAACCGCCTGCGTGAAGGAGGTATAATAGCTCACCGTCCCGCTCTCCATCCCCATTTTCAGAAAGAAGGCCTGGAGGACGGAGGCGGAGGACAGGGTCGTCGCGAGGCAGTACAGCCCGTCGCGGAGCCAGAGCAGAAAGAAATTGGAGGAATGGTGTTTCATAGGGGTCTCCCCTGCCGGCGGTAATGCGTTCAGGGACAATTATACCGCTCCGCGGCGGGACAGTCAACCGAAAAACACGACCTCTTTCGGGAAAATTGTCGTGTTCTTGTGTTGACTTCACGCGGACGCGGAGTGTATAATAGGAACGAGACCAATCCGCGATTTTTCGGGGAAAGAGGCCCGCGGGTGAAAGAGTACCTGGATATCAGCCGCACGAATATGGATTTCGGGGACGCCCTCTTCACGATCCATCATTTTCACTGGCACAACGCCAGCCATTCCGACAAAGCCGTCGTGTCCCACAGCCATCAGTACTACGAGCTTCATCTCGTGGTGCGGGGCGAGGGGGTGATCGATTTCGGCGGGGAGAGCGTCGTGCTTTCCCGGGGCGAGGCGCTCGTCGTCGGTCCCGGGCGCGAGCATCTGCCGATCCGGATCACCGGGGACGGCGCGGAGAACCTGACGCTGGCCTTCTCCGTCCGACAGATCCCGGGAGAAGCCGGTGCCTTCGCGTATTTCACCGGCACGCTCCTGGCCCTGACGGAAGAACTCACCGTCTTCACGCCTCCCGCCGCACTGACCGCCGATCTCAGGCTGATTTCGCGCATGAGCGAGACCGGGAGCCTGCGGGATTACTGCTATGTGAAGACCGTCTGCTGCCGGGCCGTCTTTCTGCTGTTCGACCACATCAATCAGTTCCGGGGGGACAGGCAGTCCCGGGCGGACAGGCAGTTCCGAGGGGACAGGCAGTCCCGGTCCGACATCCCGGTCCGACAGGCCGGAGCCGCAGAATCCCCCGACCGGGAGAGCCTGAGCATCCTTCTTGAGAACCTCCTGAACGAGCCGGGGATCCCGCTTTCCCAGATCGCCCGGCGTCTCGGCTTCTCGGAGCGGCAGACCCAGCGGCTCATCCGGAGGCAGTACGGAAAATCCTTCCGCGCCGTAAGGCAGGACATGCAGTTCTCCACGGCGTGCAGGATCCTGCGGGAGTCTCCGTCGCTGCCGCCGAAGGAGGTCGCGGCCCGGGCGGGATTTACCTCCCCGGCGTGTCGGACGCGGTGCTCATGACCTCCCGGGACGGGCATATCTGGCACAGGCCGGTGAAGGATGCATTCCTCCGCGGCGGGCTGTACAGCCACGAGTGGACCCAGCGGTGCTTCATTCCCCTCGGCGGGATCATCTCGCGCGGTGACCGCTTCCTCTTCTACGCGGAGCAGAACTATATGTGGGACGACGACGGGATCTTCGCCTACGCCGTGCCGCGCTTCCGCTTCATGTCCCTGTGGGCGGACGGGAGGGGCGGACTGCTCAGGACGAAGGAGCTTCGGTTTGAGAGCGACGACCTCTTCCTGAATTTCTCCACCTCGGCCTACGGCTGCGTGAAGGTGCGGATCGTGGGTTCCGAGGGGGAAGAGCTGTTCGTCTCAGACGAGCTGTACGGAAACGATCTCTCCCGTCCTCTGCACGTCGACGGACTGGCCGGAAGGACCGGACGCATGGAGATCAACCTCCGGGAGGCCGATCTGTACGCCCTGGGAGCCGCCATGGCCTGATCCGTACAAAATAATATGACAGCCTCTCCGGTTTTTCCGGGGAGGTGTTTTTGTCCTCCGCATATTCATCCGTCCCCGGACGTAAGGTAGCGAAGAAACGCCCGAGGAAGAGGGGAACATGACCGATGGGAGAGGAACAGCTTGCGAACGAGATCCGGTACTACACGCTCATGCACCACGTCCGGAGAATGCTCCGCGCCGGACTGATCACCGGGGAGGAGTTCTCCGGCATCGGTTCGGAAGCCCGACGGAGGTACCGCCCGGCTTTCGGCGGACTGCTGGCGGAGAAGGAGGTGCTGGAGATGCGGGTCAGGGAGCGGTACCGGAGGACGGATGACGGCGGGGAGGAGGGATCCGGTCATGAAGATCAGCAGGATTGAGCCGGAGCAGGAGCGGAGCATGCCCCGGAAGCGGGTCGCGGCCTATGCCCGGGTTTCCATGGAGACCGGGCGGCTGAGGCATTCCCTCGAGGCGCAGATCAGCCGGTACGAGGCGCTCATCCGGTCCGATCCGGCATGGGAATACGCCGGGGTCTACGCCGACGAAGCCGTTTCCGGGACCGGCACGGGCAGACGGGAGGCGTTCAGCCGCCTGATCCGGGACTGCGGGGAAGGGCTTGTCGATCTGGTGCTCGTCAAATCCGTCAGCCGGTTCGCCCGGAACACCCTGGACCTGCTGGAGACCGTCCGCCGCCTGAAGGACATGGGCGTGGAGGTGTGGTTCGAGCAGGAGGGGATCCGCTCCATGGACGGGGACGGGGAGCTCATGCTGTCCATCCTCGCGTCCTTCGCCGAAGAGGAGAGCCGGAGCATTTCGGAGAACTGCCGGTGGGGAATCCGCAGGCGCTTCGAACGCGGCATTCCCCGGGGGATCCGGATCTACGGCTACCGGACGAGAAACGGCGCGCTGGAGATTCAGGAAGAGGAGGCCGCCGTGGTCCGCCGCGTTTTCCGGATGTTTCTGGACGGAGCGTCCTGCAATGCCATCGCCGGAACGCTCAGGGCGGAGGGCGTGAGATCCCTCACCGGCGGGGCGTTTTGCAGGGAGGTGATCTCCGGCATGCTCCGTCAGGAGAAGTATACGGGCTGTACCCTGGCCCAGAAGGTCTATACGAGGGACCACGTGACCCACAAACGGATCCGCAACCGCGGGGAGCTCCCCATGTATTTTATGGAAGGGACGCACCCTGCCGTCATCTCCATGGAGACCTTTCAGGCGGCGCAGAGGGAATTTGCCCGGAGATACGGAGCCGGGATCGTAAACGGTGTCGCGCAGAGGGCGGAGCGATTCCGTCACAGGAGCAGGCGAGAGGAGGGAGAGGATGCCCACCGTGACGAAGATCCCGGCGACGGTGAAGCGGGAGGAATCCGCGCCGGCTGAGAGTCTCAAAAAGCAGAGGGTCGCCGCGTACGCCCGCGTTTCCACGGATCACGAGGACCAGCAGAACAGCTACGAGGCCCAGTGCGACTACTACAGGAGATTCATCACGGGAAACGGGGCGTGGGAGTTCGCCGGGATCTACGCGGACGAGGGCATCAGCGGGACCTCCACGAAGAAGCGCGAGGGCTTCAACCGGATGGTGGAGGACGCGCTGGCGGGCAGGATCGATCTGATCCTCACCAAATCCGTGAGCCGGTTCGCGCGGAACACGGTGGACAGCCTGACGACCATCCGGAGGCTGAAGGAGCATGGAGTTGAGGTATATTTTGAAAAGGAAAACATCCGGACCTTCGATGCCCGGGGAGAATTGCTGATCTCCATCATGTCCAGCCTCGCCCAGGAGGAGAGCCGCTCGATCTCCCAGAACGTCACGTGGGGACAGCGGAAACGGTTCGCGGACGGCAGGGCGACGGTGCCGTTCAGCCGCTTCCTCGGCTATGACCGGGGAGAGAACGGGGAACTGGTGATCAACCCGGAGGAGGCGGAGACGGTAAGGCTGATCTACGGCGAATTCCTCTCCGGCCTGTCGTACACGGCCATTGCGAAAAAGCTGACCGGACTCGGCGTCGCGACTCCCGCCGGGGGTCGAATCTGGCGCGCCGGCACCGTGGGGAGCATCCTCACCAACGAGAAGTACAAGGGGTGCGCCCTGCTCCAGAAAAGCTATACCGCGGATTACCTGACGAAAAAGCTCGTGCCCAACGACGGAACGGTCCCCCAGTATTACGTGGAGGACAGCCATCCCGCCGTCATCGAGCCCGCGGTCTTCGACCGGGTTCAGGAGAGGATCCGGAAGAGACGGGCGACGGAGGGATTCAGCGGCAGGACGATCTTCTCCTCAAAGCTCCGGTGCGGATGCTGCGGCGCGTGGTACGGTCCGAAGGTCTGGCACTCCACGGACCGGTACCGGCGGATCGTCTGGCAGTGCAACGCCCGATACGGGGACGGGCGGAGGTGCGCCTCGAAGCGGCTGACGGAGGAGGAGCTGCGAAGTGCGTTCGTTCGTGTGGTGAACCGGCTGGCGGACCGGGAAGCGCTCCTTTCCGATCTGCGGGAAATCCGGGACACGCTGACCGGGGGAGAGGGACGGGAGCTCGACCGGTTCATCGGGACGGTGGAGGAGGCGGACGGTGCGGTGACGGAATTCGACGGGGCCATGTGGAGCGCGCTGGTGGATTTCGTCACCGTGGACGGGCAGGGCGGGATGACGTTCACTCTGGAGGATGGAACGGAGACCGGGGCATGAGCGGCATTCCGGACAGTATGCATTCTTTTTCATGAGAATCCACTCGGGGAAACGGGGTGTGCGGAGCGGGGAGACTCGGGCTGACACGAACGGACGGCGGTTTTTTATGGGGATCCTGCTTTCATCGGAATTGATGAATAAAATGTAAACAAAGTGGAAAAAGATGCAGCCCCCTCTTTGCTTTAGCGCTTTAATGTGATATGATAAGAGAACCGAAAAACAGCGCGAATACGCACGGATAACGCGGCCGCGGTCCCGTTCCGTGAATCATCGGGAGGTTTCAAATGAAAAAGATCCTTGCGGTTCTCTTGTCGGCGGTGATGGCCGCTCTGCTTGTCTCCTGCGGCGGTTCCCAGAATTCCGGCGCGTCCTCCGTGGAGGGCAGGACCGGCTTCATCATGGGGATCGACCCCGAATATCCGCCCTTCAGCTATCTGGGCGATGACGGCAATTACACCGGCTTCGACGTGGAGGTCTGTCAGGCCGTGTGCGATTATCTTGGCTGGAAGATGACCGTCTTCGGCGTCAACTGGGACGAAAAGCTCGTCCAGCTCGACTCCCTGGAATGCGACTGCGTGTGGTCCGGCATGACCATCCTCGACAGCATGAAGGAAGCGGGCTACGTGATCTCCAAGCCCTACTACGACAACACCCAGGTCCTGGTGGTGAAGGAGGACAGCGGCTTCGCCTCCTCCGCGGATCTGGCGGGCAAGCTGGTTGCCGTGCAGCTGGGCACCTCCGGCGAGGTCCTGTTGAACGGCGACCTGGCCGATCTCGCTTCGACCTTCTCCGGCGTCGTCACCTGCGACAGCTTCCTCAAGTGCTTCACGGAGCTGGCCGGGAATTCGGTGGACGCCGTGTTCGTTGACCTGCCCGTGGCCGCCAGCTACGCCGCCGAGCACGAGGGCTATAAGATCATCGACGAGCAGCTGGGCGCGGAGCAGTACGGCATCGCCTTCCGTTCCGGGGACGAGGCTCTCTGCAAGGCCGTTGAGGACGCCGTGGCCGCGCTGGTGGAGAACGGGACCTACGCCGAAATCGCCTCGAAGTATCCCGACGTGGTCAACAACCTGATCTTCCTGAACGACTGATCCCGACGGAAGAACCGATCCGTTTCCATAACAGCCGAATCGACCGGGAGCATGTCCGTATGCTCCCGGAATTTGTATGACCGTCTCCCAATTCACCCGTCCGTGAGGTAGATCCATGTCTCTTCTGACAATGATCCTGAAAATGAGTGAGGGGCTCGGGAAGACCTGCGCGATCTTCTTCCTGACCCTGCTCTTCTCCCTGCCGCTTGGGATGATCGTGGCTCTTCTGCGCATGAGCAAAAACAAGATCGTCTCCTTCGTCACCCGGTTCTTCATCACCGTCCTGCGCGGCACGCCCCTGATGCTCCAGCTGCTGGCCGTGACCTACGGTCCCTACTATCTCTTCGGGGCGGGGGTGTCCCGGAACAAGCTGATCCCGGTGGTCATCGCCTTCTCCATCAACTACGCCGCGTACTTCGCCGAGATCTACCGCGGCGGGATCGAATCCATTCCGGTGGGGCAGTACGAGGCCGCGCAGGTCCTGGGCTACACCCGGTTACAGACCTTCATGCGCATCATCCTCCCGCAGGTGGTCAAGCGGATCATGCCCGCCGTCACGAACGAGGTGGTCACCCTGGTGAAGGACACATCCATGGCATTCACCGTCTCCTATCAGGAGATGTTCACCATCGGCAAGCAGATCGCCAACTCCCAGACCAGCTTCATGCCCTTCATCGTGGCGGGCGTGTTCTACTACCTCTTCAACCTGATCGTGGACCGCGTCATGGGCCGGATCGAAAAGCGGCTCGACTACTACAAGTGAGGACGACAAAATGCCAGAGATGAAAAAAGAACGCTCCGAGGCGATCCTTGCGATCCGGGGACTGCAGAAATCCTTCGGCGAGACCGCCGTCCTGCGGGATATATCGCTGTCCGTGGAGCCCGGCAACGTCGTCTCCGTCATCGGGCCCTCCGGCTCGGGAAAATCCACCCTGCTCCGGTGCGCCTCCTTCCTGGAGACGGCGGAGGGCGGCGATATTCTCTACGACGGGCAGTACGCCCTGAGGGACGGGGCCTACGCCTCGAAGAACGACCTGAACCGCTTCCGGACCCTGTTCGGGATGGTGTTCCAGAGCTTCAACCTCTTCCCGCACTATTCCGTCATGAAGAACATCTGCGAGCCGCCCGTCCTGCGCGGAAAGGACCGGGAAGAGACGCGGGAGAAGGCCGTGGAGCTTCTCCGGAAAATGGGGCTTGAGGGGAAGGAAAACGCCTATCCCTGCCAGCTTTCCGGCGGTCAGCAGCAGCGGGTGGCCATCGCTCGGGCCCTGGCGCTGGAGCCGGAGATCCTGTACTTCGACGAGCCCACCAGCGCCCTGGATCCGGAGCTGACGGGCGAGGTCCTGAAGGTCATCCGTCAGCTGGCGGACGACCACATGACCATGGTGGTGGTGACCCACGAGATGCCCTTCGCGCGCGCCGTCAGCAACCGCGTGATCTTCATGGACGGCGGGTACATCGTGGAGGAGGGCCATCCCGAGGAGGTATTCGGAGATCCGAAGCAGGAGCGCACGAAGCAGTTCCTCGCCAATTACAACAGATGAAAGAGATTCGATACGCTTTTCTCGATCCCACCGGAAATAAGACGATCCTTGTGGAATCACCCGTCCCGGTTGAGGATCAGCCGTCCGCCGCCGCCGAGCTGATGGAGCTTGAGCCCGACGCGGAGCAGGCAGGCTATCTGACCGCGGACGGAGACCGGATCTCCCTGCGCATGGCCGGAGGGGAGTTCTGCGGAAACGCCGCCATGAGCGCCGCCGCCCTCTGCGCCATGGACCGGGGCATGTCGTCGGGAGCTCTCCGGGTGTCCGTTTCAGGAGCGGCGGAGCCGGTGGCGGTGTCCGTGAAGGTACAGAACGACGGAACGGTCCGCGGAACGGTGCGCATGCCGAAGCCCGTCTCCGTCGGGACGGAAGCCTTTCCGGACGGCGCGGTCCTGCCCGTGGTGCGCTTCGACGGCATCTGCCACGTGATCGCGGAGGACGCGCTGACCCGTGTGCGGGCGGAGGCGGTTCTTCCCGAATGGTGCCGGTTCCTCCGCGCGGACGCCGCCGGGATCATGCTTCTGGACCGGGAGGCGGGGACGCTCTCCCCTCTGGTTTACGTTCCGGCCGCGGGGACCCTCTGCTGGGAACGGTCCTGCGCCAGCGGCACCACGGCAGTGGGCGCGTATCTGGCGGCGAAGGAGGGCCCGGTCTCCCTGGAGCTGACCCAGCCGGGCGGAACGCTGAAGATCGAAGCCGCCGATGACGGGGAGCTGTATCTGACCGGGCGCGTGCGGATGGTGCGGCGGAGGAGCGTGTGGGTACCGTGACACGGGAGGCGCCGGATCAGGACGATGAGCGGTTCCGGCAATAAAGAGAATTCATATCTGAGAGGATGAGCTTTGCGGCTTGTCCTCTTTTTGCGGGTATGGAGGAGCGGAAAATGGGGAAGGCGGGTTGACAGGGCTGTGGAAGGGGCGGCGAGGGGGAAAATCCGTCGAAACCTATTGAAAGGATGGTGAGAGGGTGATATAATGGAATCAGAAAATGACAGAAGGAGCGAAACGCCATGCCAAAGGAATGCGCTGTGTGTAAACAGCCTGCGGTTGTTGCAGCTCGTATTACACGGGGCGAACAGACTGCAACCGCTTATTTTTGCGAGAATTGTGCTCGTCGAGTTGGGCAGAAAATGCCAATTGAGATTATAGGTTCAGCTATTCAATCTTTGCCCAAGGGTACTTTCTTATCTCCAGCAGCACTATCTCGCGAAGATAATCATATTTCATCATTTCAGCAAAAACAACCGTCAGAAACAGCTTCTTTTACAAATCATAATTCCATTTCTTCTGGAGAGATAAATAGAGTCAAATGCCACAGATGCGGAGCTTTGATCCCAGATAGATCAAAGTTTTGTTCGGAATGTGGAGCGAGTATGAACACTTCCGAAAGAACAGAAAAACGAGAATCACTTATTAGCGAACAAGCATCCACCTCACGAAGCGGATATACTAAAAGCCAAGCAAAAACATCAAATATAATAGACAACAAAAAGTCAAGAAAAACGTCTCGAAAATCGCATATCTTGAGCGTATGCATTCTGACCACCATATTGCTGGCTGTAGTTGGTGGGGGTGTGTATTTATCATTGAATTCGAAGACAATAATGTGCCGCTTAAACAAGCACGATTGGATAGAAGCAACTTGTGTATCGGGTAGAATGTGTAATAATTGCGGTATAATTGATGGTAATCCATTAGGTCATAACTGGATTGACGCAACATGCACCACACCAAAGACATGTTCTCGTTGTGGTCTAACAGAGGGGGAACCGCAACATGATGCTCCTGATCTTTCTTGTACTAATTCAGCAATTTGTCTGAGGTGTGGTCAAGAAATCCCTGCCTTAGGTCATAAATGGAAAGAAGCTACCTGTACTGTCCCTAAAACCTGTGATCGATGCGGCCTAACAGAAGGAGAAGCTCTTGGCCATATTAAATCCACCACCACAAGACAAGAGAATAAAAAAGAGGCAACATGTACTGAAGCAGGTTATTATGATGAAGTTGTATTCTGTACAAGATGCGGAATTACTATTGAAAAGACCAAAAAGACGATATCTGCGCTTGGCCACACAACGAAAAATGGTATATGTTCACGGTGCGGTCTTGAATTATATGAAACTGTATCAGGTAGAGGCGATGATGTTATAACTAACATTAAAGTGGGAGATGGACTATATAGGGTTCACTTTCAAAATAGCGGACGCAGCAATTTTGTTGTGTGGGTTTATGACAAAAGTGGTGACAAAGATCTCGCTGTGAATGAAATTGGGAGTTTTGATGGCTATTATTTCTTAGAAGGATCAGCACCATATGAGTTTGACATTGAATCAACCGGAAGTTGGTCATTTCAAATCGAAAGGCTTCGAACAACAACTTCAAAGTCATTTTCTGGAAAGGGCTGCTATGTTACAGATATATTCTCCGCTTCTACTGGAACTTGGCTTATAACTCACAGTGGATCAGATAATTTTGTTGTGTGGCTTTGGACTTCTGATGGTAGAGACCTGATTGTCAATGAAATAGGTAAGTATGATGGAAAGAAACGGTTTACTATTCCAACAGGGAGCAAAGCATTCCTTGTTATTGAAGCAGATGGAAAATGGAGTATCTCCCCTGCGAATTAATGCTTATGTATAAAAAAGATAAAAAAGATTAACAGCAAGGTATGCTAGGACTGACATTCTACGATCCCGCTATATGCCACAAAAAATATCAGAACAGCGCCTTCTCACTGGAGGCGCTTTTTTTACCTACCGCACTGAGGGTGTTCAAAAGGGTGTTCATCGTTATATTGTATCAAAACCGCCCAAGGAATAGACTTCGACCTGACAAACGCCACCTCCATCGACCAGTCCTTCGTCTACGGGCGGGACATCTTCGAGAACGTCTCGCGGCTGGTGGACGGGGTGTTCAACTCCTACGTCCGGCGGCGGGGAGAGGTCCAGCCCCTCTTCACCCTGTACTGCGACGGCATCGAGGTCCAGTGCGGCGGGCTGTCCCAGTGGGGGTCCGTGGAGCTGGCCCGGGCCGGTCTGACGCCGCTGGAGATCCTTCAATATTATTACGGCGGCGACGTGGAGCTGGTGACCGACGTGCCGGTGGAGGGCGTGAGGGAGAGCTGGCCCGGGGAGACGCTCCGGCCCGAGAGCTTTGGGGACGCCGTGTACCTCATTCAGGTGCGGCTGAACCGGATCTCCAAGAACTACCCCGGCATTCCGAAGATCGCCCTGGTGAACGGCGTCTATTCGTCCGAGACCGCGGAGGCCGTGGAGGCGTTCCAGCGGCAGTTCGGCCTGAACCCGGACGGGGAGGTGGACCGGGGGACCTGGTATGCCGTCGCCAGAATCTACGCGGCGGTGAAGCGGCTGTCGGACCTGAACGGGGAGGGGATCCCGCCGGAGGACGTGACCCTGCTCTTCGGGGACCGGCTCTACGAGGGACTGCGGGGCAACGAGGTGCGGGAGCTGCAGTATTTCCTCTCCTTCATCTCCCAGTTCGACGAGACGGTGCGCCCCGTGGACACGGACGGGATCTTCGGGCCCGTCACCCGGGGAGCGGTGGAGGATTTTCAGCGGGACGCGGGTCTGGCGGTCACGGGAGAGGTTGACAGGGCCACGTGGGAGCTGCTCTACCGGCGGTACACGATCTACCGGGACTCCCTGCCCGACGACTATTTTCCCGTGCAGACGAAGCCCTATCCCGGAACACCCCTCCGGACGGGAAGCCGGGGCGAGGACGTGCGGCTGGTGCAGTCCTGGCTGAACCGGATCGGAGAAGGGAACGGATCTCTGCCGCGGCTGGCGGAGGACGGGATCTACGGTCAGCGGACGGCGGATGCGGTGCGGGCCTGGCAGAGGATCGCCGGACTGGATCCCACCGGGGCCGTGGCCTCCTACACCTGGGAATCCCTGGCGAACGCCTACCGGGCTCTGGAGGAGGGACGGTACGGCTCCGAGGGGCAGTTCGGCGGCGTGCTGGGACCGGAGAGCGTATGAAAGGGGGATCGACATGGCGGATCTGACGGACCGGAGGGGACGGATCGAGGTATTGCAGAGGATGCTCTGCCGGATGGCGGCGGCCTGGGGCGATCCCGGGCTGGACGTCCCGGTGACGGGAGCATG
>Ga0256405_10007257_pt1 | contig 16909 bp, 15 predicted proteins | sample RumenRJG_02DNA_FD_189096 | JGI IMG/M metagenome (GOLD analysis project Ga0256405, IMG submission 189096) | Bovine rumen microbial communities from Lethbridge, Alberta, Canada - RJG_02 | ecosystem: Host-associated > Mammals > Digestive system > Stomach > Rumen | place: Canada: Alberta...
CCACAGCCATTGCCCACAAGAAAGTGCAGTCGGGTAAATCGCAGAGTAAACAACGAGAATCTTTCGAAAGATTTATATAAGTTAGTGTCCGTTAAATGGGGACCACTTCAATCCTGTTGCAGAATCCGAGAAAAAGTAATTTGATAGTCAACAAAAGCCTGATAAGGACTTTAAACACGGTCAAATCCAGCCTTTGCTGTAAGTTCGTTGCAGATTTTTGAGAATCGACTTTATATATGCAACACCGAATGGAATCTACACCGCATTTTAGACTTGACTAAGTCAGCAGCGGCGGCAGCCGAACTGGAAGACGAGCACCCCGGCGATATTGAACACCGCGAAGAACAGGTAGACGCTCTGGGGGCCGGAAAGGGAAAACAAAGCGTGATCCAGCAGATGTCCTCCGATCAGCTGGCATACGATGGTGCTGAAGCTGGATCCGATGGCGTAGTAGACGGCGATACCGATCCCACTCAGTTCCGAAGGGATGACACGGGCGACGTATTTCACGTACTCCACCAGAGTGATCCCGTTGACCAGTCCCTGCAGGGGAAACAGCGCGATCAGCACCGGTGCCGGAAGGCCCAGAGCGAACAGGCCGAAGCGGATCACAGAGAAAACGATCGCGATCATCAGGATCCGGTCCTGTCCGAACCGCCGGCAAAGCCAGGTCGAAGCCGCCATGAACGGCGCCTCGCTTCCCGCCATCAGCAGGAAAGCGATCCCTACCCCGGTCAGGGTCCCGCCGCCATCCAGATAGAGAAAATTGAAATAGGTGTTGTTGGCATTGTCAGTGCCGTTGATAAAGAAAGCACACAGCACGATCAGGACATAGGCGCGGTTACTCAGCAGCTGGCGGTACATCTGCCAGCCGCGGCCACCGGATGCAGGCTCTTCTCTGGCCGGCGCAGCTCCGCGATCCCCGGCCGCCTCATGAGCCTCCCCGGCCGCTTCATGAGCCTCCCCGGCCGCTTCCCGGGATCCCCCGGCCGCCTCATGGTCTCCTCCGCGACTCCTCCGGATCAGCAGCACGATGGCCGCTCCTGTCATGAAACATCCGGCGTAGATCGGGAAGATCACGAAGGTCCCCATCCGGTCCGCCAGAAAAGCAGCGCCGAAGCAGGATACAGCAAATCCCAGAGCTCCGAAGGTCCGGATCATCCCGAAGTCCTCTCCCGCGTCGATGGTCAGCGCGTCCATCAGGGATGCCGACGGGGACTGGAAAACATAGAGCAGGATGAACATCAGAAGAAATGGGATAAATAAGCGCAATCCCGGCAGGATCAGAGCGATCATGGCGGCCGCGACAAAGATCGCCGCCACCAGATAATAGCGGCGGGACGCACTCTCGATAGCCGCGTAGCGCTGTCCCCAGAAAGGTGCTGCGAACACTGCGACGAAGGTCCCGGAAGCAGTCACGATGCCGATCTGATCTCCTGTGAAACCGACCTGGTCCAGGTGAGCGCCGATCAGCGGCAACAGGATCCCCAGCCCCATAAATATGAATGTGTATAGCAAGCTGAACTGATATCTCATGGATCGATTCTACCATAGGACCGATTTCCGCCACAAGAAACAGGCCCGAAATTACCATCAAAAAAACTGCCGCCCACGTTTGGACGGCAGCCGTTTTGTCAGATATCGATCCGATGCTTGCGGGATCTACCGTAAGAATCTTTTGCGTGATCCTTACAGGCTCTTTGCGAAGTCGTAGATCTCCTTCTGCAGAGCCTCGGAACCATTCTCCGGATCCTTGGCGGTGAAGATGCCCATATCCTCGATGCCGGTGAATCCCAGGATGCCCTTGTATGTCCCGATCGCTCCATCATAAACGTTCGGGGACATGGATGACAGCAGCAACGCGGCCTTGGTCGCCTTCGGCCACTTCATCAGAGCATAGACACGCTGAGTCGCAGCAGTGATCTGGGCGGTCATGCCGAAGTAATAGATCGGAGACGCGAACACGATCATGTCACAGTCCTGATATGCCGGATAGACCTTCTCCATGTCATCCTTCTGGATGCACTGTCCTTCGCCTTTGCCATGGCAGTATTCACAGCCCAGGCAGCCTGCGATCTTCATCTTGCCGACCTGGATGACCTCAACGGTGTGGCCCGCTTCCTCTGCGCCCTTAACAAACGCGTCGACCATGAAAGTAGTATTCATTTTTCTCGGACTTCCGTTCAAAACAGTGATTTTCATTAACAGATCCTCCTTGTGCTCAAATTGTATTACTGATATGAATCGACTTTAGTATATCACAGTTGTCAGGCTTTATGTCTCGGTTCCTTTCTTTGCATCATTCATTTCCCCAAGGATGGTGTAGATCATCCCGACAACGATCAGCCCGGCGCCTATCAGGAAATTCATCGTGATCTTTTCTCCGAGAAGAACGATCCCCAGCGCCGCAGTGGTAAAAGGCATGACCGGATAAAACAGGGAACACGCAGAAGCCGGGACCCGCTCCAAAGCCTGGTTCCACCATAGGTTCGCGCCGGCAGTACAAATACTTCCCAGCCACAGGATGCCAATGACTGCCAGCCATGAGAAATTCTCCATCTGTATGCCGCGGATCTGGATCTCTGCGAGGCTGTTGTTTCCCCCGGCGCCGCCGATGATGATGATCGCTCCTGCAAGGGACAGACCGATTCCGATATTCTGTCTGCGGTTCGTACGTTCTTTCAGCAGGAATACGGCAAAAAACACGATACCTACCGGCGTCATCGTGTGGATCAACGATGACACTGATGCATCGATCATATCCGTAGCGATCTGCTGGACCGCAATGGTCAGGAAATAGCCGAATGCACCTATCCCGATGATATATTTCCGGTCCTCTTTTCGGATCTTCGGCCGAGGCCTGTTCCGATAGATCCCATACAGGATCAAAACACCGATGCTGAAACGAAAGAACAGAAGAGTGACCGGAGGCAGCACTTCCAGTGCAAGTTTACAGGCTATGAAGTTCGTTCCCCAGCCGATCGCAGCAATCAGCGCATAAAGATAGCCCTGTTTTCTTACATCCATCCCGCGTACGGTCTCTGCATGACAGCGCTGTGCATCCATTTGATGAGAGTGATGAAGTCGAATACCGGAAGCTGGGTCGCTGCCTGGATGTCCGCGGCATACGGAGGCATGTCGCTGCACTCCAGCAGGATCGCGCCTACGTTCTCATCCCTGATCAGTTCCAGAGCGCCATCGACGACTTCCTGCTTCGCCACTTCGTTGTCGAAGACCGGCGTCATGCTGACGACCGCCGAGAATTCCTTCGTGTTTTCGAAGCCCTTCCAGATCAGGTTCTTCGTATCCTCGACCCCGCACTGGGCCAGCAGATTCTCGTTCAGAGAGGCGCCGTTGGCGGTCAGGATCGCGATTTTCTGATCCGGCTTCAGCAGCGTACGGATCCATGGGATCTGTACCAGTGAAGACATAGCCACAGGCACGTCCACCGCCTCAGCTACCGCTTTCTGATAGTTTCCGAAGAATCCGCAGGCGGAGCAGATCGCCCGGACACCATCGTAGCGCACCATGTGCTGCGCCGCTTCGATGACGTCATCCTTGATGGTCGGATCCGCGTTGAACAGGCGGTCATTGGTCAGATTCTTTACCGGCGCTGCTTCGATCGCCGCTGCCATTCCGGACGGGCCTCCGCCGATGACAACTACCTGCTTTTTGATCATTTGGCGGCCTCCTTTCCTGTGAACCCATGCTGGGTCTGGATGACCATTCCCTCCTTGACCGGAGTGATGCACGTTCTGACATTCGGCTTGCCATTGACGATCATGGCACAGTCGGTGCACTGCCCGATCCCGCAGAATAATCCTCTTGGCTCGTTTCTCTTCGTCGTGTAACGGCTGATGATCTTGCCTTCGGCCAGCAGCGCCGCGAGGATCATTTCTCCTTCTCTCGCCTGCATCGGCTCGCCATCGACAGTGATCGTCACCATCTTCGACTCTTCCTGATCGCCAAGAATGATGTGTTCACTTACTCTTACACTCATCACGATCTCCTTCCTGCAGATGTGTTTCCACACGTTCGTTCTCTCTTGCAGGTCCATTCTATTTGACCGCCAAACATTTGTAAAACTGATATATCCTATGCTGTTAATAAGATTTTCCTATGTCTCGGCACAAAAAAAAGAGCAGCCCCTGAAATGTGTGATTTCAAGGGCTCGCCCTTATTATCATAAGGAATTCTTATGACCTTGCAAAAATATCAAAGAAAATTATTCTTCTGCTTCCGCGGAATCAGCATCGTACACCAGCTCGCCTTCGAACCAGGTCTTTGACGGAGCGACGTTCTGGATGTCTTCAGTCTCCGCCTCTCTGACATTCATGTTCAGTACCATGACGTCCGCGGACTTGCCTTCTTCGATGCTTCCGATCTCGCTATCCATGTTGATGGTCTTCGCGCCGTTGAGGGTGGACGCGGCCAGGACCTGATCCATATCCAGTGCTTCATCCCAAGCCTTCAGCGGCCCGATCAGCTGGACTTCTTCATTGTCCTTCGGATCCTGTGACAGGGACTGGTCCGTGCTGCGCTTGTAAGCCGGATCATCTCCGTACCAGATATCATAGATCTTCTGCGGCAGCACTCTGGTCAGGGCGCTGTAGTACAGCCATCCCATGTCAGGAGCCGTTACTACATAGTCGGAATGGAAGGCCACATTGATGCCTTTCTTCTCCAGGCTCTGCATCGGATACTGGGTATCCAGCTTTTCCTGGCTGCTCATCAGCGGCAGATAGACATCCCAGTAATAGTCGTCCATAACAGCCCAGTACGGGGCTACGATAGCAGAAACGCCCAGATCCTTCATCCTCTGCTGATCCTTTTCGGTGATGAATTGGCAGTGAGCGAAGCAGACCCGGTTCTCAGCCAGCTCCGGATGGTTCTTTTCAGCCTTTTCCAGTTCATCCAGCGCGAAGGTCGCTGCTGCGTCGCCGATCTGGTGGATGTGGATGTTCAGGCCTTTTTCTGCGCCGTATTCAAAGACCTGTTCCATCAGGTCTCCCTTTCCGGCCCAGATATTGTTGCTCTCGATGTCGCCGTCCTCCAGGACGCCGTCGGCGTACATGCCTTCACCCATGTAAGCAGTACCCTGCTCCAGAACCTGGTCGGCCATTATCTTGATGGTCGTGATCTTGTAGTAGTCGGTCGAGCTCAGGCCTTCTGACTTCTCGACCCATCCGTCGATGTATTCCTTGCACTCTTCCCAGCTGTCGAAGTCGTAGGGCTGTACCCAGAAGGAGCCGCGGACCTTGCACTTCAGCTCTCCCGCCTGGGCCATTTCGGACATCGCTGTCCAGTAGTTCTCAGAGGTCTCATCTCCCATGTTCAGGATACCGGCGTCAAAGAAGGATGTGAATCCGACGCCTGCCAGCCACTCCTGCTGTTCCTTGATGGCTTCCTTGCACTGCTCGACAGTGTAGACCGGTTTCTGCTTCTCAATGAGCAGCATAGCGGCTTCTTTCAGGTGACCGGTCGGTTCACCGTTTTTATCTACGATGATCCTTCCGCCGTTCTTCTTATAATTGTCGTTGTATTCTTTGGCGGCATCTTTGTCGATCCCCGCTGCTTCCAGAGCGGCCGAGTTCACCCAATAGGAGTGACCGTCCGCATCCTGCAGAAGGACCGGCTTGTCCGGACAGATCTCATCCAGCACATCCTTTGTCGGACTTCCGTTCTCAAAAACGGAGACCATCCAGCCGGCACCGGCATAGACGTCCAGGTCCGGATTTTCCTCAACGAATGCCTTGATCGTTTCCTGCATCTCCTCAACGCTGGTCAGATCCGCCAGATCGATCTCGTACTTGGCCTGGATCGCCGTAGCGAAATGCATGTGCGCTTCGGTCATAGTCGGCATGATCGTGTTGCCACCGGCATCGATCACCTGCGCGTTGCCATCATCCAGAGCTTTGGCGCCTTCGTCATCGCCCACATAGACGATCTTGCCGTCCTGCAAAACGACCGCGGTCGCATCCTTGACATCGCCCTGGATCTGTTCCACAGCGCCGCCGGTGATGATGGTCATGGACGCATCTTCGGCCTGTCCTTCATCGCCTCCGCCGGAGCTGCCGCAGCCGGTCAGGGAAAATACGGCGATCAGAGACAAGATCAGCATCGGTGTCAGAAGCCGGCACCAGCGCTTCTTAGCTTTCTCTCTCATTGTTTTCCTCCTGATTAGTCTTAGCTTATGATGATAACGAATGTTAACGATAACTGATCTATTGCAAGGCCTCTGACAGGACGGTCAGATCGTCCGCCATGATCCCCAGATAAGACGCTCCTCCCGCGGCATCTTCTCCGGTGACCGACTGCATCGAATTCATCGTCAGGATCTTCTGGTCTTTTGTCTTCGTGGTCCGGATCACCGTTTCCGCGATCTTCTGATCCGAATTCTCGATGGTCATCACACAGGGCAGTTTCAGTTCATCCACCTTCTTGGCCAGAAACTGGATCGTCTCGAAACTGGCCTCGCTCTCCGCCGAGCAGCCGGTGAACGCCGCGTAATAGTCCAGACCGTAATCATCGGTCAGATACCGGAACGGGAACCGGTCTGCGAAGACCAGCGTCTTCACTTTCGCCTGTTTCACTGTCTGCGCATACTGCTGATCCAGTTCGTCCAGCTTCTTCTGATAAGCCTTGAGATTGGCCTCATAGACAGCTGCGTTGTCCGGATCGATCTGCGCGATCTCCTTCTCTATCTGCGAGCACAGAAACGACGCGTTCCGAAGAGAAAGCCAGACGTGCTCATCCAGCTCCGGCTCCTCTTCCCCGGCGCCAAGTCCCGTGTTTTCCTGCATCCCCTCTACAACTTCTTCTTCCTTTGCCCGGTCGCCGAGCGCTTCCATCAAATCGACGGTCCGGATATTCTCATTGACCGATTCCGCCAGAGCGTCCTCCACCCACTGGTCGGATTCTCCTCCCACATAGATGAACAGATCACAGGACGAGACTCTCATCATGTCCTCCGAGGTCGGCTGGAAGCTGTGCAGGTCCACTCCTTTGTCCAGAAGCAGGGTCACCTCCGCATTCGCCGGATCGTCTCCCAGGATGTTCCGGACCCAGTCGTATTCCGGGAAAATGGTCGCGACGATCTGTATTCTGTCGGCATCTCCCGCGTCCTGCGTCTGCTGGTCGTTTCCGGATCCGCAGGCACAAAGCAGCACCGCCATACAGGCTATGACCAATGCTGTTAAAATCATATTCTTCATCTGAACTGACCTCCCTGTGCCATGTCTCCGAAATCTAAGCCTTTTATAGGAGTACATTTGTACTCCTATTTTATCATTTTTCAATTATTTTATGCAGAAAAGTAGTACAAACGTACTCCCTGCTCTCACACATGGTCTGCCGCGCGCATCCGGTTGGCCGACATCCGGCCGACATCCTGAAGCCCGGCTCACCGTCCCTTCAAATGCTCCAGCTGCTCCGGTGTGATATGGATCACCCTGCCGCCGGCCGGATCGATGGTCTTTTCTCCGTAGACCATCCATACCGCGTCCATGGGTTTCGATGGCATATCCGCCTCCCCGTCGGTAAAAATGATCCGGTTATCCACCCGCAGGGAAAAGGCGTTCACCGCCGTATCAAAATCGGTGCCGCCGCCTCCCTCGAAGGGCATCTGTTCTATATCCTCTTCGGTGCGGATCTCGTGGAACCCGTAAAATACAGTATCAAAGCAGCCGGCCCAGACTCTGGAACGCTGCAGGATGTTCTTGCACTCCCGCAGGAAATTCCGCAAAAGATCATCATCCACCGACCAGCTAGTATCAAGCACGATCTCCGTCTCCGGCATGGGACGCTCCTCCAGGATCGGACGAACGATCCCGTCCTCCAGGACAGCGTGCTCCATAGACCAGTCCACGCCGTAATTCACCGTATCCCGCAGGATCATCCGCCAGTCCAGGACCGGTCCGGCTGATCCGATCTCCCCGATCGTCCGCGTATCCGGGTCCACATCGTTGCCCGCCTGGGACACCTTCTCCGAGACCAGAGCCTCCTCTGCCTCTTTTTCCTCATCTGCGGAGTCCTCCGGTTCCTCCCGGGGCAGTTCCCGGTCCTGAGGTTCCTCGATCATCTCCCGGATCTTCTGCAGCTGCTGCAGCAGTTCCTCTTCCTTCTCCTCCAGCTCCTGCTGTTCCTGCTCGGCGGCTTCTTCCCACATGCTGTGGTCATCTTCATCTTCTGCCGGCTGCTGAGCGCCGCCCGGCTCCCCATCGCCCGGTTCCCCGGCGCCGCCACCTTCGGGTCGCTGCATGTTTCCTTCGATCAGGTCCATGGCCAGCTTTTGCTCCCTGAGGATCTCGTAGTATCCTTCCGCGTCATGATCGATCGCCTCCGGAAAATCCACCGCATAGGGCGGGAGCTGCAGCCCGTCCCGCTTCAAAAGCTGGTTCACCACCGCGTCCGTCGCTTTTTTCCAGATGATCGGATCCTTGCCGCGGCTGCGGCGGACATGCTGGAAGGCGACGTGGCAGACCTCATGGGCCAGCGCGAACACCTGCGCTTCAAGGGACAGACCACTCAGCCATTCCGGGTTGTAATAAATGATCTTCCCGTCGCTGGCCGTCGTTCTCACCCGGTCCGTCTCTTCGTACCGGACACCGGCGATCACACTTCCGAAAAAAGGATATCTGGCCAGCACTTTGCGCCGCAGTCCGTCGATGTCATAACTCATCGGGAGCACCTCAGAGTATCGAACACCGCCAGAAACTCCGCGCCCATCTGCTGAACGAACCGGCGGACCGGCTCGAGCTGCTCATCATCCGCCTGGGACAGTCCCATGGTCGTCGCGTAGCGCTCCGATGTGTTGAGTGCCCTGACTTCTTCTTCGGTATAATCGCCGCTGACCACCTTGTCCAGTGTGATGACCGGCTGACTGCAGAACTGGACGAATTCATCGGTGATCTCCTCGCCGATCAGCGCCCGCAGCATTTCCGGCCGGCCGGTAGCGTACAGCATCTTCGAAGCCATCTCCCATTTTCTCGGGTCAGCGTTGGGCTTGACTCCGTCGTATTTGCTCCTCAGGCTCTCTCCTTTTTTATAGGCAATGAACGAGTAGATCGCCGGATGGATCCGGTTGTCCCTGGCCCACTGCAGCCATTTCTCCGTCGTCGTCTCGATATATACATGAGCGAACCGGTTGAAAAAAGGCGCCGCGATCTGATTGGCCGCCAGGGAATCCTGCATATCGTTTCCCGCCGCCACGACCCGGGCGTTCGGCGGCAGCTTCCACAGACCGTTGACCTCCCGGTCCAGTACGATGTTGAATGCCATGCCCTGGATGCTGGGCAGTGCGTTATTGATCTCGTCAAAAAACACCACGTGCAGTTTATCCGGTTCCTGCTCGCACTTGGCTTTGACTTTTTTGTACCAGGTCGGCGGGATATCGATCATCTCACCGGTGGACTGGTTGTAGACGCTCCGTCCGTTCAGGCTGTCCGGCGTCGCGTTGCGAAGATAGATGATCTCGCAGGTCGGGTCGATCTGTTTGACCCTGGCGCTCTTTCCTTCGGAGGATGGTCCGTGCAGGAACACAGCGATGTCGCTCTCGATTGCGCCCCGGATGATATCTTCTTCGGTGACCTGCCCGAATGTCAGGCCGTATGGATTTCTTTTCTTTGCCGTTTCTTTCATTTCTTCTTCATGCTGTATCCGCTCTTCGGCGGTCATCTCCCGGAGCACGCTCGGGACGAGCCCTTCCGCAAAGGCTGTATTCAGGAAATGATAAGCTATTGTGTCTTCAAATGCTCCGTCATAATAATTGCTGCTGGTAAATCCCGGCCCGCATGTCACCACGATCCGGCTGACCAGAAGCCGTGCTCCCGGATCGTAAAGCCAGCGGACCGGCTCCACCTGCAGCCACAGGACGTCATCTTTTTTATAAACTCTTCCGTCGGAGAGCTGCTGCACTTTCCCGCTCCCCCGGACTGCCCGGATGTACTTGTGCTCCCGAAAAGCGTATTCCTCGTGCTCCGCTTCATACCATTTTCCCGTCTTTCGGAGAGAACCCGCGGCATACTCGCTCTCCAGCTGCCGCGCTGTCTCCCGGTCAGTCACGTATTGAGGGTATTCACCATACAGCACTTCCCGCAGCCCGCAGATGTCCTCCCGGCTTTCAGCATCCAGATCCGATAGATCCGGGCACTCCAGCACCGGCCGCATGCCCTCTCTGGCATTGGCATAGGAAACTCTGCGCTTTCCGGCAGCGTTGACTACGCATACATCTCCTCCTCCGGCAGCCGAACTGAGCGCCCAGCGGCCGGTCCGACCTTTTTCGGAAGGATCATCATCCAGATGCTCGCTGCCGCTGATATCCGCGCCCGACAAAACCGCGTAGTCGGAAACAGCGCATTTCGTTCCGGTCTCCTCAATGAGCCGGATCCGTTCCTCCCCGAATACCTGCCCCTCAGAAAGCAGTCTGCAGAGGAGTCTCGTCTGTCCTGTCATCGTTTTCACTCTTCTCCCGTCTTTTTCAGTTCTTCTTCCAGCTGGCGGTAAGCCACTTTGCCGACCAGCGTGGTCGGAAGTTCCTTCCTGAATTCAATATCATAAGGCATGGCATACTTCGCGATGTGCCTCCTCGCGTATGCCATCAGTTCTTCCTTCGTCGCTTCTGTGGCAGGCACACCTTCCTTAAGCATGATGAACGCTTTGACCTTGTGCATCCGATAGCTGTCCGGGACGCCGATGATGCAGCTCATATGGACTTTCTCATGGGCGTCAAAGATGTTTTCCAGCTGCGCCGGATAGATATTGTATCCGGAGCTGATGATCATCCGCTTGATCCTGCCTTTGAAATAGATGAACCCGGCTTCATCCATCGATCCCAGGTCACCGGTATACACCCAGGTGAGCCCGTCTTCATGGGTCCGCAGAGCCTCTGCCGTTTCTTCCGGCATGTCCAGATATTCTTTCATCACCGACGGTCCCGCGATCAGGATCTCGCCTTCCTCGCCGGAAGCCACTCTCCGGTCAGTGCCCGGTTCCACGATCTTGTAATAGGTGTCGGGGAACGGGATGCCGATGCTCCCTTCTCTGCTCTGGGTAGGCGGCGTGAGGCAGGAAGCCGTGACACACTCGGTCGTCCCGAATCCTTCCCGGATCTGGATCGACGCGTTATGTCCATAGAGGAAGCGGTCGAATTTCTTCTTCAGCTCGACCGAAAGGGAGTCTCCCCCGGAGAACACACCCTTCAGGCAGGAAAGATCCGCCTTCTCCATCGAAGGCAGCCGCAGCAGGGCCTCATACAGCGTCGGCACGCCCGCGATGAAATTGCACTTGTACTTCGTGATCAGTTTCGCGTAGCTTTTTGCCGTGAAACGGGGCACCAGGATGCACCGCCCGCCCTGGGACAGCATGGTATGGATACAGACTCCCAGACCGAACCCGTGAAACAGCGGCATGGCCGCCAGCATCCGGTCTCCCGGCCGGAACATAGGATTCGCGGCGATGACCTGCTCGCTGAGGGAGTTGAAATTCAGATTCGTCAGTACGATCCCCTTGGTCTTTCCGGTCGTCCCCCCGGAATAGAGGATGACCGCCGGATCATCTGCCTCCCGCTTCACTTCGTAGTCCGGAAAGCTGGAGCGGCCCAGTTTGATAAACTGTTTCCATGAGATGATCGGCGCGTCCTTCGGGATCGGCTCGATCTTGCGTCCTTCTGTCACCATATAGCCTGCCCGGATCGGTTTGGTCAGTTCGTCCCGGATCCTGGCGATGATCACATTGCGCAGTTCGGTGTTCCTCCGGATCGCCTCGATCTTGCCATAGAACTGATCCAGAGTGATGATCGTCGTACTGCGGGAGATGTTCAGGTAATCTTCGATCTCCTTTTCCGCCGACAGCGGATGGATCATATTCGCTACCGCGCCGACCCGGTTGATCGCGTAAAACATATAAATCGCCTGCGGACAGTTGGGCATAGCGATGGTGATCCGGTCGCCCTCTCTGGCCCCGATGGTGCGAAGGGATCTGGCACAGTCGGCGATTCTCTGGAGCAGCTGCCGGTAACTGGTGGACTTACCCATGAAGTCGAATGCTGTATGGGTCGGAAAGGCTTTCGCTACCGCCCGGACCTTCTCGTACATGGTCCCCGCGCTGTATTCCAGCTGAGCGGGCAGGTCCCCCCGGTGCGCCAGCCAGGGAGCTTCGACTTTTTCCGGAATGGGAAATGTGATCGTTCTCTCGTCTTCAAATATCATAGCTGTATTCCCCTCTATTCGTAATCGATCTCCTCTGCCAGCGGCCGCTCCAGAAGCTCCGGTTCCTCCAGGAGTTTTTTCAAAAGCCGGATCGATCTGGAATAATAGTATCCGTCCGCCAGCCGCTCGTCAACGGTAATGCCAAGATCCAGACTGTCCCGCATCTCGTAGCTGCCGTCCGCTTCGAAGAAGGGCCGGATCTTCTTTTCTCCGATGATCACGAACAGAGAATTGGTCCCCCAGTTAGTCAGATGATGGTAACCGCTCCGCAGTTTGATAGATCCCAGATTGGACAGCACGACCGATGTATAGTAGGGATCACTGGAAATGACCGCAGCCGGCACTTTGCCGTGGACATCCAGGCGGCAGGCCAGCCACGCGATGAACCGTACGAGAAAAAAAGGCAGCTTCGTCACGATATCCATGGCCTCGGTGGACCCGTCCTTCTGCTCGCTTCGGCCGGCATAGACCTGCCGGCGGATCTTCTCGTGGATCGTGTCGATCGTATCACTGTCCTCTCCACGGACCACAGCCAGAGCCTCCGCGGCCTGATCCGAAAACTTCTTTTTGACGACGAAAGATGAGGTGATCTCATATCGTTCATAGATCCGCTTGTTCTGGATGAACCAGTTCAGCTTCGGCCTCAGGCGGATCGTTTTCATAACAGCTGTGACGATGAGATGGAAGATCGTGTACTTAAAGATGTCTTCTCCCTCCGGCAGTTCCGCCGCCAGCTGCTCATTCTTTTTTTTCAGATACTCATTGATGTTCGTCAGGTCGATCCGTTCGGAAATATATGCTTCGTTATCGCACCTTGCCGGATAGAGCAGCGGTGTGATTACGTGCATCGAGTCCAGTTTACTGACAAGTCTGGCGTCCCGTCTTCCCATATGTCTTTCCTTTCCCGGCTGTCCGTCGGCTCAGTCTTATCAGTCGAACAGAAGTCCTTCGGCGACCTGCTTTCTCACTTCCGCGCCGGCGAGTTCTTCTGTCAGCGCCAGAGCGAACTCCATTGCCAGCGCAGGGCCCCTGCCTGTGATGATATTGCCGCAGACCGTCACATTGGCTCCGGTAGGGACAGCTCCCGCCAGATGCTCCTCCATACCCGGATAAATCGTTGCTTCCCTGCCGTCCAGGATCCCGCACTGAGCCAGCACCATCGGAGCCGCGCAGATCGCGGCCACTTTTTTTCCGGAAGCCGCAAACGCTTTGATCTGATCGGTCAATCCCTGATGTTCACCCAGATTGGTCGCCCCGGGAAGCCCACCAGGCAGCACGATCATTTCACACGCGCCGTAATCCGCTTCTTCAAACAGGAGATCCGAGCCTACCGGGATCCCATGGGTCCCGTTCACCGTCCTGCTCCCCGAAACGGAAACAGTCTTCACGTCGATGCCTGCCCGGCGCAGAACATCTACGATCGTCAGCGCTTCGACTTCTTCAAACCCTTCTGCCAGGTGAATATATACCATTGTTCTTTTCTCCTTTGCCTGCGAAATACTTATACCTGTGACTCTGTTGTGTTTACACTCTATCATACCACAAAACCGCCGGCCAGACAGCCGGCGGTTTCATGTTGTTTGTATTCATTTCTATCAGCCTTCGGTAAACAGCGGAGTGGAATAGTATCTGTCACCGCTGTCCGGAAGGAGCGCTACGATCACCTTGCCTTTGTTCTCAGGTTTCTTCGCGTATTCGATCCCGGCGTGGAGCGACGCTCCGGAGGAGATCCCTACAGAGATGCCCTCCTTCTTGGCCAGATATTTCGCTGCCTTGAAGGCGTCTTCATTGGTCGCGCGGAACACTTCGTCATAGACCGCTTTGTTCAGCACATCCGGCACGAACCCGGCGCCGATGCCCTGGATCTTATGGACGCCTGCTCTGCCTTCGGAGAGGACCGGCGAATCATCCGGCTCCAGCGCGACCACCTTCACATCCGGATTCTGCTCCTTCAGATATTCGCCGGTGCCTGTGACCGTACCGCCGGTGCCAACGCCTGCGATGAACACATCGACCTTGCCGTCGGTATCATTCCAGATCTCCGGTCCGGTCGTAGCCTTATGGATGGCCGGGTTGGCCGGATTGACGAACTGTCCCGGGATGAATGACCCCGGAAGCTCTCCCGCCAGTTCTTCAGCCTTTGCGATCGCCCCCTTCATCCCCTTGGCGCCTTCAGTCAGAACGATCTCCGCGCCGTACGCCTTCAGGATGTTCCTTCGTTCGACACTCATGGTCTCCGGCATGGTCAGGATGGCCCGGTATCCCTTCGCCGCCGCGATAGCTGCCAGTCCGATCCCGGTATTGCCGGAGGTCGGTTCGATGATGACAGAGCCTTCCTTCAGAAGTCCCTTCTCCTCCGCATCCTCGATCATGGACTTGGCGATCCTGTCCTTAACGCTGCCGGCCGGATTGAAATACTCCAGCTTCAGCAACAGTGTCGCTTCCAGATTCAGATCCTGCTCAATATTGATCGCTTCCACCAGCGGTGTGTTCCCGATCAGATCCAGTGTTCCTTTATAGATATTTCCCATGTTATTACCTTCTTTCTTCATTTTCTTATCAGATTATTTGATCGCTGCGAACCCCTTCTCCAGGTCCGCGATGATATCGTCGATATGTTCTGTTCCGATGGACAGCCGGATCGTGCTCTGTGTGATGCCCTGATCCAGCAGTTCCTCCTCTGTCAGCTGGGAGTGGGTGGTCGTCGCCGGGTGGATCACCAGGCTCTTGACGTCCGCCACGTTGGCCAGCAGCGAGAAGATCTCCAGATGGTCGATGAATTTCCAGGCTTCATCCTTGCCGCCCCTGATCTCGAATGTGAAGATCGACGCCCCTCCATTCGGGAAGTATCTCTCGTACAGCCCGTGATCCGGATGATCCGGCAGGGACGGGTGGTTCACCTTCGCCACCTGCGGATGGCTGCTCAGGTACTCGACGACTTTCTTCGTGTTCTCCGCGTGTCTCTCGAGACGAAGCGACAGAGTCTCGACTCCCTGCAAAAGCAGGAAGGCGCTGAAGGGCGCCAGTGTCGCCCCGGTATCCCTGAGCAGGATCGCCCGGATGTAGGTCACGAAGGCCGCCGGACCGACCGCATCGTAGAAGGAGATCCCGTGATAACTTGGGTTCGGATCCGCGATATGGGGGTACTTGCCGCTGGCTTTCCAGTCGAACTTGCCCGATTCTACGATGATGCCGCCCAGCGTGGTTCCGTGTCCGCCGATGAACTTGGTTGCTGAGTGGACTACGATGTCCGCGCCGTGTTCGATCGGTCGGATCAGATATGGAGTTCCGAAAGTGTTGTCGATGACCAGCGGCAGGCCGTGCTTATGGGCGATCTCCGCGATCGCTTCGATGTCCGGAATGTCGCTGTTCGGATTGCCCAGGGTCTCCAGGAAGACGGCCCGTGTATCATCCTGAATGGCCGCTTCTACTTCCTGAAGATCATGAGCATCGACAAAGGAGGTTGCAATGCCATACTGCGGCAGTGTATGTTCCAGCAGGTTGAATGTCCCGCCGTAGATCGTCTTCTGGGCTACGATGTGGCCGCCCCCTGCGGCCAGCGCCTCGATCGCGTAGGTGATCGCTGCAGCGCCGGAAGCCAGCGCCAGTCCAGCACTTCCTCCTTCAAGCGCTGCAACTCTCTCCTCTAACACCCCTTGAGTTGAGTTGGTCAGACGACCATAGATATTTCCAGGATCGGCCAGACCGAACCGGTCCGCCGCGTGCTGGCTGTTATGAAAAACATAGGCTGTGGTCTGGTAGATCGGCACCGCTCTCGCGTCCGTCGCCGGATCCGCCTGTTCCTGCCCCTTATGGATCTGTAATGTTTCAAATCTGTATTCGCTCATTCGTTATTTCTCCTTCTTTTATAAAACTGCCCGGTAACTTTCTGGTTCCTCCCGGGCAAATGACATCCATCGATCAGGCGAGTGTCATACTTCATGCCCGGGAGCAAAGCATTCGACAACAACACATTGCGATACTGTACGTGCTGAAATAGTTTCTGTTCATGATTTGCTCCTCCTTTTCTTATTTTGCCCTCTCTTTCGGACAAGGGTATATTAACACCACTTACCCACCATGTCAATAGGTTTTTAATTAGTTTTTATTTTTTTCAAAGACTGATTCGGCACCTTTTATTGATTTACCTACCCATCCCGCAGTATAATAGGCAATAACAGAAAGGCGGTGACGATATGATCTCAACCAAAGGAAGATACGCGCTTCGCGTCATGATCGATCTGGCGGAGCACAGAAATGGGAATTATATTCCATTAAAGGACATCGCTGCCCGGCAGGAGATCTCAAAGAAGTATCTGGAGATCATTGTGAAAACGATGGTAGAAGGCGGCCTGATCAAAGGCCTGAGCGGCAAAGGCGGCGGATACCAGCTTGTCCGGGAACCGGAGGAATACTCGGTCGGCGAGATCCTGGAACTGATGGAAGGCACCCTCTCCTCAGTGGCCTGCCTTGCGGACCCGGACTATATCTGCACCAGAGAGAACATCTGTCAGACCCTTCCCATGTGGCGGGAGTATGATAAACTGGTCCGGGATTTTTTCTACAATAAAAAACTGAGCGACCTCTTGTCCTATCCGGACGGCCGCCCATCTGATTATATTATTTAGATCATCTGAACAATACACTGTTCACGATGCTCTCCAGGTATTCCTGCCTGCCGCTTCCCGGCAGGTCCGGAGCTC
>Ga0256405_10007258_pt1 | contig 16906 bp, 16 predicted proteins | sample RumenRJG_02DNA_FD_189096 | JGI IMG/M metagenome (GOLD analysis project Ga0256405, IMG submission 189096) | Bovine rumen microbial communities from Lethbridge, Alberta, Canada - RJG_02 | ecosystem: Host-associated > Mammals > Digestive system > Stomach > Rumen | place: Canada: Alberta...
ATCATCTCCCGCAACGGACTGAAAGACCTGTTGACCGACACCATGGACACTACGGCTCTCTACCCCATCATCCACCTCAAGGGAGAAGATATAGAGATAGCCTTTACCCACACCAATCAGCAATATGGTGAAGAGTACCACTCGTTCGTCAACGGCCAGCACACCATTCAAGGAGGTACACACCAGTCCGCATTCAAGGAGCATATAGCACGCACCATCAAGGAGTTCTACCAGAAGAACTACGAATACTCCGACATTCGCAGTGGAATCGTTGCTGCAATTGCAATCAATGTGGAGGAGCCTCAGTTTGAAAGTCAGACAAAAATCAAACTCGGTTCGCTCACCATGGAACCAAACGGCGGTATCAGCGTAAACAAATTTGTCGGTGACTTCATCAAAACCGAAGTTGACAATTATCTGCACCGCAATCCTGACGTAGCAGAAATCCTTGAACAGAAAATCAAGGACAACGAACGCGACCGCAAAGCCATAGCCGGAGTAACCAAGCTGGCACGTGAACGCGCAAAGAAAGCCAACCTCCACAACCGCAAGCTGCGTGACTGCCGCATCCACCTCAACGACCCTGCACCCAAGCTGAAGAAGAACAGTGATGGTGAACAGGAGACTGATCCACGTTTTGATTCATGCATATTCATCACAGAGGGAGACTCTGCCAGCGGAAGCATCACCAAGAGCCGTGATGTAAACACTCAGGCAGTATTCTCGCTTCGAGGCAAACCTCTCAACTGCTTCGGTCTTACCAAGAAAGTAGTTTACGAGAACGAGGAATTCAACCTGCTCCAGGCAGCGTTGAATATAGAAGACGGACTCGACGGACTGCGCTACAACAAGGTTATTGTAGCAACCGATGCCGATGTCGATGGCATGCATATCCGTCTGCTGATGATTACTTTCTTCCTGCAGTTCTTCCCTGAACTGGTTCGCAAAGGGCACGTCTACATCCTTCAGACCCCACTCTTCCGTGTACGCAACCGCAAACGTAAGGTGAGAAAAGGTACTTTGGAAGAATTCCAGAAGACACATCCCGACGACAAGGGTGATTTTATCACTCAGTACTGCTATAGCGATGAAGAACGCCTACAAGCCATTGACTATCTGTCACCCGAACCGGAAATTACCCGATTCAAAGGCCTTGGCGAAATCTCGCCCGATGAGTTCCGCGGATTCATCGGTCCCGACATCCGCCTCGAGCAGGTCACTCTTCGCAAGACAGACCAAGTCAAGGAACTCTTGGAGTACTACATGGGCAAAAACACCGGAGAACGTCAGAACTTTATCATCAACAACCTCCGCATCGAAGAGGATAGACCAGAAGAAGAGGAGGAGGGCGCGGAATGAGATCTGTTCTTCTTTTTCCAGGTTCTTTTGATCCCTTCACCATAGGGCATAAGGACATCGTTGACCGGGCACTTGCCTCTTTTGCCGATGAAGTGATAATCGCAATCGGTGTGCATCCGCATAAAAAATGCATGTTCACTGCTGACGAGCGGATTGCTCAAATCAAACGGATTTTCGCCTCCGAACCCAGAGTCAAAGTATGCAGTTACGACGGACTCACCACTGACCTTGCACAGGAAATGGGAGTCACAGCACTTCTACGCAGTGTTCGCAGTGTGAAAGACTATGAATACGAATGTGAGCTTGCCGATATCAACCGCCAGCTTACAGGAATAGAGACCATCATCCTTATAGCCCAACCTCAATACGCCGCCATCAGCAGCAGTACTGTCCGGGAATTGATACACTACGGCAAAGACGTTAGCACATTCCTGCCCTAAAGACACCTGAAATTCTATGAAAAGATTTTTAATCGCAGTTATTTCTGCCATAATCGCCATCAGTAGCGTTAACGCACAATCGCTCAACAACCTCAAGGTGAATGAAGCTTTGATGCGCAAACTGCAATTTGCGGAATACTTCATCAGTCACTTCTATGTCGACAGTTTGAATGAAGAGAAAGTTGTTGATGACGCTATCACGGGCATGCTCAAGCAGCTTGACCCACATTCCACATATATTAAAGCAAAGGATGTGGAACGATCCACAGAGAACCTCAACGGCTCGTTTGAGGGAATTGGTGTTCAGTATAACATGATTGAGGACACACTTGTGGTCATTCAGCCCGTGAGCGGTGGACCATCCGAAAAGAAAGGCATCATAGCCGGCGACCGCATTGTCATGGTAAACGATACAGCCATTGCCGGAGTAAAAATGTCAAAAGACGAAATCATGCGCAGACTGCGCGGTCCTAAAGGCACCAAGGTGAAGTTGGGCGTAATCCGCCAAGGAGTTCACGGCATCAATGACTTCATTATTATCCGTGACAAGATTCCCGTGCTCACTCTCGACGCACACTACATGATTGACTCCACTATAGGATATATACGCATAGGTTCATTTGGTCAGAACACCCACAAGGAATTCATGGATGCCATAAATGACCTGACAGTCCAGGGCATGCAGCGTCTCATCATCGACCTTCAGGGCAATGGCGGAGGATATCTCTCTGCAGCTGTGGAAATCGCAGATGAGTTCCTTCCTTTAGGCAGTCTTATAGTCTATACACGCGGACTTAATTCTCCACGAAGAGAATACTTCGCTACAGGTAAGGGCAATCTGCAGAACCTTCCTGTCACCATTCTTGTCGACAGCTATACCGCCAGCGCCTCGGAGATTCTTTCCGGAGCAATTCAAGACAACGACCGCGGACAGATTATAGGACGTCGCACCTTCGGAAAAGGATTAGTCCAGCGTCCTTACGAATTGCCCGACAAATCCGTTATCCGTCTGACCACAGCTCATTATTACAGCCCGTCAGGACGTTGCTTCCAGAAACCATATACTCTGGGCAATCGCAAAGACTATGACGATGACATCAACACCCGTCTGAAGTCTGGAGAGTTGACCTCCGACCTCAATGTCATTATCAATAGTAATAATACCAACACCCCTATCACCGACTCTGTCCTTGTAAGACTGCAAAAGAGCCTCTTCCCCGACAGCCTCATGTATAGCACACGCCTCGGACGCAAGGTTTATGGCGGAGGTGGAGTGATGCCCGATATCTATGTTGTGCTCGACACACTGCAATACACACAGCTACATCGTCAGCTTTCTGCAAAGAGCTGCATGCTCAACGCCACACTGAAATACATGGACAAGAACCGCAAAAAACTGAAGAAGCAGTATAAGACCTTCGACGAATTCAACGGTGGGTTCCAGACTCCAGAGGCAGTGTTCGACATTCTCTTAAGCGAAGCCAAGGCTGCAAAGATCACATACACCGACTCTATCCTTGAAGTGTCAAGACCCAATCTCAGTCTGCAGCTCAAAGCACAGATTGCCCGTGACCTCTGGGACATGAACGAATACTATCACATCATCAACAACAATAACCACATCTACCAACGAGGTGTAGAAGCTACACGTAAAGAAAGCGATTAAAACATGCACGTGCGGTGCAATTCTTGGACAAGCCAAGCGTGCTCTTTTGAGTGCTTTCTATAGCGGTATCGCACGATGATAACTTATTTAACGAATAATATTCCCTTGATTACCTATCAGACTGAAAATATACGCATGCCGAAGATTCGTCGGCGTGAAATATCCAAATGGGTGAAGCAAGTAGCTGCACTCCATGGCAAGACAGTTGGCGATATAGCCTATATCTTCTGTGATGACGAGACCATCCTGGATGTCAACCGCCAATATCTCCAGCACGACTACTATACGGATATAATCACCTTTGACTATACCGAAGGCGATTGCATCAGCGGCGATCTCTTCATCTCGCTCGACACGGTCCGCACCAATGCCGAGCAATTTGCCACGTCCAGTTCCCAGTTTGCATCTCCCTACGAGCAGGAACTCCATCGCGTCATCATTCACGGCATTCTCCACCTCTGCGGCATCAACGACAAAGGACCAGGCGAGCGTGAAATAATGGAGCAGAATGAGAACGAAGCCCTCGCTTTACTGACAATCTGACATACAGACATAAAATACATGTCATGGATACATACGTGCCACATAAACATATATATGTGGCACGTAATTTGTTAAAAAAATGTTCGGAAACAAATTTCAAACAAATAAAAACATTATCAATATGAACATCAAACCACTTGCAGACAGAGTTCTGATTCTCCCAGCCAAGGCTGAAGAGAAAACAGTCGGTGGAATTATTATCCCCGACACAGCAAAAGAGAAACCATTGAAGGGTGAAGTAGTTGCAGTCGGCAACGGAACTAAGGATGAAGAAATGATTCTTAAGGTTGGCGACCAGGTACTTTATGGCAAATACGCAGGCACCGAACTCGAATTCGACGGTGAGAAATATCTCATCATGCGTCAGAGCGACGTTGTCGCAGTATTAGGATAAAGCACCGCGACTATTAATTTTTTATTATTAATTTATAATTTAAAATTTTCATCATGGCTAAAGAACTTAAATTCAATATCGAAGCCCGCGAACAACTCAAGCAGGGCATAGACCAATTGGCAAATGCCGTTAAAGTAACACTCGGTCCTAAAGGCCGCAATGTAATCCTCGAAAAGAAATTCGGTGCACCACACATCACTAAGGACGGTGTTACAGTAGCAAAGGAAATCGAACTCGACGACGCATTCCAGAACACAGGTGCTCAGCTCGTAAAGAGTGTTGCATCAAAGACTGGTGACGATGCCGGCGACGGAACAACAACAGCTACAGTGCTTGCACAGAGCATCTGCTCTACAGGACTGAAGAACGTGGCAGCAGGCGCCAACCCAATGGACCTGAAGCGCGGTATCGACAAAGCTGTTGCAAAAGTTGTAGAACACATCAAGCAGCAGAGCGAGACAGTAGGCGACAACTACGACAAGATTGAACAGGTTGCTACAGTCAGTGCAAACAACGACCAGGAAATCGGTAAACTCATTGCCGACGCAATGCGCAAGGTAAGCAAGGACGGTGTCATCACTATAGAAGAAGCTAAGGGACGTGAAACTACTATCGGAGTAGTTGAAGGTATGCAGTTCGACCGCGGTTACCTGTCACCTTACTTCGTAACAGATACAGAGAAGATGGAATGTGTGATGGAATCACCACTCATCCTCATCTACGACAAGAAAATCTCCAACCTCAAGGAATTCCTTCCTATCCTCGAACCGGCAGTACAGACAGGTCGTCCACTTCTCGTCATCGCAGAAGACATCGACTCTGAAGCACTCACCACTTTGGTAGTAAACCGTCTGCGTACTCAGTTGAAGATTTGTGCAGTCAAGGCTCCTGGATTCGGCGACCGTCGCAAGGCAATGCTCGAAGACATCGCAGTCCTTACCGGCGGTGTAGTAATCAGCGAAGAGAAAGGTCTCAAGCTTGAGCAGGCAACAGTTGAAATGCTCGGAAGCGCAGAGAAGGTAACAATCTCAAAGGACAACACCACTATCGTTGGCGGCAAGGGAGAGAAGGAACTCATCACTGACCGTGTAAACCAGATCAAGAACGAAATCGCAAATACCACTTCTTCTTACGACAAGGAGAAACTTCAGGAGCGTCTCGCAAAACTCTCTGGTGGAGTTGCAGTACTCTACGTAGGTGCAGCAAGCGAAGTTGAGATGAAGGAAAAGAAAGACCGTGTTGACGACGCACTCTGCGCAACACGTGCCGCAATCGAAGAAGGTATCGTTCCTGGTGGTGGTGTAGCATACATCCGTGCCATTGAAAGTCTTGAAGGTCTTGAAGGCGAGAACGCCGACGAAACCACAGGTATCAAGATTATCGAACGTGCAATCGAGGAGCCACTTCGTCAGATTGTAGAAAATGCAGGTCTCGAAGGCTCTGTAGTAGTACAGAAGGTTCGTGAAGGCAAAGGCGACTTCGGTTACAACGCACGCAAGGATCAGTACGAAAACCTTCGTGAGAGCGGAATCATCGACCCTGCTAAGGTAACCCGCGTAGCACTTGAGAACGCTGCATCAATTGCAGGTATGTTCCTCACCACTGAATGTGTTATCTGCGATAAGAAAGAAGACAAGCCCGAAATGCCAATGGGCAACCCAGGCATGGGAGGCATGATGTAAGAAGGATGATGTAAGACGTCTGATGTAAGATGTCTGATGTAAGATGTAAGCCCCTTCCGTTCAGCACTGAGCGGAAGGGGCTTAAGTGTGAAGTGTGTCATCGTTCGGTTTGCTGAAAGGCTACGGGTAGGCGAGCTATGCTAGGGAATCGCTTCGGGTTTCTGTCCCCCGATGACGGGGGCAATTGCGGAATCGTAGCAATTGGTGACCGAAGGGAAGGTGGTGCGAAGGGGGTGTAAAGACCATTGAACGCTCCGAAGAACTTTGTGTTAGTACCGGAAGGGAAATCACTTATATTTTTAAATTTATTTATTTATAATTGATTAATAATACTTATCTTTGCAGCGGATTATCAAGAAGTTAGACTTCAAACACAAAAATAGAACAGATATTTATGATTTCTACTATCAAGAAAATTGTGCTTGCCACAGTGCTGGTGCTGGTTTCCGTACTGACAGCGGAGGCACAGGAAACAGTTGAGAAAAGCAAGATGTCGCCATGGCTTCGCAGCCAGTATATGCAACAGAAGGCGTTAGTCAAAAAGAACGGAGGTCCGCTGCGAGTCAAGGGTCGTCCCGTTAGAAACTATATCCTGACTCTGGTGAAGAGCAGTGACGAGACAGCCACCAGCCAGAACCGGAGTTTAGCGGCAGTGACAAGAACGTATATTACGGATGGGGTGAGATTGACGCCTACGCCGGACAGACTGCCATAGACCTGACGAGCGTTCCCTCTGGTGTATATGCCGTACAGGTAGGACGTCAAGGCTCTACTCTTATAAGATTATAGACAAACTCCAAATAACAAAAAAGACCGGTCCTCAAGAACAAGGATCGGTCTTTTTTATGGTCAAAGCTTCTCTCCACAGAAGGAGGCCTAATTGTTCTCGTAAAGCACCTTGTGGTCAATTAGGTTATTGGCTATGGCGTAGATGGTAAGTCCAGCCAGAGAATGTATCTGGAGTTTGCGGACGATATTGCGGCGGTGAGTAATCACCGTGTTGATAGAAATAAAGAGTTTGTCAGCAACCTCCTTGTTCGACATGCCCTGAACAAGACAAACAATAATCTCTTTCTCGCGTTCGGAAATGGCTTCTGTGGGGTTTGCGCTCTTTATCATGAAGGAAATGCGTGTGGAAACGTCATCGGTTTTCACTTTCTGTTCCAACATGCGGATGGCGGGAACAAACAGCACTTCCTCCACACTGCTGTGGTTGGACAGCCATTCCTCATTATTATATATATTGTATAGTGTTGCTGTCAGTTGGTTGTTGACAAGGTGGTCATGGGGCAGATACTTGATGATGATGTTTTTCAGTTCATGAAATTTACCGGTTGTGTCGCTGTGGTGCTTTGCGAAGATATCGACGTTGTAGTTGGGTTTTGGTACACCATGCAAGAGTGCCTCTACGTAGGGGAAGAGCGTACGTTCCTCGTAGTTCATGTGATGGCGTATGTCGTGAGCATATTCATCGTATAGACGCATGATGAGCGTTACGAGGGCATCGTTTTTGTTCAAGGTTTCCTCAAGTTGCTTCCTGATAGACGGCAACTGGAAATCGAGGAAGTAGCGGTGGGAGGCGCGCAGATAGTCAAGGATTGTCTTGACGGAAATACGGTCGTCGGCATCTCTCGGTGTATATCCGTTGATAAGAAAGTTTACAACAGTCAGGAAAGTGTAGCAGTCTACTCCCTGTTCATTGCAAATTTCGCTGACGGTTTTGTCGCCAAAGCCCAGTCTGATGCCAAAAGCACTCAGTCCTTGCAACATACTGTGATTGTCGCTGATAAGATCTATCATCTTATCGTCAGCCTCGTATAGTTTCATTCTTTTCATATAGCTGGGAATATAAGTTTCCGGAAACGGAATTTGACATGTAATCAAAATCGAGTGGAAAGTTACGACTTTTTCCTGAAGTAGGAAATACCTTTATGTAAGTAATTAAAAAAAGGCATGGTTTTACAGGTCATTATTTCGAGGTAGGCGACTAATCGCTACAAGGTATAACTATTCATGGAACAGCGGAACTAACATCAATTTTAGGTATTGAAGTACTGGTTTGTTCAGCGTACCTTTGCACTCAAAAACACAAGATCTCAAAAACTCATTATATGAAACGAATCGTACTTATATTATTAACTATGGTGTTGTGCCTGCATGGCAAAGCTCAAGGAAACAGTGCAGACAGCACAACAACCGCAAGAAAAGTATCACGACTTAGCATAGGTGGCTATGGTGAGGCAAATTTCTCACGCAACTACTTCAGCGACCACGTCAGCCGCTACAGTCAGCCGGAGGAGCACAAGAACGATCCAAGCCACGGACGTTTTGACATTCCCCATGCCGTTATCTTTATCGGTTACGACTTTGGCAAGGGCTGGACTTTCGGTACCGAAATAGAGTTTGAGCATGGTGGTGCAGGTATTTCCTATGAGAAGGAGGATGAGGAAGGCGGTGAATGGGAGCAGGAAACTGAGAAGGGCGGTGAGGTGGAACTGGAGCAGATGTGGCTTCAGAAATCTTTTGCTCCTTGGGCAAACCTACGTATCGGCCACATCGTAGTGCCTGTCGGTCTGAACAACGCCCATCACGAACCTTTGAGTTATTTCACAGTTTACCGTCCGGAAGGAGAAAACACCATTCTTCCATCCACTTGGCATCAGACGGGTGTGTCGCTATGGGGACGCTATGGCGATTTCCGCTACGAGGCTCAGTTGCTGGCAGGTTTGAATGCCGACCAGTTTACCAATACAGGTTGGATAAACAAGGGACACAAGTCACCACTGGAATTCGACGTTGCCAACAAATATGGTGCGTCTCTGCGAATTGACAATTACACGGTACCTGGTTTGCGCATAGGATTGAGCGGCTACTATGGACACAGCATTGGCAACAGTTATCCGCTGAATGCCAACGGCGTGGATGCCACTTACAAGGGTGTAGTGGCTATAGGAGCACTGGACTTCACCTACAAGGGTCACAACTGGATTGTGCGTGGGCAGGCAGACTATGGGTACTTAGGCGACGCAGAGCAACTGAAGTATGTGTACAACAGGCTCAACTCCAAATCCCCATACAAACATTCCGCCTTCGTATCGAAGAACGCCTACGCTGTAGGAATTGAGGCCGGCTACGACATCTTCTCCCAGATAGAGGACATGCGCAAGAGCGAGCAGCGTCTCTATCTCTTCGGACGCTACGAAGCCTACAATCCATACGCAAGCAAAACAAAGGGTACTGCATACGACTACACAGCTGTAAAACGCATGGCAGTGGGAGTTAATTACTACCCTATTCGTCAGATTGCCATCAAAGGCGAATACTCAAAACGATTCCTGAAGAGTATATATAACGATGAGCCGTCTGTGAACATCGGCATAGCATACGAGGGATTCTTCCTGTAATGAAAAAAAATCAATAAAAAAGTAATATGAAGAAAACAATTTTTACAATTGCGACCCTCTTAATGGGTCTTGCCTTCGCGGCATGTAGTGACAATGATGATAACAACGGCGATGAGAACGGCAAGTTCGACATCGTAAAAACATCTCCATTGGTTGATCAAGACACCTATGCCTCTAACACAACTGCCGAAAACTACAGCAAGCGTCAGTTCGGTCAGCAGGCCATAGATGATTGCCTGACCCTCGTCAACGGTCTTGAAAGCGCAAATAGTATCATTGCCTCATCTAGACTAAGCGATGCTCAGGAATCTTACCTGTACAAGGTTCTTGAAAATCTCGTTAACAATGTAATTGTACCCACCTACACACAACTCGCTGACGATATAGAGGATTTGGAAAACACTTTGAATGGTCTGACAGTAAGCAGTATCACTCAGGATCAGATTGACAAGGCTTGTTCAGACTTCAAGAAAGCACGTCAGCACTGGGAGCGTTCGGAAGCATTCCTTATGGGCGCTGCTTCAGATTTTGACATCGACCCGACTATTGATTCATGGCCACTCAACCGCACATTGCTGCTCAACTATTTCAACAACGGCATGAACGACGAAATGCTTGAGGACGCCACCATTCTCGGTTTCCACGCTCTGGAATTCATACTGTTCCGTAACGGTCAGAACCGCAAGGTGGCTGAGTTGCGCACAAACGACACATACACCAACTTTGAGAGCATCACCGGTGCTCAGGAACTGGCTTACGCACAGACCATCTGTACCTTGCTAAAGCAGCGCTGTTTCCAACTTCAGGTTGCATGGGAAGGCGAGACCTCAGCCAATGCCAGCCGTGTAGCTGTTGTCAAATCTGCCAATCTTGACTACACCACAGAAAACGGACTGTCGTATGGAGAGAATCTGACAAAGGCTGGCATCAGTGGGAGTAAGAGCACCTTCCCTACTCTAAAAACCGCAATAGCACAGATTCTGAGCGACGACGAAGGTTCATGTGTAGCTATATGCAACGAGGTCGGAACTGCTAAAATTGCCAATCCGTTCTCTGCTGGAGACATTGCATACGTAGAATCTCCATACAGCTACAATTCCATCACCGATTTCCGTGACAACATCCGTTCCATCCGCAATGTATGGTTAGGAAGCACCGACAAGACCGCCAACGAATATAGTTTCCACACATTCTTTGCCAGCGTGAATAAATCCGGGACAAACACCGTTGTTGAGAATGCATACGTTAGTGCGATTGAAAGCATCAGCAACATGCCTTCTCCTTTCGTGAAGTATTGCAGCATAGTATGGGGAAAGAACTTCGATGACCCAGACAACTGGGGCTCTATCTCCGAAGAATAATTATCAAACCTAACTCAATCATAAAACCAGGATTATGAACAAATCATCTATTAAAGCCATTGTAGCCATCATGTCATCCATGATGTTATTCTCCTGCTCGGACGACGACAGCAAGACTGACCTCGGTGAACTTGTCCCCGATGAAGAGGTCTTCGGAAAGGCCACAGGCAACATCACCGCTGAAGAGTGGTATCCTGGCGGTAAACTTGGAACAACGACGAAAGCCAGTTATTCTGCCATTACCCCAGCCGCACAAGAAGCGGGAATGGAGGAAGACTTCAATGCAGGTGAGAATTTCTTCGAAAAACTGTACACTTTTGAGCAGGATCCACGTAAGGGTTTAGGACCGGCATGGGTTCGCAACTCATGCATTGCCTGCCATCCAAGCTATGGTCACGGCAAGCGTCAGACTGAGTATCGTGCCAATCAGATTGGAAATGGCTACCTGCTTGTTATCTACCATCCTGATAACAACGCATACATTAGTGAAGTGACAGGTATGCCCCAGACACAGGCAATGACGCCATTCAAGGCTCCTATTGATGAGAGTCAGATTACCATCGACTGGAAAGAAGTGACAGAAATGGAGAGCGGAATCCCTATGAAGTTCAAGGATGGAGAAGAATACTCGCTCATCTACCCTGAAGTAACTATTCCGCAATCAGCTTTCAACACCGACCCCAAACCCACGAACTATGAGGTGCGACTGGAATCCACCATCGGTATCTATGGCACAGGTCTGCTTGACGCTCTTGACGACGAGGATATTGAAGCACAATGGGCATCAGAAGCTCCATACGTAGAACTGAATCCTGCCATGTGGGACAAGGAAGCAGGTACGTTCAAGCCATCTGCCTACTATGCCGCCGGCTACAACGACACAGGTTCGCATAGAGGTTCGCATGGTCCGCTGAAACGTTTCACCTATGCCATGACACGTGGTACGCTACAGGATGGAGCCGGAGCCAACGCTATCTGGAATATCACCAACGTCACACGTTCCGACCGCCACTGGCTCTACACTACTCCTGCATGGGCAAAAGCACAAAGCAAAAATACGGAAGTTATAAAGTACATAAAGGAACATGGTGCCAACGAGTCGAGTATCCTTCACCCCTATTATGCTGACGGCACCGACGAGGGAATCGCAGCACGTATAAACGAGATCCTGAGTTGCTCATCGATTGCAATGAAAGACGTGTTCGAAAAATATCTTCTTAACGGCGCGCCATACAACGGCAAGGAGGAGATGAGCGACAAGCAATACTATCAGTTTATGGTATGGCACAGGGGACTTGCCGTGCCTGCTGCTCGCAATCTGGACAACGAACTGGTTCAGCGAGGCAAGAAACTCTTCAAGCAGATGGGCTGCGCACAGTGCCACCGTCCATCGTGGAAGACAGGAAAAGATGATATGTGGGTGGACGCCTCTGTCAGATCATACGCTCAAAGCGTGGGCAAGGATCCGTCGAAGGTGTTGCCGAAATATCCCAACCAAACCATCTGGCCGTATACCGACATGGTACAGCACCGGTTGATGATGAAGAATGACATCCGCACAGGCTGGTGCCGCACGACTCCTCTATGGGGACGCGGCCTGAGTCGCCTGCTTACTGGTGCCGACGATCGTCTGCACGACTGCAGGGCACGTACAGTTCTGGAAGCCATTATGTGGCACGGCTACTCTAAGGAGTCTGACGCCTACAGGGCAACGCTGAATTTCTACAACTTGTCGAAAGAGGACCGCGATGCGGTTGTCAGATTCATCGAAGCCATTTAGAAATAACTGCCTACAACTTCTCTCCACAGAAGGAGCAGAAGTTGTCGGTCTTGTTGATTTTGGAATTGCAACGGGGACAACGACCGTTGTGGGCTTTCTTCTGCGTCTCGTCTATGAATGTGGCGGAGACGATACCTGTAGGTACGGCGATGATGGTGTAACCGAGCAGCATGACAAACGAAGAAAGAATCTGACCGAATCCCGTGACTGGAGTGATATCACCATAGCCAACGGTAGTCATTGTTACGATAGCCCAATAGATGCTCGTGCCGATATCTGTGAAACTGGTACCAGGCATAGATCCCTCAACCATATACATGATAGTGCCGAGACAGGTGACGAGGATGAGTACAAACAGGAAATATACCGCAATCTTCTTCAAACTCTTGCGCAAGGATTCCATCAGCAGGTAGCCTTCGTTTATGAAACTGAACAGTTTGAAGATACGGAATATACGAATCAGACGGAATGTACGGAGAAGGGTGATGTAGCGTGTTGAAGGCAGAAACCAGGAAATATACAGAGGAAGGGTTGCGATGAGGTCAATGATGCCGAAGAAACTGAGTGCGTACTTACGTGGGCGGGGCGAGCAGTAGATGCGTGCCGCATATTCCAGGGTAAAGAAGAAAGTAAGTACGTATTCAAAGATGGTAAGCACCAGCTTTGCCGTTGCCCCAAGTCGTGGGATGCTCTCCACAAACGCAATGATAAGGCTGACAACAATCGCTATCAGCAAAACTATGTCGAAAACCTTTCCTGCTCGTGTTCCCGACTCAAATACTATATTGTATAGATTTCGTTTTTCTAACCACTTTGGTTTCATAAATAAAGACCCCTCTAACTCCCCGTCAGGGGCAATCGCGCGTTCGCGTTCTAGCGATTGGTGACATCAAGGGATAGTTTAATAGTTTTAGAGTTTAATAGTTCAAGAGTTTAAGATTCCCCATCCGGATGATTCCCTCCTTTACGGGAGGGGTGTCTGTAAGGCGGGGTGGGTCTTCAAATCTGCCGGTGTAGTGATTTTGATATTTTCGCGATTGCCTGCGACGAGGGTGACGGGATGTCCTAAAGCCTCAACCACGGAAGCGTCGTCGGTGAAGGCATCGGTATATTCCTGTTCATAGGCATGGCGGAGGAGACTGGCACGGAAAACCTGCGGGGTCTGTACCAGACGATACTCGCTACGGGAAACGGTTTGGCTCGAACCATCGGGGAGAATATGACGGAGGGTTTCTACCACATCGATTACCGGTACCACTGCCCCACTTCGTGCTGCTTCGTTATAGCACTCACGAATGACGTCTATGCTGACAAACGGACGGACTCCATCGTGCACACCAACCAGCTCTGCTTCGTCTGCCACAGCCTGAAGTCCGTTGCTTACAGAGTGGAATCGGGTTGCTCCGCCACTAACAATAGTGCAAGGAGCAGCGAAATTGTAGGTATTGCAGAGTTCCTGCCAGTAGTCGTGCTGATCCTTGGGGAGCACCAACACTATCTGCATGGATGCATCTGCCTCACGAAACCGCTCTATGGTGTGCATCAGAATCGGTTTGCCGTTGAGGAGCAGGAACTGCTTGGGCACATCGCTATGCATGCGTGTGCCTTTCCCTCCTGCGACTATGATTACGGCATTCATGTTTTATATTTCCGGATAAAGCATTCCTTCGCAGATGGCCAGAGCTACGTCTTCACCCTTGAGTTCGGCAACTATGTCGTAACTGAGCTGGAGAACTGCGGCAGGACCTTTGCCGAAGAAGAACTGACCGTCACGAACTACGAGTTCACCTGTGGGGTTAGCACCTTTCAGTCGGGGTTCCACGCCAGGATAGCAGGTGGCATTGAGTCCTTTGAGCAGTCCCATCTCGCCGTAAACCAACGGTGCGGCACAGATTGCAGCCAACAGCCCTCCTGCATTATAATGCTTGAGTATGAGGTCACGGAGTCCTGCATGAGCCAGCAGATTTGTTGAACCAGGCATCCCGCCAGGCAGATAGAGCATCTCTATCTCACTGAAATCAGCCTCATCGAACAGCACATCGGTTTCGATGCCTACGTTGTGGCTGCTACGAACGATTTTTTCTCCTGTAACGGAAACTATCTCCACAGGAAGTGATGCACGGCGGCATACATCTACAAATCCGAGTGCTTCAACATCTTCAAAGCCTGTGGCAAGAAATACGAATATCTTCTTCATGGGTTGAGTTTTTAAGTTCTTAAGTTCTTAAGTTCTTAAGTTGTTTCTGAAAGAAATTTCAAAAAAGAATACTTTTCTGTTGTAATATCTGAATAATTTCTGGTAATTTCTTTCAGAAAAACAGACATTAATTATTTCATTTTAATCGGGAAAGTGATAGTTCCGCTTTCTACTTGGGTTCCAGCAGTAAACCTGGCTTTCATGACTGCTGCACGGAGGCGGTTGATGGTTTCGTTGGAGAAATTACCACGCTGCTTAATTATAGCATTGGTAACAACACCGGCTTCGTTCACTGTGATGTTGAATACCACATTACCATTGCCCGCAGGGTCGTTGACAGACGGGGTCTCGATTGAAATCATAGAACGTGAACCAACTCTACCAGTAGCATTGCCTACTCCTCCAACACCCGTAGTTGCTCCTACATTACTGTTGCCTGTAGTTGAACCTTGAGAACCGTTGCCCGTAGTATAACCGCTATTACCAGCGTTGTTCTTGTTTCCGAAAGCTCCACTCATAGAGCTGTTTGCCGCTGCTGCAGCTGCTTCCTCGCGGCGTCGTTTCTCCTCAGCTTCCTTGCGCTTGCGATCTTCCTCTGCCTTACGCTTGGCTTCCTCTTCCTTGCGGCGTTTCTCGGCCTCTTCCTTGCGGCGTTTCTCAGCTTCGGCCTTGCGCTTTGCCTCTTCTTCCTTACGCTTTTTCTCAGCCTCAGCCTTACGACGAGCTTCCTCCTCACGCTTCTTCACGTCGATGGTCTCCTCACGAGTCTGGGAGATAGGCTGCTCTTCGGCTTCTGATTCCTCTGCAACAGGTTCTGGCTCCACAGACTCCTCTGTCTGTTCCTCCTCCTCAGAAACAAGTTCCTCGGGGAGTCCGCCAATGTCCATGCCTCCAGCATCGGGCACATCTCCCAACAGCACAGGTATGCCGTCGTCGTTGCGCTCTTCTTTGCTGGCGGCAGTAAGCACAAGGATTGCAAGCAACCCTATCACTGCCGCATGAAGGAGCAATGATACTGCTATGGCTGTTATGAAACGTTTCTTGCGTTGTTGCATCGTTTACTCTTTTTTGGGAGGTCTGGTTGCGAGCACCATCTTGAAGTTGTTCTCGTTTGCCACATTGAGCACTTCCACTATGCAGCGGTAGGGCACAGCCTGGTCGGCATAGAGGGAAACGAAGAGTTCGGAACTGTCAGCTTTGGCGGACTGAAGTACAGAGGGCAGTTCTTCGAGAGATACAAGCCGGTCTTCTGATCCGTCGGCTGAAGCATATATATTCTGCAATGAATCTATGGTGACTCTGGCAACACCCTGAGTGGTGGTTTGCTGTTTGCTATGAGGCAAATTGACTTTTAATGCGTTGGGCGACACCAGTGTGCTCGTAATCATGAAGAAAATGAGCAGCAGGAAAATGATGTCAGTCATTGACGACATATTAAAAGTCGGTGTAACCTTTGTTCTGCGATGAAGAGCCATAATTATTTCTTTTATTCGTTCAGCAAATCCATAAAGGAGAGGGACTTGCGTTCGAGTTCATTCACCACGCCATCGACTTTGGCAACGAGGTAGTTATAGGCAAATAGGGCGATGATACCTACGATAAGACCGCCAACAGTTGTCACCATTGCCTGATAGATACCGCCGGAAAGCATGGAGATATCGAGATTTCCTCCTGCGTTGGACATCTGCCAGAAAGCCTCAACCATACCGATTACCGTTCCGAGGAATCCAATCATAGGAGCACCGCCGGAGATAGTTGCCAACACATGCAGACGTTTTTCAAGAGCTGCCACTTCAAGGTTGCCGGTGTTCTCAATCGCTGTCTGGATTTCGGGAGCGGGCTGATTCATGCGGCTGATGCCTCGTTCGATGATACGTGCACCGGGAGTATTGGTAACTCGGCAGAAGTTGATTGCCGACTTCACGTCTCCGTTCTTGATGTAGTCGCGAATGCGATCCATAAACATCGGGTCGTCCTTCTCTGCACTTCTGATTGCTATGTAACGTTCCACGAAAATGAATATAGCCACGACAGAGAGTACTGCAAGGACAATCATTATCCAACCGCCTTGTTGCGCAAG
>Ga0256405_10007259_pt1 | contig 16899 bp, 20 predicted proteins | sample RumenRJG_02DNA_FD_189096 | JGI IMG/M metagenome (GOLD analysis project Ga0256405, IMG submission 189096) | Bovine rumen microbial communities from Lethbridge, Alberta, Canada - RJG_02 | ecosystem: Host-associated > Mammals > Digestive system > Stomach > Rumen | place: Canada: Alberta...
GCTCCGAAATGATCGATTACAGCAGTTTTCACCTTCATTATATCTGTTTTAAGGCCGATTTCAGACATTCTGAAGATGAATCTTTCTTCGATGATACTGAACTTGCGATAAGTGTTTCACTTAACGGCCGTTTTCATATAAACGAACCATTTTATAGAATGATGTTTTTTTCATTCCTAGTTCATCAATCGCGTCGACAGCTTTAATCTCTCCTGCTTTCCACTTTTCATATACAGATATGAAGTTATCGGGCATTTTAGCTTTCGGTCTTCCAAACTTAACGCCCTTCATCTTTGCTGATGCAATCCCTTCGGCTTGACGCTGTTTGATATTCTTTCTTTCATTCTCAGCAACAAATGATAAAACATTCAAAACTATATCAGAGACGAATTTGCCCATCAGTTCATCATCATATTTTGATGTATCAAGCATCGGTGTATCAAGTACCTTGATTTTTATTCCTCGATCAGATAGGTCTTTCCATTCTTCTTTCATCTGGTCATAATTTCTTCCAAGTCTATCAAGAGATTTGACAACAAGTACATCTCCTTCTCTCATGATATTTTTTAACGACTTATAGATTGGCCGATCAAAATTTTTACCGGATTGTTTTTCAATTAGAAGATGAGACTCAGTCGTTACTAAAGGCTGAAGTTCAACTACTTGTCTGTCTTCGTTTTGTTCTTTAGATGAAACTCGTGCATATCCCCAAACTGCCATTATATTCAAGTGCCTTTCTTTAATTATATACAAAAAAACGTTCGTAAATATATCTGCTATATTACGAACGTTTACAATATCTTAAAAGTACTTTATTGAACGCTATTTATGGCCACTTTGAGAACGTTCGTAAAAGTACACTTTGTTAATCCGTTTTAGGTTAACTACCGTTCAGGATCTTCATTATAGATTGTGCAGCATCCTCATCGATCTGATCGAAGTGTTTCTCAAACGCAACCGCAAGATCTCTTTTATAAAGCGGAGCACCTTTCAGGTCTATCTTTATCCGGATCTTAGAAGCTTCAGCAGCATTTTCCAGAATCTGCCTGGGATATGGCTTTAGATGATAATAATCGGTTAAGATATCGATCCACTTCTCCGGTATTGCTTTCTTCCCTTTTTCCACCATAGATAAGAAGTTTTTAGTCACACCCAAAACATCAGCCATCTCCTGCTGGTTCTGATGTCTCCTGGTCCTTAGTACTCTTAACTCTTCCCCGAATCTTGTATAGTCTTTTCTCATAGATTAATGGTGCATACTTCCGCAATGTGATTCTATCATATTTTATCGTGCATAAGTGCACCATGTGGAAAGATTCACCCTAATCTACAATGAAGTTATGATCAGCTATGAACCGTTATGGAAAACAATGAAAGAAAAGGATATCAGCCAATACTATCTGATACAGCATGGCATTGACAACAAAATGCTGGACTACCTTAGAAACAATAAAAACATCACCATGGCATCGCTGGAGAGATTATGCAAAATTATTGGATGCACTCCCAACGATATCGTTGAATTCATTGATGAAGAAAAGAAATAGAGCTTCTTCCAAGATTGGCAGAAGCTCGTTTTTTTAGGTCTGGTCAACCATTTTTACGTGCTCTTGTAATCAAAATAGTTGAATAATCAAGGTTGATCAAACTAATTTTCAAGTCTTCCTTTTGTGCTAATTACATAATAACCAACTGTGACTTTTTCGGGAAAGGCAAGACTATCCTTGCTGTGCTCCTTAATCCAGTCCTCGCCTAAATCGTCGTAGTATTTTTCGATTCCTTCAACTTGAAAAAAATTATCAAAATCGCAGTTAAATTCCGCACTACCGTTTCCTGCTACATTCAGTTTTACTGGAACCTCAATGGTGTATGGCTTGTCCTTAAAGAAAATGCCAAAATTTTTAAACGGTTCATACGCATCATCTGAAAAAGTATAACTGCCATTGATTGATACTACAATTTCACAGTCTTTATAATTTATGTTGGAACTTACACCTTCTACATTTACCCTTCCGCTTATGCCTTTTATACTTTTATATTTGGTTGATGAACCAGGATGCAAGGTTTCGTTATATATCACTTCTATTTCTAAATAATCCTCATAGTTATCAACAGTAAGCTTTTCACCATTAGAACAGCCAAATAGCACAAAAGATAAAGTTAATAACAAAAGACTTACAATAACACTTTTTTTCATTTCTCTATTCTCCATTCTCTAAGAAAATGTTACCCCCCCCCCCCGATTCTTTGTCAATTTGATCGGGTTTTCCAAAAGAAAAACGTCACTCATTTCTGAATGACGCTCAATAACTAATTAACAGTATAAGCAGAAATCTAAACATATTTACTTATTGAATATGATTTGAGTCTCGAATACCTGGTCCTTGCCATTACTGCTTTTATAACCGACATCAAAAACGACTGCGATATTAGATGAAGTCTCATCTATGAAAGAATAATAAATGGAACTCTCTTTTCTGTTTGCAAAGAAAACAAGCCACTGATCATCAATTTCCCATTCAATCCATTCTCCGGTAACATCTTCTTCACCGGCTTTTGTCGCCTGCTGTATCACTCCGCTTACAATCTTTCCTGTTATATCGTTCTGATCTTTCACATTGCTAATGGTTACAGTACCATTACTGTCAACTGAAAGGAAGGCATTCTTAAAAGCGCTTTGCCAGTCATCGCTTAAGTAGTTCTCATCCTCTTTGAATTGTCTGACATCTTTTCCATCTGCCACGATCTTGAACTGTCTGACATAACGAAACGAATAGCTCTGCGATGATGTCTTTGGAGCGCTGTTTTCACATCCCGACAGAATAACCAACAATACATACAATAGGATTATTCTTTTCTTCATTCTTTTTTCTCCGTTCTAAGAAAATGTTAACCCCCCCCGACTCTTTGTCAATTTGATCAGATCTTCGAAAGAAAAACGCTACTCATTTGAGGGGTCACCTCAATTTGAATAGCGTTCGTCAATGCATGATTTGCACTATTAGGATCGTCAAATCTAGACTGAGAATAATCCTTAGGTATACAACTTAACAAGAAGCATAATCATTGAAAATGATTACAATCAACCTATTTCATGAACATAATCTAATATAACCTTTATATTTCGTTTTGGTGTTTGCGATGATATACCGAAGACCTTATTTAATGATAGAGAACTGTCTTTTCGGATTGTCTATAAGCATCTTGTGGATATTCTCTTCACTGACACCTTCACTTCTCAGTCTAGGAACGAAGTGTTCCATGATGTAGTTGTGTCCATATGCCCCAGCATACTGTTTCCACATGCTGGCTCTGCCGTTATCTCCTCCCAGCATGATATGATCCGCATAACCCGCATCACACATGCCTTTGATCAGTTCGATCAACACAGAATCCGGCCAGTATTTCGCTCTGGACGGCCCGTCATAGCCTAAAGTAGCGCCGGTAGCAGCCATCTGCTTATGATAATAGAGATCCGGATTTCTATCGACATGGCCTAACGTCACTCTGGAAGGATCCACACCGAACGATTTGACCAGTTCGATCGTTTCCAGTCCCATCGTTCCTCTTTCGGTATGAGTCGAGATCGGTGCCCCGGTCGCCTTGGAGGCGATGCAGGCAGCTTCGATCACTCTTCTTTCCATAGGCTTGATCATATTGTAATGTGTAGCTGCCTTGATGACGCCGGCCTTCGCTTCACTTCTTTTCACAATCGGACCGTTATAGTTATTGATCTCGATCCCGTCTTCGATCTCTTCGATAATCAGTCTGGCAATATCTTCCACATCATATTTATTGACCCAGTGCTCTGCATCGTAATAGATCGATCTCTGGAATCCTGTGCAGGAAATGATATTGACACCGGAAGATCTTGAGATCTCTCTCAGCATCTCGATCTGTCTTCCACAGTCGATCGGATTCATATCGACCAGTGTATCCCCGCCGATCGCCTTGAATTCCTTCATCGCTTCGATCGCATAATCAACTCTGTCCAGACGCAGATCCTTGTCTGCTTTTTCTTCACCTCCGCCGATCGTGATCAAGTGATCGTGATAATTCGTCACACCGAGTTCTTCCGGTTTGATCGTACCCAAAACTGTCTGAATATATTCCATAATCATCCTTTCATCTTATTGTTCATCAGTTGTTTGACCCGCTGAACATCAATTTCATTTTCACTGTTGCCATCTCTCTTGATACTCGTTGCAACAAAACATCCATCGGAAAGTTCACAGATATCATGTACCGTGTCCGGATTGACTCCGGTATTTGCGAAGACTGCATTGTCACCGATCGTTTCTTTGATCATTTTGAGATGTTCTCTGTCAACGCCACTTCCCGCAAGGATTCCGGAAATGCAGATCCCGTCGATCAGAGTGCTCTTGAATGCAGTCAAAGCCCTCAGTTCGATCGGACGCGTGTCAAGAGAACTTGAAAACTCCGGGCAAAGATTGCTGATAAGCTTTACATCCTGAGCATGGATCCTGTTCCGGAAAGTCATCAATTCGGCGATATCGACAGAGTAGAATCCCAGGTCTCCGCAGTATGTGCCGACGATGATCCCACGGATAAAAGATGCCCCGGTCGCTTTCGCGATCGCCAGGGATGCTTTCGGATCCCATTGAATGTCGACACCGAACGGGACTGTGCAGTCTTTGTCTACTACTTCATCAATGATATATGTCAGCAACGAAATGACGTATGGATCGGCACATTTTGTGTACGGCTTGTCATATTCCGTACAGAAAAGAACGCCGTCGATTCCGCCTTCCGTTAAATTCCGATAATCTGTTTTTGCGCAATCTATGATCTCTTCTGCAGATGTTTCCCCTTTACAGTTGCATGTTCCGGGAAAAGCTTTTAAATGTATCAAACCAATAACAGGACTTTTCGTGTGAAATACATCTTCAATCCACATTTTGATCCGCTTTTTCCTGTTCTAATGCTTCAGATATTTTCTGTTTCAGTTCGTCTACATTTAAAAAGTTTTTTGTCTTGACCATGATCGTGTCTTCCGGCTGACCGATCGTCTTTGCAAGAGATGGCGTCGTGATGATCATATCAGCCTTCTGTCCTTTATATTCACTGGCATTGCAGTGTTTTACTTCTGCCTCTATGCCAAGCTGTTTCAAAGCCTCTTGTACCGACATCTTCAGAAGGAGCGATGAGCCCATTCCATTGATGCATACAGTAAGAACCTTCAGCATTTCGTCTCCTTTTTATTCGTCTGCAATAATTACCTTGATTCCGTAACTATTGAATCTTTCAATATCCTCCTGCTGAATCTTGCTGTCAGTTATAATGGTATTCACTTCGTTAAGGTCACAGAGCTTGGCGTGTTTCACATGTCCGATCTTTGAGGAATCCAACAGAATGATCACCTCTCTGGATCGCTTCATGAGAACTCTTTTTACCAAGGAATCGTTCATATTGAACAATGTGAATCCAAATTCAAACGACACTCCGGCAACACCGATAAAGACCTTATCAAGCACATATTCCTCGATGGTGCGGATCGCATTGTGTCCGAACAGGGATTTGTCGTTTCTCGACAGCTCTCCGCCGACACACATGACCTTTACATTCGGGACGTTGATCAGTTCACAGACGACCGGAATGGAAGCTGTGACGACTGTCAGATCTTCCTTGTCTGCCAGATGTTTGGACACTTCGTGTGCAGTCGTTCCGATATCGATTCCGATGCATTCTCCGTTTTCGATCAAGGAAGCCGCCTTGATACCGATCTTCTGTTTGATCAGGGAATTCTGATCGGCACGAAAGTCATAAAGACTCTCGTGCCCGACTTTTTTATCCATGATCACAGCTCCGCCGAACGATCTTATGATCTCTCCCCGATCGCTCAACAGATCCAGATCTTTTCTGGCAGTGACTGCCGTTATATTAAACTCATTCGCAAGATCAGCGACCGTAACTGATTTTTCTTTTTTGATCTTATCAAGTATTAAGCTTCTTCGTTCTTCAGGTAACATATTGTTTCTCCAACTACTGTTCTTTCGATATTTATTCTAACACTTGATGATGATTTCCAATAATCAGTTACTTCACAATTTCATTCAACTATTACTCGAAATTCTTCTTCAGCAGTACGCTTGCCAGAACATAGATCGCAACAAGTACAACTGCGAAGATGATCGGGTTGCGCAATACGTTCATGACAAGTGACAGAAGCATCATCGTGCTGCCAAAGTCGGTATTGCCGTAGGTTGCCCCGAGTCCGGCAAGTCCGGTCACGTTCGCAAATACGACACCGCCCAGGATCTGGACCATACCGCAGACGATACCACCGATCAAAGCAGCCTTTCTTCCGCCATACTTGAATCCGAATACACCGGCAATGCCTCCATCAAAGAAGGTCGCAATGATGCCAGGGATCATCAGAGTAGAAGAACCTACTGCAGCCAGAATGAAGAAACCGATGAATTCTCCTAAGAACGCACCTAAGAAGCCTAATGTAGAAGCCAGAGGAGCGATCGGGAAGAATACAGGCATATCAACAGAAGGAACTGCACCAGGGATGAATGCATCCGCAATGCCCTTGAAAGCAGGAACCAGCTCAGAGATCATCATACGGACACCGGTCAGCAGAACGATGATACCTAATGCAAACTGACCGCCGAGTTCCAGCATCCAGACGACCCAGTTGGTCGAACCGGCCTGTGCCTTGATGGCATCGACGCCGCAAAGCAGACAGCCGACTGACAGAACGATCGTCATCAGGATGGTCGTTACGACTGTGTTGTTGTTGAAGACTTTGGTGAGAGAAGAGAACTTAGCGTTTTCTTCGATCTCTTCATCGCCTTCTTCAAAGAACTTCGGATTGTTCTTGTCATAGTGACCAAGCAATCTTCCGACATTGGAGCTGATGACAGCCGCCATACCGGAGATATGGCCAAGGGTGAATCCGTTTCCGACAAACGGCTTGGAATAGTTGTAGGTCCATGCCGGCATGACAGTCCAGAAGACACCGCAGAACAGGCCGGATAACAGAAGCAACGGAGTTCCTGTTATGCCAAAGAAGTAGTTGCACAGCCAGACAGTGAGAGTCGCAAACGCCAGCATCGTATGAGCTGTCAGGAAGACGACTTTCAACGGGCCGAATTTAGCTAATAAAACATTGATCAGGAAGCCCAGGATCATGACGACCGGGACCATCGTGACCAGCTCAGGAATCGCTGAGTTGATAGATGCCATTCCGGTGTAGTTTTCGGTAATGATACCTGTGATACCGAATTTTTCCTGGATCATTGCCATGACCGGTTTATAAGGTGCCTGCAGCAATGAAGAACCTTGTTTCAGCACCAATACGCCGACATAGGCAGTAATGACCGAAATCAGGATATCGACCGGTTTTTTCTTCTGTAACAGTAAACCGATCAATACGACGATCGCCAACACTAATTCAATTTGCCCTGCAACGATTTTAAATACAGAGCCAATAGCTGTTAAGACAGACATTTTTCCCCTTTCTTAAATCAATGAATGTTTTCTGTGATCAATTGAACGAGTTCGTTCAGCCATCTTTCGAGATACTTTTCGCCCTTTTCCTTCGTAGCTTTGGTCGCATCTCCGAAGATCCCGCTTACCGCAAACTTGTCCCAATGTACCGGCCTGATCGAATAGCCTCTCGGAGCTTCCGGGTATTCACAGACCGCTTTGCTCATATCGACTGTTTCCGGTGCAATCGCAAGCATGATAGACGTTTCGATTTCGGAGGCATGGAATCCGCTGCCGTTCCATAACGGCGACTCCATGATCCCTTCGCTGTTTTTAGCCAGATTCGTGTAGCTGATGTGATAGACGTTTTCGTATCCTTCCTCATCCAGCAGTTCACGAGCTAAGATCTTGATCGGCGCAACATTTCCCCAATGTCCGGAAAACAGGATCACATTTTTCGCTCCGTTTTTCTCCAAAGAACGTACGATATCCTTTACATATTCGATGTAGTGACGCTCTTCGATCGAAAAAGTCGCCGGGAAATTCTTTGCGGACCATACCTGGCCGTAATTGACGGTCGGCATGACGACACAGTCTGTTCTTTTTGCCAGTCTGATCGCGATATCAGTCGCAGTGATGATGTCCGTATCGATCGGCAGATGATGACCGTGCTGTTCTGTGGAACCTAACGGAACGATGACTGCTCTGGCACTTTGAATCATTTTCTGTGCTGTCTGCCAGTTATACTGGCCAAGATACTCTTTCTCCATTATTCCTCCTTTCTTTTATTATGTTTTATTTTTTCTTGGCTACTTTAATTTTCGTTTATTTTTGTTTTAATGTCAATATATTCTTTCTTTTTATTATTTATTCTTTCTTTTTATTTTCTTTTCTCCTATAATAAAGATGTAAACAAAAAACAGGAGGAATAATACCATGGCTTTAGATTTCTATGCAGATACAAGCAACTGGCTGGAAGAGATGTTTCATGTAAAGAAACCGATTATCGCAATGTGCCATTTCCAGCCTTTACCGGGTGACCCCTACTTTGATGAAGAAGGCGGCATCGAAAAAGTGATCGAATACGCAAAAAAGGATCTCATCGCCCTGCAGAACGGCGGAGTCGATGGAATCATGTTCTCAAATGAATTTGCCTTGCCTTATCTGACCAAAATGGAACCAATCACACTCGCGGCCATGTCCTATGTCGTAGGAAGGCTGAAAGAGTACATCACCGTTCCGTACGGGATCAACTGTCTGTGGGATCCAATCTCCTCTCTCGATGTCGCAAAATCCACAGATGCGTTATTTATAAGAGAGATTATTTCAGGCGTATATGCCTCTGATTTTGGGATCTGGAATACTAATCCAGGCGAAACGGCGAGACATCGTCACAGGATCGGAGCGGATCATATCAAGATGCTGTACAACATCGTTCCAGAAGCAGCAAAATACCTCAATGATAGAGATATCGCATCTATCGCGAAAACGACGGAATTCAACTGCAGGCCTGATGCGATCTGCGTATCCGGTCTAACTGCAGGAGCCGAAACAGATACGCAGGTACTGACTCAGGTCAAAAGCACCGTTCTTCGCACCCCTGTCTTCTGCAACACCGGTTGCAACAAGGATAATATCGTTAGACAACTGCAGGCATCCGACGGCGCAGTCTGTGCTACAACATTCAAATACGAAGGAAAATTCGAAAACCTCGTCGATGAAACCAGAGTAAAAGAGTTCATGGATGTAGTAAAGGCTTATCGAAAGACATTATAAGGTCGAATCATTTATGGTCCCCCTTCTGAAAAGCTCATCTTTCACAGATGAGTTTTTCTAATAAAAATTATAGTTTCTGTATCATCTATCAAAAAAAGGGTCAAAAAAGACCCCCTTTGTGAATACTTCACTATGATAATACTGTATTGTCAATGGAAAGAATACAGTATCAACTAGTATGATTGATCGCGGATTTCTTCATATGCTGTATCAACAGCCCCATCTTCATCGTCACTTTGAATATTATCTCCGATTCCCTTCTTCTTTCCTTTTCCATATAGATCGAATATCGACAGGCCAAAATGGGTCTTTTTGTTGTAATACAAAAGGATCGCTTCCGCAAATCCAAGGGATCCTGCCTTCCGGTCTTTTGCGGTTCTTGTCACTTCCTTACTCGAGATTTTTCCCAGTCTTTCCTTGAACACATCATCCTTCAGTTCGTCACCATATGTGACGATTAATTTAGCAACTCCCGATATCATGTTGGAACTTAAAGAAAGATCTTCTCCTTCCCATGTTCCGATTATAAGACGAAGGGTTCTGTCCAGGACGTTGAATCCGTAATTCTCATATACTCTTTCCAAGGCGGATATTGCGCATATCGAACCAGGTTTCTTTGTAGAGGACAATGTGAGACCGTAGGATTCTACCAAATCCTTTATGATCAGCTGCTCATCGTTTCCTGCCTCAATATTTGCCTGAAATATCTCATACGGCAACAACGCTTTTACATATTTCATTTGATTAGCAAATATCTCAGCTTCATGGGAGTATTCTAGATCATCGTATATCATGCACCAAACAGGCGTATCCCTGGATCCAGAAACCATCGCTACTATTTCTACCGTATGCTGGCCGTTAAAAACATAGTTCACACCGTTTCTACGCGAAACCTTTACCGGATTGATCTGATAGAGATCAAAATTGCTGGCCGCCTTGCGGACGTGTTTGATCGAAATGTTTCTCTGATAGTCCTGATTCGATACAAGGTTCTTTATCGGGATCAGATCAAAGTGTACATTTGGTACAAATTCGCTGTTCTCACTGTTCATAGTTTTCGATATCCTCCAAATACTGTTTTAATCTTTCAGCTGATTCCGTTAGCTGAAACAATTCCGCAAGCAGATCGTTTCTTGCCTTCGCGGAAGAACTCTCGATACCCGACCGGCACATTCTGGTAATTGAACTGATCCAGGTCGGAACCGTCAGTGTTAGGCTGGTCAGCTCGGCATCAGGATCGTATTTCGGCATCTTTCTGATTTCTGGAACGGATTCCTGTGAACCGGTCCTTCGTTTTCTGAATTCCAGCTGTTTGTCCAGCTGAAGTTTTTTATTCATTTCCGCATATTTCGGTTTTCCATCAGTGATTTTCGTCACTTCATCTGTAAACCGCAGGATCTCGGAACCCGACTTGTTCCCAAGGCTCAGTATCTGCTGGGCTGTGATTTTCATTCTTTCGTTCAGGATACATTCCGCCATTACCGGACTGATTTCATTAATTCTCAGAATACTTTCGGTCAGCTTCTTGTAATTGAATATGCAGACGGAAGACAGGCTGTAGCATCTCGCGATCGCGTCTATCGCTTCCCTTTTTGCCGGCACATCGAGAATACTCTGGCTCATCGTATTGCGGCGGATTGCCGACTCGGATATCGCCAGAAAGCCAAGCAGAAACCTTCTCATCGTATTGGTGAGATCTCTCCGCTCTATCTGATCGGAACAGATCCAGGAATACACATGAAAGACCGAAGGAAAATCCATGCTGTATGGCCTGAATTCGATATCATTTTCCACGCACAGTTCAAAGATATCGATGTCATCTATCACAAAATCGTTCCATACAACGATCTTGGGGATCATTTCCCTGTTCAGAATCTTCTCTTCCAGCAGGCGGTGTTCACCCGTCCCGTTTCTCTGAACCAGCATTCTGATCTCTGGTGAGATATAGTATTCTCCGTTCATGAATCATCCTCTTCCTTTACGGCATCATTTAATCCAAAGTACGCTACCCCACCGTCCGGATCCATTTTCCCAAGCAATCTGTAGCTGTTCCCGTCCTCCCATTCCGGGAACAGAAGCTTCAGCGATTTCAGAAGGCTAACCGATCTGATCTCGAAACTGTCTTTTTCTCCGTTCATAGGAAATACGCGAAGTGCAAGCGGATCCGCAGGATTTCCCCTTCTTACGGCTATCGTTCTTGTATTTGGATTGATCAGCAGCTGAACCCACTCCGGATCGTTGAGCAGATGCAGTGTCACTCTGTGTATTCTGATCCTTTTCTTTGTTTTGTAGTCAATCGATATTGCCGGTTTAGCATTATCCTTCATCTTCCCTGATCCTCCTTACGTTCTCCTGTATTCCGAATACCGCATATCCGTTGAATATGTTCACCTGCAGATTTGCCTGATGTTCCTGAACCGACAATCCGAAATGATCCTTCCATTCTTCCGGATATACGGCATTTCTCGAACCTTTCAGCACTCCGTCAACTTCCTTCCTCACAAAGATTTCGGGTGTCTTCAGATCGAACACATAGAGCAGCTCGCCGTTCGATCTGATCAGTTTTCCGAGCAGCTTGTAGCGGTTTCTGTAATCCCACCCCATCAGTGAAAAGATCTTTGCGAAGAAGATCTTGCAGGATATCTGCTTCGGCTTTGTTCTGTCTGCTTTGCTTCTCCACAGGAAAGAATCCTTAATAGATTCATCGCTTGGTCTGACTATCAGTTTCTTCTCTTCAGGATTCACCAAAATCTGCACATAGTCGATATCCGGAAGTTTCCTTACGCAGGCCGCATTTACCGTGACTTTGTTGTTGCTGAACACAAAACACGGTTCCGTAATGTGAGCGAAGAATTCACCTCTTACTACCTGAAATCCCTCGTAATCGAAGGAATCGGCATCATACACTTCAATACGGTCTTCGATGTTCCTCTTTCTATTCCCTCTCGCCATTTGAAACGTTTTCCTCCTCAAAATATGAAATCAGCTTCTCGATTTCGCTTCTGACTTCCTCTTTGCTGGTTATGTTCAGATTGCTGCTGTCATACGAAACACTCTCCGATCCGATCACGGAATTCTCTGCTTTAAGAAGCATCGAATCTCCGGAATACGGATGTTCGTAGACCGAGGACCCGAAAGATTCCGACCACTCGGCGGGAAAAGCGATTATATTCTTCTTTCCTCCGGCGATAGGACGTACTCCCTTGACATCTGTTTCAATGCTCTCTCTGGGAATGATAATCTCAACATCTTCCAGATTGAAGATCACTGCCTTCTGGTCGTTCAGCTCCTTTATGTTTCCCATACATCTGTACCGGCATCCTTCATTCCACCCCATAATCCTGTAGAGGGTCGGAAGAAAAGCAGAATTCGTTATCTTTTTATTCTTGAGCTTCCCGTTCTCTGATCTCGACCAGACAACCCTGTATGCATCATCTTTCCCGCACGGCTTGACCGCCAGAAGTTTTTCTATCGGCTGAAGGAACAGCTGCATTCCGTTCCTGTCGGGAAAACGTCCAATGCATTCGTTGCTGAAGATGATGTCCTTTATTGAGATCGTCACACTGACGCTGCGAGAAGTATTCATGAACTGAGCCCTTGTAATCTCGAACCCACGAAGGTCAAAATCTCCCTCATTTGCGGAAACACTGGTCGGTCTCTTTGCTGATAGAAGACCATCTTCTGAAGTGACCCGGCAGGCCGCTGTATAGTCTTCAGGTTTGAAACCGGCCCATTTGATGTTGACCAGAACAAATCCCTTGAGTATTCCTTCATTTATTACCTGAAGAGACGGAAGAAAATCCTGTTTCCCGTATTTCGAATTGCTGATCAGATGCTGTACGGCAATAAAATCGTCTCTGGAAACGATATTTTCATGATGGTTGCGCATCCTGTATTTGTTACGTTCGTTATTGTTCTTCTTGTGTTTGTGGTCCAGGTAATTCGGTGTGAAGGTCTTGCGCGCGACAACATCTCCACAGTATCTTTCGTTCTGAAGTATCTGCAGGATACTAGTCGGGCTCCATTGCGTATTTCCTCTTTTCGTTCTGCATCCAAGTCCACCCAGAACATCCGCAATCCGCTGAGTAGAATACCCGTACAGATAAAGAAAGAATATGAGCCTGACAGTCTTCGCCTCTTCCTCGTTGATGATCAGGTTCCCGTCTTCATCCTGATCGTAGCCAAGAAGGACCGGTGTGAGAAAGATACCTCTCTTGAATCTCATCTCAATGGAGGAATTCATTATTTCTGATTTATTATGACTTTCCTCCTGAGCAAGGGTCGCTATGAAGGATAACGACATTTCTGAATTAGCGTTCAGGGTAAATATGCTTTCTGTTTCAAAATAAACGCCTACAGGCGGATCCATCGCCTTCAGTTGTCTGACGTATCCGATGCAGTCAAGAACATTTCTCGCGAAACGGCTGACGCTTTTCGTTACGATCAGATCGATCCTCCCTGCCCTGCAATCCTCGATCATCCTCACAAAGGAATCGCGATGCTGGAGAGATGTTCCCGAGATTCCCTCGTCCGCATAAATGCCGATCAGATCCCAGTCGGGCCTGCGGTTCACCATGTCGGTGTAGTGGTTTTTCTGAAGCTCATATGATGATGTCTGTCTCGGATCATCGGTAGAGACCCTCGCATAGACAGCTACCCTTTTTCTTTTGCTTTCGTTATAGAAATCATCCTGGGGAATCGCTGGAATGACTTCCAGTTCATCTTCGTTTACACCCTTGTAGCGGTCTCTGATCTTCTGCTTCTGTTCCTGAGTGTTTCTTATATGTTCTTCATTTTCCTTCATACCTTCATTCTGGAGCAGAACGGCATCATTTATAAGTGACCGGTAGGAAAGATTCTTTCTTATCCGGAAACTACATTCGTATCCCCCGATCGGAAAGAAAATCGACAAAAGCCTTAAGAAGAGAGCATACGAGTTCCTTCTCCGTAGCGGTGCATCCGTTTAGAATATCATCTATCATCCCGATCGTTATCTCATACCGGTTTCTGCCATTGTTTGGATACACAAGATCGTTCAGAGTGACACCGAGCGAATCAGAAATCGCGATCAGGGTGTCCAGCGTAGGCTTGGCAAAGCCGCTTTCGATCTTCGAAAGATATCCTGGAGAAATATCCACATATTCAGAGAGCTGTTCCTGTGTCATTTCCTCCTTCATGCGAATGTTTTTGATAGTCTTGCCAATACTGCTGTAGTCTATTCCCATAAGAAAACAATCCGTCTAAGCGGTTAACACTTTGTATAAGATGATGCAGATAAAAAGAAAAGAGAACATACGTCGAACATTTCAATCCGTTAAGTACATTTGTCCTCTTCTTTTAGCGTCTTATCCTGTCTTTTTTAGCACAAAACCAGATTGTTATCTTTATATTAACAGAATATCTCCTAAATGCTTATTTTTTCTAATTGACTAATCCCTAATCTTTAATTATTTGTAGAGTATATTTAAACTGCCCCTCTTTAAATGAAAGAACCGTTTGTTTATCGTACCTTATGTACACAGTTACTATATTGCTTTTTACAGCAGAATAGCCTCTTACGATTTGAATTGAATGTCTACCTTCGGGTAGATTAGCAAGTAAAACATCTTCAGTATCACTTGAGAGTTGTTTTCCATCTACCACAACATCTGCCTTTACGCATCCAAGTGGTCTCTTGTTTTCTCGTATTACCTTTAAATTGTAATCTATGATATTTGCGTTATCGTTTTCTAGAATTCTTAAAAGAGCATCTTTTCTTTGATTAAACAAATCGTCACTCAGTATCCCACTGTTATGTAAAGCGTTTAATTTGGTTAACTCGTCTATTGCGTTGTTTTGTTCGTTTTTTATATTGTTAGATAATTCTGTTGAAGAGACTTCTTTAAATTTGTCTCTCTGCCAAGTAAAGGTTTTTTCGTCTTCCTTTTCTGGTTTCCAAGTATGTCCACAGTGTTGGCACGTTGCAATTGTCTCTTTTACCACTGATTCTTTCTTTTTTCTGATTAGCATCCAAACAAGCCATAATCCGCAAGTGATAAAAAGCATGAACAGGTTCCATAACAAGCTTCTGCTTTGGGATTTTGAATAAGTACTTGTGTTAATAACAACTTTATCGCTTCCACATTTCGGACAAACCATTCAAATAAACTCCTTTTGTCTTAAATAAAATTATACCATTTATTCTTTGCTTAGATTGGACTTGTGACATTTATCGCATATATAATTATGAATAGAAAGTATACAAAAACCTGGCTCAATAATGTTTGTTCGGAGGGAAATATGACTAAAAGGATAATAATTGCGCTTTCTTTATTATTACTTGTTTCGTGTTCATCGAACAGTATCACAAACAAGAACGACCGAGTTCAATATTCGGTAGAAAGCAAATATGCTGAACTTGCAGAAGAAGAATATTACACTGTATATGATAAAGCGCACGAGCTTATGATGGTGATAGGAGACCCCGACCAGATCCATCATTACTTTGCTTATGACAGTTCTAGCGACAGCGACAATAAAATGAACCTGTTTGTTTTTTTTGGTGATGATAATAAAAAAGTTTTTATGATTACTAAATATGACGGTGAGTATTCGGCATATACAGAGGATCAAGGGGGCATTCTATTCTTATATAGCGATGGGGAGGCATACAATTTTAATAACGAAATAATCTCTATCGATAAAGATCTTGAATCACTATTTCAAAATGGTCTGAAATTGTATCAGGCAATGGAAAACCATTTTTCAGATGTTACATTTAGTACATATATGGAAGATGCCAAAAACATATTCATTACAAAAGGCGATGATTATTTACTTGATGAATATATACAATCTTCTCATTAATCATTTGTAAACACATAATAAAAACAGACACTATAAATGTATTACCGGATAGCAAACAATGAGAAAGATGATTTAATGCTATTTGTTTGATTACGATAATAATTAAGAAGACAAAGGAGCTTATAAAATAGTTAAAACGATTGCGGCGTACTATACTAAAGACATAGAAAAAAATATGTGGAAAATCACAAACAGAATATCTGCGTTGATATAAGCCAAAAAAGAAGGTACGGATATGAAAAGAATAAAAAAACTAATTCTGTGTTGTATTGCTCTCCTTATTTTTTCCGGATGCGGACCATCGTATAAAGACTTTTACAATGAGGCAAAGAACAGCGATAAAATGATATATGACAATGAGGATCAATGTTACTACAGCAAAGATTCTGACTATATCGAAATAGAAGGGTTCGGCTCTTGTGCTTATATGACAACAATGACAGAAAAGGTACTAAAAATATACATCTATACTGTTGATACTCCAGGGAGTTTTAAACTATCAGATTATATGTACGCATGGCTAACAATTAACAGTAGAGGAGAGAGTACAATATCTTTGTTCAATAACAAATTGAAGAAAGTAATAGATTGTTATTCTTTCGGATTTGATGAGAAAAGCTATACTGAAGGTGAAATCTCAGCATATAAGGTAGTTCAAACTGTCGCAAGTAACTATGTAGAAGACATTTATAAGTATTGAATATTCCGACGTTTCTGAGCCACCCATTCCGGATGGCGGAGCCATACCTATTCCGGAAATGAGAACCACACATTCCGCGAATAAAGCCACTTTGAAAACAGGACGATCCATAATCAGTTGTT
>Ga0256405_10007260_pt1 | contig 16899 bp, 11 predicted proteins | sample RumenRJG_02DNA_FD_189096 | JGI IMG/M metagenome (GOLD analysis project Ga0256405, IMG submission 189096) | Bovine rumen microbial communities from Lethbridge, Alberta, Canada - RJG_02 | ecosystem: Host-associated > Mammals > Digestive system > Stomach > Rumen | place: Canada: Alberta...
ACAGCCTCTCCTCCTGCAGGCGCGCGATGTTGACGACGCTGCTGTCGGGGAGCATGCCGATCTTCTCCAGACTCATGCCGGTGCCGATGGCCACGCAGGACACGGCCTTCGGGGCCACGCGGGTCCGGATGCCGGTGACGTACTCGATGAGCCGGTCCAGACCGTACAGGAGGGATCCGCCGCCGGTCATGACGATGCCGTTCTGGATGATGTCCCCCACCAGTTCCGGTGGCGTCCGCTCGATGACGGAGCAGATGGCCTCCACCACGGCGGTGATGGGCTCCTGCAGGGCGTCGGGCAATTCCTGGGACTCCACGTGCACCAGCCGGGGCAGGCCCTGGATCAGGCAGCGGCCCTTCACGTCCATGGCCCGGGGCTCCTCCCTCGGCCAGGCGCAGCCGATGCGGATCTTGATCTGCTCCGCCGTCCGCTCGCCGATGAGGACGTTGTGCTTGCGCCGGATGTGGCGGATGATGGCCTCGTCGAACTTGTCGCCGGCCACCTTGATGGACTCGGACACCACGATGCCGTCCAGGGACAGCACCGCCACGTCCGTGGTCCCTCCGCCGATGTCCACCACCATCTGTCCGTTGGGCCCGGAGATGTCCAGTCCGGCTCCAAGAGCGGCGGCCACGGGCTCCTCGATGAGGAACACCCGGCGGGCTCCGGCCTGAAGCGCGGCGTCGTGGACGGCTCTCTGCTCCACCTCGGTGATGCCGGAGGGGACGCAGATGACGATGCGGGGCTTGAAAAACGCGGTTCCCAGCGCCTTCTTGATGAAGTACTGGATCATATTCTGGGTCAGGTCGTACTGGCTGATCACCCCGTCCCTCAGAGGCCGGATGGCGACGATATTGCCGGGGGTGCGTCCGAGCATCTCCTGGGCTTCCCGACCGATCTTCACGAGCGCGTCGGTCTCTCTGTCAATGGCGACGACGGAAGGTTCTTTCAGGACGATGCCCCGTCCCTTGACGTAGACGAGCACCGTGGAGGTACCGAGATCGATACCGATATCTTTGCTCATGCGAGTAACCTTTCATCCGGATAATCTATCGAAAAGCGCGCACCGGAGAGGTCGAAAAAACCGGCTCTCCCCCGGCGGCGCGAAAAAAGCGGTTCATGATTTATTATACATCACGGCAGTACGATTTGCAAGGACGAAAGAGAAATTTAACGAATTATGGAAGATGTGCCGAAGCGGGCGCGCACGGGACCCGTCCGGCATGGACAATCCGCGCCTCCGCGTCTCACCCCTTGAACCGGAGCCTGTTTTGTGGTACAATGGAAAAAACGGCGGACGCGGGGAGGCATCCCGACAGGTCCGCGGAAACGAGGCGGAAGTATGAGCATGAAGCGCGCGCGCACCATCGGATTTCTCGGATTCGGACAGATGGGATCGGCCATTGCGGCGGGTCTGGCCCGGTTTTCTCCGGACGCGGCGGAGGGCAGGCTCCGGATGACGGCCTGGACGCCCCATCCCGACCGTCTGCGGGAGAGGATCGGGGATCTGCCCGTGGTCCCCTGCGCCTCCCCGGAGGAGCTGGCGGACTCTTCTGACTGGCTCCTTCTGGCGGTGAAGCCCTATCAGGCGGAGAGCGCCGCCGCCGGGATCCGGGACAGGCTGGCGGGCAAGGCGGTGATCTCCGTGGTCAACGCCATGGGCTGCGCGGACCTCACAAAGATCTTCGGCCCGGAGGTACGGGTCCAGTACGTCATGCCCAACACCCCCATGCGGGCCGGAGCGGGCGCGGCGCTCTTCGAGGAGGAGAGCACCCTGACGGAGGAGGAGCGCGCGGACGCCGAGGAGCTGTTTTCCTCCGTGGGGACCGTGATCCGTCTGCCCGGCAGTCAGATGAAGGCCGCCGCTTCCATCACCGGATGCGGTCCCGCCTTCTTCTTCATGGCCGCGGAGGCCCTGGGAGACGCGGGCGTGAAGAACGGCCTGAAGCGCGCGGACGCCTATCGTCTGGCGGCGGCGGTCATGACGGGAGCCGGGCGGCTCATGGCGGACACCGGAGCCCATCCCGGCGAGCTGAAGGACGCGGTCTGTTCTCCCGGCGGCACCACCATCCGCGGCGTGGCCTCCCTGGAGGAGGACGGCTTCCGCTCCGCCCTGATCCGCGCCGTGGACGCGACGCTGAGATAAGACTTTAATTGAGTATCCCTTAGACCCGCATCTACTTAGGAAGCAAAGGCTTCGCCTTTGCGGATTATATGGCCTTGCGCAGGGCGGGCGGCACAGGGGACACCAGCTCTGGCCGCAGGTGCCCCCTGTGCGGGTCCCCCTTGGCCGGAGAGCATAATCCTGCCCGCTCATATCTGTATACAAGCCTGATTGTGCAACCCGTGTCCCCGCGCGGACTGGTGGAGTCAGTTGAAACATGCGTGGAACAAGTTCCACGGTTTTCTCGGGAACCTCGAAAACGGCGATCGAAACGCGCATTCGACAGGAGGGCGGATTTTACGTTTCGCTGTTCTGTTCAAGGACAGGCATAAACCCGCGAGGCTGAGCCCCTGTTTCGCCTTCTCCACATCGCGGCCGTGCAAATGGACGCGCGGTTTGATCGTGATTTTTCTCGGTTTTCGAATCGGGCCCGCGCCATCGATGACGTCATGTTTCGCCGCGAAGCGTGGGCTGCGTGATCAAGACAGGATTCAAGTGCGAGCTGTCAGTTTATGCTATATGGCCAAGGGGGACCCTCGGGAGGGGCACCTTCGGCCTGAGATGGTGTCCCTCCCGACGCCCGCCCCGCGCAGGGGCATTCAATTGGAAACGCGCAGCGTTTCCTTCCTAACCCGTGCGGGTCAAGGGATACTCCCTTAAAGTATCCTTTATGGTACAAATCCGTGCTGCCTGCCGCATTCTTCCGGACCGCTTCGCTTCTCATGACGGGAGACACAGCGGTCCTGTTTTTTGTTCACAGAATATTTACATTTGGATCTCTCCCGATTCTTGACACAATACCCCCACCCGGTATATAATGTCCATGCGATATACCCGACGGGGGTATTTTTGGGGGGTACGGTATGATCGACAGAGAACCGGAGACAATAGAAAAGCCCGTCTGCTGCTGTGAGGATCCTTCGGAGGGATCCCGCCGGACGGAGCGGTCGGAGGAGGCGAAGAAGAAGCTGATCCACCGCCTGAACCGCATCGAGGGCCAGATCCGCGGGATCCGCCAGATGATCGAGAACGACGCCTACTGCAACGACGTGCTGGTCCAGTCCGCCGCCGCCGGAGCCGCCCTCAGCGCCTTCAACCGGGAGCTGATCGGGGCGCATCTCAGAGGCTGCGTGACCCGGGACATCCGCGAAGGCCGCGAAGAAGTGGTCGACGAGCTCCTCGCCACCCTGCAGAAGCTAATGAAGTGAGGCGGACTCCGATGACCGTCTGCGCGCTCCCACAACCCTTCCCGCGGTCCGCAAAGCCGGCGGAGACCGTTCGACCGCGGCCCGGGATCGCCAATTTACCCTTACAGAGGTGATTTCTTCCATGGAACAGTATATCGTCACCGGCATGAGCTGCGCGGCCTGCAGCGCCCGGGTGGAAAAGGCCGTGTCGGGGGTTCCGGGCGTCACGTCCTGCGCCGTCAGCCTTCTCACCAACTCCATGGGCGTGGAGGGAACGGCGTCTCCGGAATCCGTCGTCGCGGCGGTGGAGAAGGCGGGATACGGCGCAAAGCTCAAGGGAGCGGAGGAAAAGCGTTCGGCGGGAGCCGGAAGCGGGGACGACGCCCTGACGGACCGGGAAACGCCCGTCCTGCGCCGCCGTCTCATCGCCTCCCTGGGATTCCTCGCCGTCCTCATGTATATCTCCATGGGACACATGATGTTCGGCTGGCCCCTTCCCTCCTTCCTCGAGGGGAACCATCTGGCCCAAGGCCTGATCCAGCTTCTTCTGGCCGCCGCCGTCATGGTCATCAACCAGAAATTCTTCGTGAACGGCTTCCGGGGCCTGCTCCACGGCGCGCCCAACATGGATACCCTGGTGTCCATGGGCTCCGCCGCCGCCTTTGTGTACTCCACCGCGGTCCTCTTTCTCATGACCGCCCGGGACACGGCGGAGGAGCGGGGCGCCCTCATGCACGAATTCTACTTTGAGTCCGCCGCCATGATCCTGGCCCTCATCACCGTGGGAAAGATGCTGGAGGCGCGCTCCAAGGGCAAAACCACCGACGCCCTCCGCTCCCTCATGGCTCTGTCCCCGAAAACCGCCTGCGTGGTGCGGGACGGAGCGGAGGTCACCGTGCCGGTGGAGTCCGTGAGGAAGGGCGACATCTTCGTGGTCCGTCCCGGCGAGAACATCCCCGTGGACGGCGTGGTGCTGGAGGGGGACAGCGCGGTCAACGAGGCAGCCCTGACCGGGGAGAGCATCCCCGTGGACAAGGCGCCCGGCGATCCGGTTTCCGCCGCCACCGTCAATCAGTCCGGATTTCTCCGCTGCGAGGCCTCCCGGGTGGGAGAGGACACGACGCTGTCCCAGATCATCCGCATGGTCTCCGAGGCCGCGGCCACCAAGGCTCCCATCGCCCGGATCGCGGACAAGGTGTCCGGGATCTTCGTCCCGGCGGTCATCGGCATCGCCCTCGTCACCACGGCGGTCTGGCTGGTCCTGGGCCGTCCGGTGGGCTTCGCGCTGGCCCGGGGGATCTCGGTGCTGGTCATCAGCTGTCCCTGCGCCCTGGGACTGGCGACGCCCGTGGCCATTATGGCGGGGAGCGGAGTCGGCGCGAAGAACGGCATTCTCTTCAAGACCTCCGCGGCTCTGGAGGAATGCGGCCGGATCCGGATCGTGGCTCTGGACAAAACCGGCACCGTCACCCGCGGCGAGCCGGAGGTCACGGGGATCTATCCCGCGCCTGGCGTCGGAGAGGACGAGCTGCTTCTCTGCGCCGCGGCTCTGGAGAAAAAGAGCGAGCATCCTCTGGCCCGTGCCGTGCTGAAGCGTGCCGAGGGTCTGGACCTGCCCGATCCGGAGGACTTCCGGGTTCTGCCGGGCAGCGGTCTGGAGGGCACGGTGGGCGGCGCGAGGATCGCGGGAGGAAGCGGGAGGTTCATCCGTTCCCTGCCCGGCCTGCGCATGGACAGCTCCCTTGACAGCCTGCCCGACGCTCTGGCGGAGGAGGGGAAGACGCCCCTGTTCTTCGCCCGTCAGACCGGGGACGGCTGGACGCTTCTCGGCGTAATCGCCGCGGCAGACGCCATCCGGGAGGACAGCGCGGCGGCCATCGCAGAGCTCCACGGCATGGGGATCCGCACGGTGCTCCTGACCGGGGACAATGAAAAGACCGCCCGCGCCGTGGCCCGTCAGGCCGGGATCGATCCGCGGGACGTGGCGGCTGGCGTGCTTCCGGACGGCAAGGAGGCGGTGATCCGGTCCCTGAAGGAGAAGGGCCGGGTCGCCATGGTGGGGGACGGCATCAACGACGCGCCCGCCCTGACCCTGGCCGACGCGGGTATCGCCGTGGGAGCCGGAACGGACGTGGCCGTGGACGCCGGAGACGTTGTCCTCATGAAGAACTCGCTCCGGGATGCCGCCGCCGCCGTCCGTCTCAGCCGCGCGACACTCCGGATCATCCACGAGAACCTGTTCTGGGCGTTCTTCTACAACTGCATCGGGATCCCGCTGGCGGCCGGCGTCTTCATCGGGATCACCGGCTGGCAGATGAACCCCATGTTCGGAGCGGCGGCCATGAGCCTGTCCAGCTTCTGCGTGGTGACGAACGCCCTCCGGCTCAATCTGGTGAAGCTCTACGACCCGTCAAAGGACAGAAAACCGAAGGATTCCGTCGAGGGACCTCTGCTTGAGGAAAACGCCCCGGCGGATCATATAAACACAACCGAAAAGGGGGAAAACAGCATGAAGAAGGTCATGAAGATCGAGGGCATGATGTGCCAGCACTGCGAAGCCCGGGTGAAGAAGGCCCTGGAGGCCGTGGACGGAGTCGTCTCCGCCGCGCCGGACCACGAGAAGAACGAGGCGGTCCTCGAGTTGTCGAAGGCCGTCTCCGACGAAGCGCTCACCGCCGCCGTTACCGACGCGGGATACGAGGTCAAGGGAATCGCGTAAACTTCCGGACCGCAGTCCGAATAAAAACCGACTCCGCCCGCACGGTTCGTTCCGTGTGCCGCAGAGCCGGTTTGTAGTTTAAGGGATACTTTAAGTGAATATCCCTTAACCCGCGCTTGTTGAGGAAGGAAACGCTTCGCGTTTCCTTCCTTACTTCGTGAAGTTCAGGATGAACTTCATCCTCCTCCGCCGGACTGCAGGAATGCGGTCCGCGGCTGATGAAGTCTTAAGCGTGGGTGAAGGGATACTCCCCCTAAAGTATCCCTTCACCTCTCCCCCGCCGTCAGGGCGATGAGCTTCGCCCGGTCGTCGTCGTCCGCGGCCTTGTTTCTGCGCACGGCGCCGCATTTGCGGCATCGGTGGGTGATGACGAAGCCGCGCTTCGGATCGGGATCGGCCCGGACCGGATCCATGATCCCGCCGCAGTCCGCCGCACGGTCCCCGGGATTCACGTCCAGATGGAGGGAGCAGAGACAGCGGGGGCAGTGGTTCCGGGAGGTGTACCGCAGGGGCGGCACGTCGGATCCGCAGTTTTCGCACACGAATCCGGAGTCGTTTTTCGTAAAGCGTTTTATTTCCATCGTTTCGTCCGGCCCGTCCTTTCCGTCACAGCGCGGCGTACCACAGGGCCCCGGGCACGACCTCCGCGACGACCGTTTTGTCCTCTCCGGTGGGAAAAACCTCCCCGTCCAGACAATACCAGTCCGGCCCCTCCACCGTCATGCGGGAACAGCGGACGAATTCCAGGACTCCCCGGAATTTGTCCTTCAGGTTCCCCTCCTCGTCCATGTAGGTGCCGGCGCGGTAGTATCCCACCAGCTTCACGAAGGTGCGCCTGCTGACGTCGTTCACCACCAGCGCGTCCAGATACCCGTCCGTCACGTCCGCCAGGGGCAGGGCGTTGAAGCCTCCGCCGCAGTGGGAGCCGTTCCCCGCCGCCGTCAAAAGGATCTTCTGGCGGAAGGTCCGGTCCGGAAGGCTCTCCCCGTTCTCCGGCGACACGCAGTGCTCCATGAGGATGCGGACGTCCGTGGTCTTTTTCACCGCCAGCTCCTTCGCCACCCCGGCGATGTAGGCCAGACTGCCGCGGATGGGCGTTTTCCTCCGGATGGCGACGGTCTGCCGCACCACGGAACAGTCGAAGCCGATGTTCATCATGTTGGCGAAGTACCGGACCTCTCCTCCCGCCTCGGCCCGCACGAGGTCGATCCGCACGGGCTCGTACTTCGGGAGCTTACCGGAGTCGTTGACATGAGTCGAGAAGTCGTTGCCGCTGCCCGCCGGGATCACGGAGAGACAGGCGGTTTCGTTCTGTCCGGAAGCCATGATGCCGTTCACCGCCTCGTATACCGTCCCGTCCCCGCCGTACACCACGATGCAGGCGAAGGGATCCCGCGAAAGAGCCTCCCCGATCAGCTCCGCCAGACGGCCGGGATGATCGCTTTTCAGAAGCTCCCCGCCGGTCCTCTTCACCGCCTCCTCCGCCGCGGCCAGATGGCGTCCTCCTCCCGCCGCGGGATTGGCGATGTGGATCTGCTTCCGTTCCGACAGGGGAAGCGGAGTCCGGTTGTCGGAGATTCGCACGTTCATCGGTCATGTCCTCCGGAATGAATGGATTGAGTCAAATTCCCGGCGCGGCGGGTCAGTTCTGCTTCTGCACCAGCTTGTATTCGTCGTAGAACCGGTAGTAGGGGCAGGCATGGCGGGAATCGGCGCGCTCCCGGTACGCCTCGTCCTCGTCGATGCTGATGGTACAGCCCATCTCGCCGCTCTCGTCCAGCACGTCGTAGTAGAGGCAGGTCTCGCAGGGCCCGCTCCGATCCGACGCCCTCTCCCTCTTCCGGGATTCCCCGGAGCCCGCGTCCGTTTTTCTTTTGTCCTTCACGTCCATGATACCGCCCGGCCCTCCTCGGCCTTCTTCTGCGCCAGAAGACTCAGCTCCGCGGCCTTGAAGGCGTGGGCCTGGGTCATGGCGGTCTCCGTTCTCTCGAGGCAGTCCCGGATCAGCCGCCCGAAGAAGGGACAGCCCGTCAGCCCGGAGGCGTTCACGTACTGCTCCCCGTTCCGGTTCACCAGAAACACGTGATCGTGCCCGGGACGCTCCGCCGCCACGTCGATGAATTTCCGCATCTCGATAGTCCCCTCCGTCCCGAGGATCAGGGTCCGGCCGTCGCCCCAGCTCCTGAGCCCTCCCGGCGTGAACCAGTCCACCCGGAAATATCCCGCGGTGCCGCGCTTCCCCGTCAGGGCGCAGTCGCCGAAGTCGTTCAACTCCGGATACTCCGGATGGCCGTAGTTGCCGACCCTTGCCGCCGTCACCTCCGCGTCCTCCTCCCCGGCGAAGAACAGGTACTGCTCCGCCTGATGACTGCCGATGTCGCAGAGGATGCCGCCGTATTTCTCCCGTTCCCAGAACCAGGCGGGGCGGCTCTCGGGCGGTCCGATCCGATGGGGCCCTAAACCGGACACGCTCACCACCCGTCCGATCTCTCCCGCCGCGATCATGCGCTCCGCCAGCACGGAGGATTCCGTATGAAGCCGCTCGGAATAGTACACCATATATTTGCGGCCCGTGGCGGCGGTCTTTTTCCTCGCGGCCTCCAGCTGTCCGAGGGAGGTGAAGGGAGCCTTGTCCGTGAAGTAGTCCTTGCCGCAGTCCATGGCACGCAGCCCCAAGGCGCACCGCTCCGACGGGACCGCCGCCGCCGCGATGAGCCGGGTTTCCCCGTCCTCCAGGACCTCTTCCTCACACCTTGCCGCCTTTGCCTCCGGATTCCGGCGGAGGAAGGCGGCCACCTTGTCCGGGTCCGGATCCCAGACATATTTCAGCTCCGCTCCGGCCTCCTTCAGACCGCTTACCATGCTGTAAATGTGCCCGTGGTCCAGCCCCACCGCGGAGAACACGAATTCCCCCGGTCCCGCGGCTCGCCCCGGCTTCTCACCGGACGCCCATCTGCGCCCGTCGACGCTGAGATACGCCATGTCCGCGCCTCCCCGTTTTCTTTTTACCTGATATTATAGCACACGGCCCGCCGGATTTCAACCCGCAGCCTTGATTTCGGAGGGCCCGTCTGGTATAATAAGGAGGGATTACCAGCACGGAGGGCTCTCAATGGAACGGATTGAAAACAGCGCGGCGGAACAGACGGACAGCGTATCCGGCATCGTGGAAACGCTGATCTATCAGAACGAGGAAAACGGCTATACCGTCTGCGAAATCGAGGACACCGCCGGGAATCCCGTCACCGTCTGCGGCATCATCCCCTATCTCACCGAGGGGGACCGCATTACCGTCCGGGGCTCCTGGGTCACCCATCCCACCTACGGACGGCAGTTCAAGGCGGAGAGCTTCGACAAGACCCTGCCCGCCGAGGAGGGGGACATCCTGCGCTATCTGGCCTCCGGAGCCGTGAAGGGCGTCGGTCCGAAGACGGCCCAGAAGATCGTGGAGACCTTCGGCACGGACTCCTTCGACGTGATCTCGAACCACCCGGACTGGCTGGCGGAGCTCCCCGGCATCACCCGGAAAAAGGCCGACGCCATCTCCGAAAACTTCAACGCCATCTCCGGTGCCCGCTCCGTCATGATGTTCTGCCGGGACTTCTTCACGCCCCAGACCGCCATGCGGATCTATAAGAAATGGGGCGGCGCGGCGGTGGACCGGATCCGGCAGAATCCCTACCGCCTGTGCGAATCCTTCACCGGCATCAGCTTCCGCCGGGCGGACCAGATCGCCATGAGCCTCGGCCTGGACGCCTCCTCGGAGGAACGCCTGCTCCACGGGGCGGTCTACGTGCTCCGGAACGAGGCGGTCCGCTCGGGCCACACCTGTCTCCCCTACGGCGACCTGATCCGCTGTACTCTGGACCTGCTCTTCGGAGACGCCGCGACCCCGGAGAACGCCCGCTCCGTGGCCGACGCCGTGGACAGGGGCATCGCCGACCTGAAGCTGATCCCGTACAACCCCGCCGGCGGGGACGGGACCTCCTACGTATTCGACGCCCGGTACTACAACGCCGAGACCTACACGGCGAAGAAGCTGACGGAGCTGAACCGGACCTGCCCCCGGATCTCCCGTGCCGACGTGGTGCGCCTCATCGAGAAGAGCGAGGTCCAGTCCGCCGTGGTCTACGCCCGGGCTCAGAAGGAAGCCCTGCTGTCCGCCCTGGAGGAGGGGGTCATGATCCTGACGGGAGGTCCCGGCACCGGCAAGACCACCGTCATCAAGGGCCTCATCTCCATCTTCTCCTCGCTGGACATGGACATCGTCCTGGCGGCTCCCACCGGACGGGCGGCCAAGCGCATGAGCGAAGCCACCTCCTGGGAGGCGAAGACCATCCACCGCCTGCTGGAGATGGATTTCGGCGGGGAGGGCGAGGGAGACGGCCTGCCGGACGACGCCCGCTTCATGCGGGACGAGTCCAATCCCCTGGATGCGGACGCCCTCATCATCGATGAGGCCTCCATGATCGACGTGACCCTGATGGAATCCCTGCTCCGGGCCACGAAGCGGGGGGCGCGGCTGGTGCTCATCGGGGACGCGGACCAGCTGCCCTCCGTGGGAGCCGGGAACGTGCTGGGGGACCTCATCGCCTCCGGGAAATTCGCCACGGTGCGCCTCACGGAGATCTTCCGCCAGGCCGGGGAGAGCCTCATCATCGAAAACGCCCACCGGATCAACGAGGGTGTGATGCCCGTGCTGGACCGGGTGGACGCGGATTTCTTCTTTCTCCGCCGCCAGACGGAGGAGGGGATCCGGGACACGGTCTGCGATCTGGTAGCCAACCGTCTGCCCCGCTCCTACGGCGAGGACTTCCGGAAGAGAATCCAGGTGCTGACTCCCTCCCGCAAGGGCCTCTCCGGCACGGATTCCCTCAACGCCGCCCTCCAGTCCCTCCTGAATCCTCCGGCGCCGGGCAAGGCGGAGCGGAAATCCCGGGACCGGGTGTTCCGGGTGGGGGACCGGGTCATGCAGACGAAGAACAACTACCAGACCGAGTGGCGTACCGATATGGGCGAGGAGGGCATGGGCGTCTACAACGGGGACATCGGCACGGTTACGGGCTTCGACGAGGCGGAAAACCTCATGGAGGTCCGCTTCGACGACAGGATCTGTTCCCTGGACTTCTCCCAGCTGGACGAGCTGGACCACGCCTGGGCTGTGACGGTCCACAAGAGCCAGGGGAGCGAATACCCCTGCGTCGTCATCCCGCTATACGACTGCGCACCCGTGCTCCTGTCCCGGAACCTGCTGTACACGGCGGTCACCCGGGCGGCAAAAATGGTGATCCTGGTGGGCAAGCAGGCGGTGCTGGAGAAGATGGTGGAAAACGACCGCCATCAGCTCCGCTGTACCATGCTGAGGGAGTTCCTGGAGACGGTCTGATCCCGCCCGGACCCGCCCTTTATTGACATTGTGCCCGATCTGTGGTATCATGTAACCGAACAGCATCACCCCCGGGAGGTCAGCATGAAAGTCAACGACCGGTTTCTTCCGGTAACGCCGGAGGAGTTGGACGGCGCGCCGGATTTCGTCTATGTCAACGGGGACGCCTACGTGGACCACCCGTCCTTCGGCGCCGCCATCATATCCCGGGTACTGGAATCCCGCGGCTTCACCGTGGCCATGCTCTGCCAGCCGGACTGGAGGAGCGCGGAGCCCTTCAAACGGTTCGGCAGGCCCCGGCTGGGATTTCTGGTGTCCGCCGGCAACGTGGATTCCATGGTGGCCCACTACACCGCCGCCAAGAAGCGCCGCTCCGAGGACTTCTACTCCCCGGGCTGCAAGGCAGGACTCCGCCCCGACCGGGCCACCATCGTCTACTGCAACCGCATCCGGGAGGCATACGGCGACGTCCCCATCCTGATCGGCGGGCTGGAGGCGTCCCTGCGGCGGTTCGCCCATTACGACTACTGGGGGGACAACGTGCGCCGCTCCATCCTGGTGGACTCCCGGGCCGACATCCTCATGTACGGCATGGGAGAGCGGTCCGTGGTGCGCCTGGCGGAGCTGTTGGATAAAGGCGTTCCCGTGAAGAAGATCCGGGACGTGCGCGGGACCGCCTATCTGGCAAAGCCCGGGGACAAGCTCGCCTTTCCCTGCGCCGAGGGCTTCGACGAGGACGGCCAGCCCAACGGCTACACCTACGAGGAGCTGAAATCCGACAAAAAAGCCTACGCCGCGGCCTTCAGAATCCAGTACCGCAACAACGACAGCGTAAACGGCCGTGCCATCGTCGAATACTACGATGACAAGATGCTGGTGGTGAATCCGCCTCAGCCGCCGCTGGAGCGGGAGGAGCTGGACGCGGTGTACGCCCTGCCCTACTGCCGCACCTGGCATCCCATGTACGAGAGCATGGGCGGCGTTCCGGCGATCTCCGAGGTGCGCTTCTCCGTCACCCACAACCGGGGCTGCTTCGGCGGCTGCAATTTCTGCGCCATCGCCTTTCATCAGGGCCGGTCCGTCCGCTCCCGCAGCGTGGAATCCTGCGTGGAGGAGGCGGAGCTTCTGGCGTCCCTGCCGGACTTCAAGGGCTACATCCACGACGTGGGAGGTCCGACGGCCAATTTCCGGAATCCCGCCTGCGAAAAGCAGCTGAAGCACGGGGTCTGTCCCGACCGGCGGTGCCTGTTCCCGAAGCCCTGTCCCAACCTCAGGGCGGACCACACGGAATACGTGGACCTGCTGGAGCGGCTGGAGGCGGTCCCCGGGGTGAAGAAGGTCTTCATCCGGTCCGGCATCCGCTTCGACTACATGATGGCGGATCCCTCCGACGCATTCTTCCGCAAGCTGGTGCGGGACCACGTCAGCGGACAGCTCAAGGTGGCCCCGGAGCACTGCGCCCCCAACGCTCTCCGGATGATGGGAAAGCCCTCCGTGGAGATCTACGACAAATTCCGGGAGAAGTTCTTCGCCCTGTCCGCCGAATGCGGCAAGGAGCAGTATCTGGTGCCCTACCTCATGTCCTCCCATCCCGGCTGCACCATGGACGACGCGGCCCGGCTGGCGGTCTACACCAAGCGCATCGGCCTGGATCCGGAGCAGGTGCAGGACTTCTACCCCACCCCCGGCACCGCCTCCACCGTCATGTACTACACGGGTCTCGATCCCTTCACGGGAAAAGAGGTCTACACCGCCACGGACTATCACGAAAAGCAGCTGCAGCGGGCCCTGCTCCAGTGGAGACGCCCCGAAAACCGCCGGAAGATCCGGGAGGCCATGGAATACTGCACGCCCGCCGGCGTGAAGGATCTGGAGGAGCTTCTGTCCGGCTCGCCCGGCATCCACCGTCCCCCGCAGAAGGAGGAGGAGCCCGCCGCCGGAAGGAAACGGTCCCCGGACGCAAAGAGCCCGGCCGGACGCCGGGACGACAGGAGAACCGGAACCTCCCGCGGCGGAAACGGCGGTCACGAGGGCCGGTCCGGAAGGCAGAACGGAAAACCCTTCGGAAAGCAGAACGCGCCCGGCCGCGGCGGATCCGGAAACGGCGGAGCGGACCGGCGGGGAGGAAAGTCCCGCGGGAACGGATCCCCGAAGCCCCGGGGAAAGAAATGACCCTCGCGTCCCCGGTCCCAAATCAAGGCCCTGCGTTCAGGTTACATCAACCATACTGCAAGTGAGCGGAGCGATCATATGAACATCCTGATGGTGACCATGTCCATGAACATCGGCGGAGCGGAGACCCATATCCTGGAGCTCTGCCGCGAGCTGACGGCCGGCGGGGACACCGTGACCCTGGCGTCCTTCGGCGGCGTCTACGCGGATGAAGCCGAGGCGGCAGGTGTCCGGTGCGTCACGCTTCCCCTCCACACCAAGCGTCCCGCCGAGGTCCTGCGCTCTTACCGGGGCCTGAAGACCCTCATCGAGGAGGGGAACTTCGACCTGGTCCACGCCCACGCCCGGATCCCCGCCTTCATCACGGGTCTCCTGCAGGACCGCGTCGTGCTGAAGGACGGAAAGAAATTCCGCTTCGTCACCACCGCCCATCTGAATTTCTCCGTCAATCCCCTGTGGCGGCTCGTCGCCCGGTGGGGAGAGCGGGTCATGGCGGTCTCCGACGACATCGCGGATTATCTGGTGACCGAATACGGCTATCCCCGGGACCGGATCCACACCACCATCAACGGCATCGACACGGAGAAGTTCTCCCCGGACGTCTCCCCGGAGCCGGTGCTGTCCTCCCTGGGGCTGGATCCCGGGCGGCGGCGCGTCGTCTATATGAGCCGTCTTGACGCGGACCGGGCGGATCCCGCCTTCCGTCTGGTGGAGATCATGCCCCGTCTGGCCGAGACCTGCCCGGACGCCGATCTCGTCATCGTGGGCGGCGGCACCGAATTCGAGCGGCTGAAGGAACAGGCGGAGGCGGCAAACCGCTCTGTCCGGGAAAAGACCGGCGCGAACCGGGACGTCATCTATCTGACCGGAAGCGTGTCCAACACCAACGAATACTGCGCCGCGGCGGACGTCTTCGTGGGCGTGTCCCGCTCGGCGCTGGAGGCCATGGCGGCGGGCGTTCCCGTGATCCTGGCGGGCGGTCAGGGCAGTCTGGGCGTATTCCGGGAGGAGACGACGGACGCGGCCGTAAGCACCAATTTCTGCTGCCGGGGCTGCGACATGGCCGACGGAGAATCCCTTCTCCGGGACGTCACGTCGCTTCTGGCCCTCTCCCCGGAGGAACGGGCGGAGATGGGGCGGCGGAACCGTGCCTTCGTGGAGGAGCACTACACGGTGCGGCGCATGGCCGACGACTACCGCGCCATGTACAAAAAGCTCCTCTCCTCACCCGTTCCCTTCCAGCTGTCGAAGACGCCCGCGGACATGGTGATCAGCGGCTATTACGGCTTCGGCAATCTGGGAGACGAGAGTCTGCTGGACATCATCGCCCAGACGGCGGCGGAGACGATCCCGGGCGTGAAGATCGCGGCCCTCACCCGAAGCCCCGGCCGGGACAGCCGGCGCACGGGACTCTGCTGCGTGAACCGGCTCAATCTGCCCCGGGTCGCCCGTGAGATCGCCCGCGCGCCCATGCTTCTGTCCGGAGGAGGAAGCCTTCTGCAGGACGCCACCTCCCACCGGAGCCTGAAATACTACGCGGGGCTCCTCTCCTACGCGGAAAAGCAGGGCGCCGCCGCGGTGATCTACGCCAACGGCATCGGGCCCATCCGGAACGAAAAGAACCGCGCCTTCGCCGGTCGTGTGGTCCGGGAGGCCTCCGCCGTGTCGGTGCGCGATTCCGATTCCCGGTCCGAGCTGATCTCCCTGGGCGTTCCGGCCCGGCAGATCCGCGTCACCGCCGATCCGGCCTTCCTGATCCCGCCGGCCTCCCCGGAACGGATCCGGACGCTGAAGGAGGAGTTGGGACTGAAGGGAGGGTATTTCGCCGTATCCCTCCGTCCCTGTCCGCGCAAATCCAAGGGCGGACGGAAATCGGAGCTCACCGAGGACGACCGTCAGCTGGCGGGTCAGGTGGCGGCGGCCATGCGGGAGATCTGGGTCACCTGGCGCATCACGCCGGTCATCGTTCCCATGCAGCGGAGCCAGGACACCCCCGTCTGCGCCCTGGCTGCGGCGGAGCTGAAGCGGTCCGGCGTCCCCTCGGTGCTGTACCGTCCGGCCTCCGCTCCGGAGCTGATCGGATTTCTGGCGGACGCGCGGTTCACGGTGGGCATGCGGCTCCACGCCGTGATCCTGGCCTCCTCAGCGGGCACGCCGGTCATCGCCCTCTCCTATGATCCCAAGGTGGACGGCATGATGAAGCAGCTGGGCCAGCCCTACTCCGTGAAGATCCCGGACTTCACCCTGAGGGAGAATCCCCTTCTCTCCTACGACATCCTGGACTGCGCAAAGCAGGTCATGGACAACCGGGACGCCATCGCCGCCGAGCTCTCCGAAACCGCCGCCCGCATGCGGAACCTCTGCCGGGAGGACATGCTCTTCACCCGCCGGATCCTGAAGAGAAAGAAAAAAAGCGAATAATACTAGTCTCATTCTAAAAGGGAAAACGCGGCTTCTTGAAAGAAGCCTGGCAAGAACTTTATAAATACACTGGTGCAGCATTCTTCTCTTTGTGCAGCACGGGGTAACGTGCAGTGCACTTTTTCTGACTTTGTTTTTTTCACATCTTTGACAGATTATCTTTTTAGGTTGAGAATAGTATAAAAAAAGGGCTGCCGCATGAACTCCCGGAAACGGGGAAATGCGGCGGCCTCCGCTTTTTGCTTATTTCTTTTCCTTTTCCGCGAAGTAGCGGTTCAGTTTGGCCACCAGCTCGTCCGCGTCGACTCCGTGGACCATGGCGGCCTCCTCCACCGTCTCCATCCGGGAAACCGGGCAGGTGATGCAGTGCATCCCGGACTCCAGGAAAATGTCCGCCGTGTTTTCGTCCCGGTCGACGATGTCGCCGATGACGGTTTCAAGGGTTACGTTCATATCTGTCTCCTTTTATGATGATCCGGCAGCGCGGGGCCGCCTTTTTTGTTTGTCGGATTTATACTATTCTCAATCTAAAAAGACAATCTGCCAAAGATGTGAAAAAAACAAAGTCAGAAAAAGTGCATTGTACGTTACCCCGTGCTGCACGAAGAGAAGAATGCTGCACCAGTGTATTTATAAAGTTCTTGCCAGGCTTCTTTCAAGAAGCCGCGTTTTCCCTTTTAGAATGAGATTAGTATTACAGGTTCAGCCCGTCCGTCCAGAGCTTCAGGTCCTCCGGAGAGAGCTCACCGCCCAGACGACGGCCCTCCTCCACCTTCGCGCCGCCGCCCAGAATGGTCCGGAAGCGCTCCGCGGTCTTGCCGATGCCGCTTCCGCCGGAGGTGCAGAAGGG
>Ga0256405_10007261_pt1 | contig 16898 bp, 13 predicted proteins | sample RumenRJG_02DNA_FD_189096 | JGI IMG/M metagenome (GOLD analysis project Ga0256405, IMG submission 189096) | Bovine rumen microbial communities from Lethbridge, Alberta, Canada - RJG_02 | ecosystem: Host-associated > Mammals > Digestive system > Stomach > Rumen | place: Canada: Alberta...
CATAATGGGTGCGACAATGAACATATGAAAAAATCATATTAAAGCCATGTCCGAAAACCGGGTACGCCCAAAAAATATCATACATTTTTTGTGTTTTGCGTGTCCACTTTCTGGGGTACAGTTTACAGATGCGCTTCCTACCAAAATCAGGTTTCACGCCATTTAGTAGGAGTTTTTTCAGATGCGCTTCCTACTAAAATCATGTTTCACGCCATTTAGTAGGAGTTTTTTCAGATGCGCTTCCTACTAAAACAAGCGTTGAGCTCTTTAGTAGGTATGATCCATGTGTATTCTTCCTACTAAAACAAGCGTCGCACTCTCTGGTATGTATAATCCTCGGGATCTCTACATACTATAATAAGTGTCGCGCATTCTGGTATGTATAATTCAAGGAATCTCTACATACTAAAGTAAGCCACGCACTCTCTAGTATGCATAATCCTCGGGATCTCTACATACTAAAACAAGTGTCGTGCTTTCTGGTATGAATCTCTTATCGCACAACCCACGGCGCAAAACACCCACGGAGCATGACACGATGCGAACTAAAGCCTTCGTGAGGCGCAAAACACCCTCGGCGCGAAATCCCCACGGAGCAGGACACGATGCAAACTAAAGCCTTCGTGAGGAGCGATATTCAATCAAAGAAAAAGACGTCCCGATTGGATGCGGATCGCGTAATTTCGTAGCGATCCGCCCAAGAAGGACGTCTTTGATTTGTTATTGAATGAAGCGACGAACGCCGGGCTTCAGTTTGCCTCGTGTCCCTGCTCCGCCCACAGCTTCTCCGCCATGGGTTTCCAGTTCTCGGCGTATTCTTTGCACTTGCCGCAGAGGTGCTCTGCAGATTCGAACGCCTCGAGGTCTGTTGACTTGGCTCCGGTAGCCTTGATGATCTCCACCAGCTTCTCAGGATTCTCCAGCATCGGACAAGGTCTTAAGAGATTGTCGTTGAAAGGCTGGCCGTCTCTGTAAGCCTTGAAAAGCGGCTGCTGTAAGCACTCGAGGAGGCTCTTTTCCTTGATGTTTGCTGATGAGTAGTGGATGAAGACGCAGGGCTCCACGTCGCCGTTTGCGTTGATGTGGCAGTACTTCTCGCCTCCTGCAACGCAGCCGTTTACGAACTCACCGTCGTTCTGGAAGTCGATCGCAAAGAGTTCCTTGCCGCCTTCCATGTCGCGGATCTCACGTACCTTATGGAACATGTACTCGCGCTGTTCAGGGCTTAAGAGCAGTTCCGTGGAAGCGTTCATTCCTACCGGCATGTAGTGGAAGTACCATGCGAAGATGCATCCCTTTTCAATAAGCATGTCGAGGAACTCGTCTGAAGTTACTGTAAGATAGTTCTTGGAAGTGTAGCAGATGGATACTCCAAAAGGCAGCTTGTACTGGTGCATAAGATCCATTGCGTGAAGGGCCTTCTGGAAGTGTCCCTCTCCTCTTCTTCCGTCGTTGGATTCCTCGAAGCCTTCGATGGAGACGGAAACGAAGAAGTTGCCGACTCTCAGGCATTCCTTGCAGAATTCATCATCGATGAGAGTTCCGTTTGTGAATGCGTGGAAGGCTACGTCCTGATGCTTCTCACAGAGTTTGAAGATGTCCTTCTTTCTGATGAGGGGCTCTCCGCCTGTAAAGAGATATGCCCTGATCCCCAGTTCCTTTCCCTGGGTCACGACAGAGTCGAGCTCTTCATATGAAAGGCTCAGCTGGTTGCCGTATTCAGCTGCCCAGCATCCTGTGCAGTGCATATTGCAGGCAGTTGTGGGGTCGATAAGTATCAGCCAGGGCATGTTGATGCCGTACTTCTCCTTGTTCACCTTTGACTGCTTGTACCCTGTAAGTCCTGATTCAAAGAACACGTTAAGCAGGAACATCTTGAGCACCTTGGGATCAACATCTCTCAGGATCCTCTCAACGTAATGTCCCCACTTGCAGTCGGGATTATCGATTATACTCTGAAGATCCTCATAAGCCTTATCGCTCCAGCCGTCTCCCATGATCTTCTTTACCTTTTCGAGCAGCGGTCCGAAAGTCTCCTGTACGCTCTGATTTTCTGATTTCTGAAGCACTCTGTCAATCAGCTTGCCGAATGCGATACGCTCGGCAGAATGGATCAGTCCGTTTGCCATTTTAACCTCCTATAATATCTGTATACGTATTGGATGTGTAAAAATACTACTCCATATTAAATCATCTGATCTTTTAGATTAGATTACCATTTCCGCATAATCGTGTCAAGACAAAAAACAAAATATCTTCTTGCCTAGATGTATACAATTGATGTATAATCAAATCATGGAAATCAACAGAAAAACAGCTGACGCCTGGATCAGCTACTGGGAAAACTACATAGGCAGCTACGACCTTCCTTCCTGGGAGCAGATCCCCGATTTCGGGATCTACATGGAGCAGGTAGTGACATTTCTCAAGAAGTGTCTCAGTTACATGGAGACAAGCAATGAGTCCGACTCCATAATCACAGCTTCTGCCATAAACAACTACGTGCGAAAGAAGATCATGCCCCAGGCCCGTGAAGAAGCGCTATTACCGCACTCACATAGCCTATCTGATCATTCTCTGCGCTCTCAAGCAGTCCCTTTCGATTGCTGAGATCCAGAGCATGATCCCTGCCGAAGCCGGTGAAGAAGAATTGAAGGTCTTCTATACAGAGTTCACGGAACGGCATAAGCGGGCCGCAGGATTTTTTATAGAACGGGTCAAGAGCATAAAGGACATGATCGTTCATGACAAGGATCTCCATGATCTTTTCAAGGATAATGCCACCGAGATCGTAGTGGACGTTGCCCTGATAACTTCCTTTGCGAAGGTCGTTCTGGATAGGCTCATATCCGTAGAGTCACTGGCTCCCTACATCGGCGAAACCGAAGAAGTTACCCCTGAGTGATCCAGGGGTTTTTTAATGTCTCAAAAGCATATCCTGAAAAGCAAAAGACGATCCCGGGGGACCGTCTTTTTAAGTATGTTGTATTGTGTAGAATTAAGCTGCAGCTTCAGGAACTTTATCCATGTTCTTCTTAAGCTGTACTTCGGGTTCTCTCGGCATAGCGAAGAGAGGAACGAATCTGTCGAGACCTGTGAAGGTGAGGATCAGAAGTGAAGCAACAGCGATCATGGCCATGAAGTTGAACTTGATGATGTCGATCTGAGTGATCTGTACGATCGGATATACAGCAGCTGCGATACCTACGTAGAATCCGAGGTATACGTGCCAAGGAATAAGCTGTGATCCGAATACGCCCATAGCGTCTCCGAATGTAGCGTTTCTCAGAGCCAGCTTGTACTTAGCTTCTTCTGTAGCGCAGTATACGTTGTCTTCGGTAACCTGCTTGATAACGGGTCCGATGGTAACGATCTGAGCCATTTCATCAGAAAGAGCTGCGTTTCCGAGTAAGCAGAGAACTGCGTTCCATCCGAGCAGATGTCTTACCTTGAAGGAGACCTTTGCGATCAGCTTAGCAAGAGGCTGGAAGGAATCCATGAGCTGCATAACGCCGCCGAAAGCAGCAACCCACATCATCATGGGGATTACCCAGCCGCCGGCTTCCTCGATACCTGCATACATGAAGTTGTCCAGGAAGTCCTGGATGGAACCTGCTGTGCCTGCGAATCTTCCGAGGATGTAGGAAGAAACGATACCGGAACCGATGCATGCGAAGGTGTTTACGCCGAGGATAGCGAGAACGATAACGAGTACAAGAGGAATAGCCATGTAAAGAGCTACACCCTGGTCAACCTGGTTGAGAAGGTCAAGTGCTACAGCCTTGTTTTCTTCGATGTAAGCGATAGCATCCTCTGAAAGGTTTGCATAGATATCAAAGTCGCTTACGGATTCTCCGGAAAGACCCATAACGCCGCCTGCGATGAAGAACGCGATGGCAGCGAGGATAAGGCAGCAGACTGACCATACACCCTGATGTCTGATACGATCAACTACCTGTACTCCCTGGATACCGGAAGATACGATGGTTGTATCGGAAATAAGACCGATGTTATCGCCGAAGCAGGATCCGCCTGCGATGGCGCAGACTGTAAGGTACGGATCTCCGCCTACGATGTGGGACAGCCACAGGAAAATAGGTGCGCATGCAGCGAATGTTCCCCATGATGTACCGGTAGCTACGGAAAGGATACCTGTGCAGATAAGGCCGATGGCGGCTACTGTTTTCGCGGTAACTCCAAGCTTAAGAGCGATGTTTACGATGGCAGCGCCTACGCCGTAACCCATGAAGCAGTTAGCCATGGTGTAAGCCAGCATAAGGATGAAAAGAGCTACCAGGATGTTCTTAACGGAACCCATGGCAGCGTCTAAGCATTCCTGCCACTTTTTCTTTTCTACGATCATAGCGACGATAACTGCACATACGAAAGCAAGAGGTGCAGCGATCATAGCGTCCTGACCTGAGATCATAAGTCCTGCGAGTACGAATACAGGCACGAACTTAATAAAGCCTTTTAAAAAGCCCATTTAATAATACCTCCAAATATTATAGTTAAAGCACAATACTTCACCATTATATCCCTTTGACACTTCTTTAGCAAGTTTTTTGTTAAAAACATCCTATTTGACGCGGGGTTCATGAAATGCTATACTTTCCTTGATTTGCAAGGTTTAACGGAGACTTTTTTATGGAAAATCAGACTATCAGAAGACGTAAGATCTTAAGCAACAAAACATACCTTTACCTGACGGAATTCTTCTCGGGAATGTCCCTTATGGCGGTTGAACTGGGAGCGTCGCGCCTCATGGCCCCCTACTTCAGTTCTTCGCAGATAGTATGGACCATAATAATCGGTACCATAATGATCGCCATGGCTCTCGGAAACATCTTCGGAGGCCGCTGGGCAGACAAGGATCCGAATCCCGACAAGCTCTACAGAAGGATAATCATCGCGGCCTGCTGGATCGCCCTGATCCCTGTCCTCGGTAAATACGTGATCCTAGGAATCTCCGGGCTCCTGATCTTCACCGTGAGCCACAACCTCCTGGTGATCGCAGCCTTCATGACCTGCATGGTGATCTTCGTATTTCCTTTGTTCCTTCTCGGAACCGTCACCCCGTCCCTTGTCAAATACACCATGGACAGCCTTGACGATAACGGCCGCACGGTGGGAAAACTTAACGCTTCGAACACCATAGGCTCCATCATAGGCACCTTCGTTCCCACCTTCATAAGCATCCCCGCAGTGGGAACATCGATCACGTTCCTGATCTTCGGCGGCATACTTCTGGCGCTTTCCATTATATATTTCACATCGCCTTACGCGGATGGGTCCAGACCCCTCCCCGGAAAGGCCATGATCACCGGCTGCATCATCTTTCTGATCTCCGCGATCCTGGGCCATTCCACCAACTTCGCTTTCTGGGAAAGCAACATCAAGGTCGAGGATGAATCCATATATAACTATATAAAGGTAACTGAGGACTCCGACAATGTTATCCTCTCCACGAACGTGCTCTTCGGCGTTCAGTCCATCTATCCCAAAAACAGTGAGCTCACCGGCATGTATTACGATTATGCGATGGCAGCCCCCTATATGGCGGGACTCCATGAAAAGGACCATCTGGATGTGCTGATCCTGGGAATGGGCACAGGCACCTACGCCACCCAGTGCCTGAAGTTCTACGACAATATGAACTTTGAGGGCGTGGAGATAGACGAAAAGATCGCAGACCTCGCCTATGAGTATTTTGCGCTTCCGGAGGACGTGAAGGTCACGAAGTACGACGGCCGAGCATATCTCAACGCAGTTGATACCAAATATGACCTCATAATGGTCGACGCCTATCAGGACATATCCATCCCCTTCCAGATGGCATCCACTGAGTTCTTCACCATGGTCCGCGACCACCTGACAGACGACGGCATAATGGTGGTTAACATGAACATGAGATCCACTGAAGAGGGAAACATCAACCAGTACCTCTCGGACACCATATCATCGGTATTCGGAGACGTCTACACTGTGGACGTACCGAATAATACCAACCGCGAGCTCTTTGCGGCTAAAGGCGCTGACCCCCTCGAGACCTTCGAGAGAAACGTAGCCCTTGAAAGCAAAAGATCCCTGGCCGATCTCATGGCCAAGGTCTCATCCAAGCTCGTAAAATACGTTCCCGGCGACCGCATCATGACGGACGACAAAGCCCCCGTTGAGCTACTCAGCATGCGCGCCATCGACGAGCTGGTTTCCGAGGAGCTGGCCTACTATCAGGACATCCTCCACGACGAGGGAGTCAAAGGCCTGATAGACAGGTTCCTCTAAAATTACAGCAAAACAAAACCTGCAGAGAACATCCTCTGCAGGTTATTTTTATTGTTCATCTTTAACCGCTATCAGACTGAGCCCCTTGGCCCTTCCGCCTTTAAGCGCGCCTATTACCTCGCTGATGGTGTAGTATCTCATCTTCGAGCCGGCGTTGTGTGCGATCAGGCGGCCGTCCTCTTTCGAGATATAGAAGGTGTGGATCTGCCTGAATATGTCATCCCGGTCGTTCATCACTGTCACTATGAAGTGATCGCAGAACTCCCCGAGCAGGTCGAAATCACCCTCGTCCTCGGTGTAGTTCACCTCGATCCCGCGGCCTTTAAGATAATCGCGGATCGATCTTGGGGATACGCCGAACCTTCCGGCATAGAGGATGCCGTCCGCCTCGAAGGTCTCGATGAGTTCCGGAAGCGGCGTCACCAGCTCCCCTCCCCTGTACTTCCAGAGAAGGTTGTACACGGCGATCACCTCGCAGCCCGAGTAATCCAGAGTAGACTTCCCGAGGCTCATATCGGTGAACTCCGCCTGGCGTTCGATGAGTCCCTTCACGAAACCCTTCCCGCTCTCAAGCCGTGCGGCATATGCCTCGATGTTAGACCGATCGTTCAAGCTGAAATTTCTGGGTATCATCTTCTCCAGTCTTCTCAGCCTGTCGATTACGCCTATAACACGCCTGTTATTCAGTTTGCCCGGGATCCTGGATAATACACTCATATGTCCTGCGGTATCAGATCGCTGATCGTCGTTTGCCCTGAGGTGTCAAATTTCTGATTTTACTAAGATTTTGACACCCATTCTAAGCCATTTGGTGTCAAAATTCAACATTTCGCAAAAAAATGACACCCAATAATCCGTATCGGGTGTCAATTTTTTAAAACAACGGGGAATTGACACCTTTTGTCCATTTTAGGGTGTCAATTTTTTGAGCAAAACAAATAATTGACACCCCGCATAAATCAAACCTCAATTCCTGAACTATTTAGCCTCAAAGACTGCCTTGCATCCCTTATAGGTCATGTAGCAGTCAAGCTTGGAAACTACCTCGAAAGGTGCGTGCATGGAAAGCACGGGAACACCTGCGTCGATGGTCTCGATGTTTCTGTTGGCCATGTCGAGCGCAACCGTTCCGCCGCCGCCTTCGTCGATCTTACCCATTTCGGTAAGCTGCCAGAGAACGTCGTTCTCTCCAAAAATTCTTCTTACGTAAGCAACGGTCTCAGCGTTTGCGTCGGATGCTCCGCTCTTGCCGCGGCCGCCGGTGTACTTGCAGATGGCGATGCCGTGGTTGATCTGGGACTCATTGTTCTTTTCGAATACTTCCATGAAGTTGGGATCGAGCGCTGCGGTAACGTCAGCTGACAGGCAGAATGACTTGCTGAAGCAGTCGAAGAGATCCACTCCCTGGGTCTTGCACATGTCGTTCATGAAGTGCTCGAATGCCTGTGAGATCATGCCTGTAACGCCCATGGAACCGACTTCTTCCTTATCCGCAAAGATACATACTGCGGTCCTTTCGGGAACTTCTTCCATGTCAAGCAATGCCTTTAATTCCGCAAAAGCACATACTCTGTCGTCGTGTCCGTAAGCACCGATGAGGCTTCTGTCGAAACCGATCTCAACTGCGTCGAAAGCGGGTACGGTCTCAAGTTCTGCTGAATAGAAGTCCTCTTCAACCATTCCGTACTTCTCGTTGAGATATTCCATAACGAACTTCTTGGCTCTTTCCTTGGCGTCCTTATCCTCGCAGGGGATGGATCCTACCAGGAGGTTCAGGTTCTCGCCGGGGATGGCTTCGCCAAGAGGCTTGGCAGCCTGCTGCTTGCCGAGGTGAGGAAGGATGTCGGTGATGACGAACTTGGGCTCGTCTCCTGCGCCCAGCTTGAGTTCGATCTTGGATCCGTCCTTAAGGCATACTACTCCGTGGAGCTCCAGAGGAATGGTCACCCACTGGAATTTCTTGATACCGCCGTAGTAGTGAGTCTTCAGATAAGCCATCTCCTCTGCTTCATAAAGCGGATTGGGCTTAAGGTCAAGTCTCGGTGAATCGGTGTGTGCTGCGGCGATGTTTGCGCCCTCAGCCAGTGATTTCTTTCCGATAACTGCCAGATCTATGTTCTTGCCGCGGTTGTTGTAGTAGACCTTGTCGCCGGGCTTGAGTTCCATTCCCTTGACGTAGGGCTTGAATCCCCTGGCTTCTGCGAGCTTGATGCATTCAACTACGCATTCTCTCTCGGTCTTGGCGGCATTCATGAAGGCGATGTAAGCCTTGCAGTAGTCTTCCATTTTTACCTTGTCTTCTGCAGAGATCACATCGTATCCGTTCTTTTTTTCATTCATTATTCCCATATGATACAGTTGCTCCTTTTCTCTAAAATAAGGGACCCCGCGGGGTCCCCTATTCGAGTTTACCTTATTTAGATGTCTAAATCAAGTGTAAGATTCCTCAAGCCCGGATTACCAAGCTCTCAGATCTTCGTTGATGTTCCAGCATACATAGTATGTTCCGATCTGACCTGCAACTACGAATTCATCAGGATAATCCTGCTTAAGAGCTGCCATTTCGTTTGTAGGAACGTCATCGATGAGCTTCCACTCGCCGTTCTTGAAGTTGGTGAGCATGTTGTTTGCATCATCACTCAGATAGAACTTAAGTGTAGGCATTGTAACTTCTGCAGCATCAGGGTGGTTCTCATTCTTCTTCAGAGTGATAACACTGTTGTGCTCCCAGGAGTCCATGGTGTACATACCGTTGCAAACGTATGTTGAAGGATCTGTGTTCCAGCCTTCGTTAGCAACTACGTCTTCTCTTACAGGGAAGAATGTAGGGAATGCAAGGAGTTCGTTCCAGTATGCAACCTGGTTAGCGATGGTTACTTCGAGAGTCTTGTCATCGAGTGCGGTTACAGCGAGGTCGTTAGGATATCCAACAACGTTCTCGAACATGTATCCATAGTCGAATGCGTTCTCTTCGTTAGCTGCTCTCTTCCATGCAAACTCGTAATCCTTAGCGGTTACGGGCTGTCCGTCGGACCATGTCATGTCGCGGAGAGTATAGGTGTAGGTAACTGTTCCGTCTTCGTTCTCGACGCCTTCAGGAAGATCTGTTGCAGCGTCGGGTACGATCTGGAGGTTGCCGTTCTCATCTTCTGACCACTTAGCAAGTCCGGAGAACAGGTGAGCGAGCATTGTAGCTCCGTCTACTGCGGAGTTGGCTGCAGGATCAAGTGTATCGGGCTCGGAAGCGATACATACGTTGAGTGTATCAAGGTTGTCAGAAGTTGTGGTGTACATGAAGTACTTGTAGCCCAGAGGGTTAGCAAAGAATCCATCTACTGTGTTGGAGATCATGTAAGGGTCTGTGTAGTAGTACAGAGGGCAGATAGCTCCGGTGGACATAAGAAGGTCCTCAGCCTTGTGCATAAGGGCATAACGTGTAGTGGGATCTGTGGTTGTCTTAACCAGGGAGATAAGAGGATCATATGTCTCTGACCATGTTCCGTTCTCTACCTTAAGGTCAAGTCCGAGATCTGTGGTATCAACGCTGTACATAGCGAGGGTTCCGTGGTTTCCTCTTCCGAACTGTACGTCGTTGTTACCGGAATCTGTTGTCCACATGTCAAGGAAGCAGATAGGATCGTTGTAGTCAGCTAACCAGCCGTTACGAGCGATGGAGTAATCTCCTGCCTTACGTGTGTTGAGGAATGTGTTCCACTCCTGGTTCTCAAGGTTGATGGTGATACCAACTGAAGCAAGAGCGCTCTGGAGATATTCACCGATAGCCTTGTGACCTTCACTTGTGTTGTAGAGATAGGTAAGTGTAGGGAAGTTGGTGAACTGCTGAGCAGACTCATCCCATTCATAATACTTCTTGAGGATCTCGATAGCTTCGTTTACGTTAGCTTCGAAATCTGCGGGATCTACGCTGTAGTATCCGCCGCCGCCGTTAGCGTTCTCATAGAACTGAGAACCATCGGGTTCAGTCATTCCCATAGCTACGAAGGAGCTTGCAGGAAGCTGTCCGGCCTGACCGATCTCTTCGCAGATGTAGTTTCTGTCGAACAGAAGGCCGATAGCCTGACGGATCTCCGCCTGCTTAACTTCATCTTCTACGGTAACCGCACCGGAACCTTCATCGCCGCCGGATGAACTTCCGCCGCCGCAGGCTGCAAATGTGAATACCATAACGAGAATAAGAAGTACTGCTAAAAATTTTTTCATGTTGCTTTCCTTCCTTTCTAAAAATTAAAAAGCTTTTTAATTTATCATACGCGTGGTGAAACACGTTTATGAACTTTTTTCTGATCTCAGGCCGTCAGCCGTTGATCTCCTCTGTCCTGTGGCAGGCCACGAAATGCCCTGAAGTTACTTCCTTGAACTCAGGCATGGATTCAGCACACTTTTCAGTAGCATACTGGCATCTGGTCCTGAAGGGGCATCCCGAAGGAGCGTTCAGAGGGCTGGGGATATCTCCTGATAAAGCGATACGCTTGTTTGCCCTTGCGATCTTCGGATCGGGAACCGGTACAGCCGAAATGAGTGACTTCGTATAAGGGTGAAGCGGATGATGATAGATCTCATCAGCATTTGCAAGCTCAACCATCTTACCGAGGTACATTACGGCGATACGGTCTGAGATGTGCTTTACTACCAGCAGGTCATGCGCGATGAACAGATAGGTAAGTCCCAGCTTATCCTGAAGTTCGTCGAACATGTTTATGACCTGAGCCTGGATGGATACGTCGAGAGCTGATACGGGCTCGTCGCAGACGATGAAGCTGGGGTTCAGCGCGAGGGCTCTCGCGATACCGATCCTCTGTCTCTGTCCGCCGGAGAACTCGTGAGCATATCTGGCTGCATGCTCTGAGTTAAGTCCTACGTGGCCCATGAGTTCCAGGATGCGCTCCTGACGCTCTTTTTTATCCTTGTACATCTTATGGATGTCCAAAGGCTCTCCGATGATATCGGATACCGTCATACGGGGATTCAGCGATGAGTAAGGATCCTGGAATACCATGGTGGCTTTTCGCCTGAGTTCCAGCAGGTCTTCCTTGGTCTTTATCTCCTTGCCCTCGAAAAATACCTTGCCGCCTGTGGGCTGATAGAGGTGCAGAATGGTTCTTCCTACGGTTGTCTTACCGCAGCCGGACTCGCCTACGAGGCCCAGGGTCTCGCCCTTCTTTATCTCGAAAGATACGTCGTCCACAGCCTTAAGAGGCTTGGTCGAGAAAAATCCGGTGCTGATATCAAAGTATTCCTTAAGGTGTTCAACGCGAAGTATAGTCTCTCTCTCTTCACTCATTTGAAGCACCTCCTTTCTGCTCTTCCATCATTTCCTTAACGTTCATCCAGCATGCGGAGGTGTGATGCTCGTTGATCTGAACGTGTTCGCATGTCTGGTTTATGCAGATATGCATCGCATCATCGCATCTCGGCGCAAAAGGACAGCCTTTCGGCATGTTGAGAAGGTCGATGGGAGTTCCCGTGATGGGCTCCAGCTTCTTATCATCCATATCCACAGTAGGAATGGATTTCAGAAGGCCCTTGGTATATGAATGATGAGGATCGTAGAATATGTCCTCCGCAGTTCCTCTCTCGCAGATGGAGCCTGCGTACATTACTATGATCTCATCGCAGAGCTGGGCAACTACGCCCAGGTCGTGGGTGATCATGATGATGGCCATTCCCAGCTGATCCTGAAGGCTCTTCATGAGTTCCAGGATACCTGCCTGGATGGTAACGTCCAGAGCCGTGGTAGGCTCGTCAGCGATCAGGATGTCAGGCTCACAGGAAAGAGCCATGGCGATCATTACACGCTGACGCATACCGCCTGAAAGTTCGAAAGGATACTGCTTCATCCTCTTTTCAGGCTCGTTTACGTTTACAAGTTTCAGAAGTTCCACCGCCCTGTCCCAGGCCTGCTTCTTGTCACGGTCTGTGTGGAGGGTGATGGCTTCGATGAGCTGATGCCCTATGGTATACGTGGGGTTGAGCGAAGTCATGGGATCCTGGAAGATGATGGAGATCTTGTTTCCTCTCACCGTCTTCATTACCTTTTCGCCTGCTCCCACGAGTTCCTGTCCGTCAAGTTTGATGGAACCGCCTACGATCCTGCCGTTTGCGTCCAGGATCTGCATGATGGAGTAAGCCGTTACCGACTTGCCGGAACCGGACTCACCTACTATTCCCAGTACTTTGTGTCTGTCAAGGCTGAAGGAAACGCCGTTCACTGCCTTGACTTCTCCTGCTGCTGTGAAGAAGGAAGTCCTTAAGTCTTTTACTTCAAGTAAAGCCATGTCCGTTCCTCCTTTCTAGCGTCTCAGCTTAGGGTCGAATGCGTCCCTTAAGCCGTCTCCGAAAAGATTCAGAGAAAGAACTATAAGTGATATTATGATAGCCGGAATGACCAGCCTGTATGCATATGAGTTGATGCCGTTAAGCGCGTCAGATGCAAGGGATCCCAGTGAAGGCATGGGAGCGTTTACACCCAGTCCGAGGAAGGACAGGTAGCTCTCTGTGAATATGGCCGAAGGGATCTGCAGAGCAGTTGAAATGATGATAACGGAAATGCAGTTGGGAAGCAAGTGCTTTCTGATGATCCAGCCGCCCTTGGCTCCTGCGGCGCGGGAAGCCAGTACGTACTCCTGCTCCTTGAGGGACAGGATCTGACCACGGATGAGTCTTGACATGGATACCCAGTACAGTACGCCGAATACGATGAACAGTGAGATGATGTTGGCACCAATTTTGGCAAGCACCGTGCCCTCGATTATGGGCGTCAGCGCCACCCTCATTACCGAGGCCAGAAGGATAACCATCAGCATGTCTGGAAGTGAATAGATGATATCCACTATTCTCATTATTATCAGGTCGACTTTACCTCCCAGGTAGCCCGAGATGGATCCGACCAGCATACCTATGATCAGTACGATAAGGCTCGCAAAGAATCCTACCGCCAGCGATATTCTGGTGCCGTAGACCACTCGTATGAAGTAGTCTCGTCCCTGAGCGTCGGTCCCGAAGATGTGAGGGAATACCTTCTCACCCGCATCCATCTTCGCCTGCTCGGTGGCACCGTATTCGAAAGGTCTCAGGTTATTGTATGAGTTATCTACCTGCTTACCGGGAGCTACTCCCAGCATCCTGTCATATGAGTATGGCCAGAACATGGGAACGATGATGGCAGACAGGGTGATAACGATTATGACTATGATGCTGACTACGGCAACGTTGTTCTTCATGAGACGCTTCACGCCATCCTTGAAGAAGGTGGATGATTCACGCATCTGCACCATGTATTCTTTTTCTTCATCTGTTGCAGGAAGGAACAGGTTCGGATCCTGCTGAAGGCTGAATAACTTTTCTTTGTTAAACATATCCTCGCCCCTCCTTACTCAAGATTGATCCTCGGGTCAGCGACCTTGTAAAGGATGTCACTGATGAGGTTCATTATAACGATCAGGGTGGCCAGCACGATGGTGGTGCCCATGATCAGCGGATAATCACGGTTGGTGATGCTGTTTACGAAGGCACGGCCTATGCCTGGAACAGCGAAGATCTGCTCAACTACAAGGGAGCCCGTTACGATGTACGCAAGCATGGGTCCGAAGTAAGTGATTACAGGGATAAGGCTGTTCTTGAGAGCGTGTCCGAAGATGATCATGACACGGCTTACGCCCTTGGCTTTAGCGGTTCTGATGTAGTCCTGTCCCAGAACATCCAGCATGGACGATCTGGTAAGTCTGGTTATGTAACTCATGGGGTACAGTCCCAAACTGATAATGGGAAGGATCAGACCCTTGGCGGTCTCGCCGTTAGCCGGGAGCCATCCCAGCTTGACCGAGAACAAAATCAGCATCAAAGATCCTATTATGAAGGTGGGCATCGATATCAGCGCCGTGGTAAGGACCATGATGCACTTATCAATGAATTTGTTTCGGTTCAGGGCAGCCACCGCACCCAGCACTATGCCGAACATCGCAGCGAATACAGCAGCGATGACGCCCAGCTTGGCTGAGGTCTTAAGGCCGTCGGAAATAACGTCGATGACCATCCTGCCCCTCTGCTTGAGGGAAGGACCGAAATCCATATGAAAAGCAATATCCTTAAGATACGTGGTATACTGTTCGAACAGCGGTTTATCCAGTCCGTACTTAGCCTCCAGAGCAGCCTGAGCTGCGGGGGTTATGGCCTTCTCACTCATGAAAGGGCCGCCCGGAACTGCACGCATTACGAAGAAGGTCAGAGTGATAACTACCCAGACCGTCAGTATGGCCAGAATGATTCGCTTAAGGATGTACGAAAGATTCTTTTTGCTCATATACACTTCACCTTCTTTAATACTTTTTCGCCTTAAAAAAATAAAGCGGAGGAGCTATATTGCTCTCCGCTAATTATACTATATCGTGATTATGTTTTCACCCCTTTTTTTGTTTTTTGTGAAGATTTTGTGAACTCACACAAAGAATTATTAAATCATTAGTGGTCGAACCATTAACATTTTACTGATTTAATATGCTCTCATGCACAAGTCCGTTATCTTACTTTCTGCCCCTCTTTTTAAAATCCTTCTCGATCTTTTCCTTCCAGCTTCCGTCAAATTCCGCTGTGTTTTTCATCGACCTTAAAGCGCTCATCGCGCATCCCACTGCCGCATAGTTGAGTTCTACCCCCGCGCTGTCGTTCACATAGCGCACGGCTCTGTCCGCACGGATCCCGAGTCTGTCAGATTCCTTAGCAACGTCTATGTTGGCTCCCAGGAAGAGGAATTCCCAGCCATACTTCTCCTCCTGCCTCTTTATCATCCTCTTCACATCGCGGTACGAGTATCTGCTGCTTGCATTCTCAAGACCGTCGGTAGTGATCACGAAGATCGTCTTTTCAGGCACGTCCTCTTCACGGGCATACTTATGGATGTTCCCTATATGATTGATCGCTCCTCCTATGGCATCCAGAAGAGCTGTGCATCCTCTGACGTAATACTCCTCCCCTGTCATCTTACCGATCTTATCCAGAGGTATCCTGTCGTGGAGCACCTCCTGGTAGTTGTCGAAGAGCACCGTCGATACCAGCGCCTCGCCCTCTTCTTTCTTTTGCTTCTCAATGAGGGAGTTGAATCCGCCAATCGTGTCCTTTTCAAGCCCTCCCATGGATCCGCTTCTGTCCAAAATAAAAACCATCTCTGTAAGTCCCTTTTTCATCGTGTTACCTCCTTTGATATCCTTCGCGGTAAATTACCCGCTGTTTCTCAGTTCTTATGGTACGATGATAACAGACTTGAGATGGTTTGGGGTCGCTCGTCAGGCGACTTTAACTTACGAGGGTCTCTCCGAACATTTCGAAAAGGATCCTCTCCACTTCTATTATATTATACATGCCGTGATCCATGCAGTACTGGACTACCAGGTCTATCTTGTCCGACGGAGAGAAGGCCTGGCCTGCACTCATAAGAAGGTCCTTCGTGTCGTCTATCGAAAGGCCCATGGAGATCGCAAGCGCCAGTATGGTCCTCTTCTTAGGGGTATGACCCGGTTTCTTTATCTTGGAGAAGGTCTGCTTGGTTAGGTTGGCCCCCTTGTAGATCTCCACGTCGCTCTTGCCGCTCATGTCCATGAATCTGAAGAGCCTCTCCTGGAAGGTCTCGCCGCGATGCTTGAGAAGTTCATCCAAAGAATCGTATTTTGATAAAGATCCCGAGGCTAACTCATCTGCTTCTTCCAAAAAGCTGAACTCCGGGACCTCTTCCTTCGACAGCACGGAGATCTCTGCTGTGTCTCTTCTTACGGCAGCCTCCTTCGTCTTCTTTCTCGTAAAGAAACCACGAAAGACATTTTTTTCAGGCTCCTCCGATGGCATAACCGGCATGCTTTGTGGCGCCGCGCTTCCATACATCACCGGTTCTTCCAGATATCTGCTTCCGATGAAGTCTTCTATGTCATCCAGAAGTTTCTTGGAAAGCGAAAAGGCCTCTTCGTCGTTCACCACGAGATATACGTCCATTTCGGTCGTATAGAGGTACTTGCTGATGGTGGTAAATGCGATATCCAGTCCCTCTTCCTTCGGGAATCTGTAATTGCCCGTGGATATCAGAGGAAAGGCTATGCTCTTTATCCCCTTATCTATGGCTATGCTCATGGCGTTGTCATAGCAGCTCCTGAGCTGCCTTCTGGCAGGTTCCGGATTTTCCGGATCCCACTTGGGTCCCACAGTGTGGATGATATATGTGGCGTCCAGGTCAAATCCCGGAGTGATGGCCGCGCTCCCTCTCCTCATGGGTCCGATCTTCACACGTTCCTCAAAGAGCTTGTCCCAGCCGGCTGCACTGTAGATATGCGCATCAACGCCCCTTCCGACTGCTACGTGGGGATTGGCGCTGTTCACTATGGCATCCACCTTCATCTTTGTTATGTCATTTCTCACTATCTTAAAAGGCATGTCATTGTCCTCCCGGAAACATTATACCACAAAATGAAAGGGACCGGAATCGTGAACTGACCCCAAAAGGTTAGACAAAACACGGGCAAACATTTAAGCGACTTTAGAGGATTGGATCCTGTACTGAACAGGGCTCAGTCCTCTTAGTTTACCCTTGATACGATAGTTGTTGTAATAGT
>Ga0256405_10007262_pt1 | contig 16898 bp, 15 predicted proteins | sample RumenRJG_02DNA_FD_189096 | JGI IMG/M metagenome (GOLD analysis project Ga0256405, IMG submission 189096) | Bovine rumen microbial communities from Lethbridge, Alberta, Canada - RJG_02 | ecosystem: Host-associated > Mammals > Digestive system > Stomach > Rumen | place: Canada: Alberta...
TTCTAATATTATTATTTTTATTGTTCTGTTATTGTTTTTATTGTTTTATTGAAGATGATTACAGTTTGTTTGGGCGATTCATCCCGCCGCTTTAGAAGCGGGGGTATTCTCGCCAAATAGTGATAAAAAGTGTTGCATTTTTCATTTCTTTTGCTATAATAATATTTGCTGTTCGGGGCGTGGCTCAGTTTGGCTAGAGCGCACGGCTGGGGGCCGTGAGGCCGCAGGTTCAAATCCTGTCGCCCCGACTGGACAGAGAAGTCCGGAACCCTTGTATTTACTGGGTTCCGGGCCTTTTTTATTTCTCTCCAAGAACAATAAAGCATTCCTCCGGACCGGGGTCCAGCGTCTCCTCCAGCGGGATGTTGAATCTGCTCTCCTTCTCCGCGTTGAGATATCCGAGGAAAATGTATCCGCGCCGCAGCAGGATCCGCCGGAGCTCCCGGACGGTGCGGGGGCCGGTGAGGCGGGCATCTTCCGCGTTTTTCAGATACAGCTCGTTTCCGGTATTGGAGAGGATCTCCCGGAACACACCGATCAGCTCAGGGCTCTCCGCCAGCTGGGCAAGGAACAGGGAGGACATGCTGGAGGAGACCAGGAAGTCCGTGTGATCCCCCCGGCCCACCAGGTTCTGGTTGTGCTCCTTCCGCATCTCGATGGTGATATTGAACTTCAGACCGTACCTGTCCCGGAGATCCCGGAGGTTCAGGATGAGGAAGATGTTATCCATATCCGCCGCCTCATCGTCCTTCCCGTGGTCGTTCAGAATGACGATGTGTTCCGTCTTCTGCGCCATCGAAAGGAGATCTTTTTCAGAGCGCGGATTGCAGACGCAGTACTCCAGTTCGATGTCCCGCTCGGAAGCGATCCGCTCCAGTTCTTTCTTTTCGTCCCTGTTCATCTTCTGCCCCGCCATGTATACGCGGGACACGTTCTCCGGAAGATCCCGCAGGACCACCGGAAGGGTCTCGTTGTATCCAAAGATGACCGTCTCTGTTATCTCTTCCTCCAGCGTTCCGTCTTCTCCCGGATCTTCCGGAAGTCCGACGTCCGGCAGGTCTTCCAGAACTGCGGTGTCATTTTCCTCGGCAAACACCAGGAAACGGTCCCCTTCCTCCAGCAGGAAGTCCGCAGGAGGATTCAGTTTTACTCTGTCTTCCCTCAGAACACCCGCAGGCACGCCGTGATTCAGGCGGAGCGTCAGCTCCTCAAAGCTGCACCCTGCCAGTCCGGGAAGGTCGATCAGGTAGAACTCTGATCCTTCAAAGTTGAAGGTCTCCCGGAAGGTATCGGACAGACCTGTCTGTGTACAGGAGTGGGCGATCATTTTCGCCAGGATATCATTTGTCTGCAGCGTCGCGATATTATGCGCCTCCGCGAGGGAAGGCGGGAAGCGGTACTCGTTTTTCGATATGATAGCGTTGATCCGGATCCCCTCCGCATTCTTTTCCTGGAGGAGCGCGGAGACAGCCAGTACGGCTTTGATGGTCCGGGAATCCTCCGTGGGGCTGATGATCACGGTCTTGCAGGTCTCCACGGAGCACTTCTCAATGGAAGCCGGATCGGTGATATCCACCGTGCGGCAGACGATCCGGAAATTCTTCGGGACATCCACGTTGTTTTTGATCTCCTGCTCCATCTCCTGCCGCTCCATGTCTTCCGCCACGACGATGCAGAAGGGATCGCCGGCAGCCGCCAGGATCAGCTGCTCGATCAGGGTATATTCCCCGGGGTAAAAACCAAGGACCACAATGTGTCCCGATTCCAGGACCAGGGAGTTGCCCCGCTTCAGATCGCTGATCTTTTCCTCGATGGCGCTGGTGACAATGCCAATGAGCACGCTGGTAAACAGCACGCCCGCCACCGCGATGAGCGTCATAAAGGCGAGATAACCCGGGCTGCCGTCCTCAAAGGAGGGCATCCAGGCATTGATGACAGTGGCGATGCCGTTCCAGACGACAGACGCCCCCTCTCCTTCCTCGCTGAAGCCCAGCAGGATGATGAGTCCTGACATCAGGATGGCAAACACCAGCGACGCTATAATAAGCGCGCGGATCAGTCCCAGCGACCCCCTTGCCATGCGGTTGTCAAACCAGTATTCAAACCGCGCCCGCAGGGGGAACTTTTTCCTTACTGCTTCCCGGTTGTCTTTTTCCTTGTTCATAAGATCACGTCCGCCTTTTCATCCTGCATTTATTTTGCATTCTCTGTTTAATACGGATCCACACAGACGCCGCCTTCATTGAACGTGTAGTCCCTTCCGCCGATGTGAAGTGTCTCCCCGGCGGCCATCATTCCGGTATCCTTCAGGTAGTACCAGAGGCCCTCGTCCTCGATCCACTTGTCCCTGAGGGCGGACCCGTCGGCGTTTTTGTACCACCACTCATTTCCCTGCCGGATCCATCCTTCGTCCTCAAAGGCGCAGAGAATGATCTCCTTCACTTTTTCCGGAAAGAGATACTGTGCTTTTGCTGTCCTTTGCCATCCGGAGAGCGGTTCCACGACCTTTACGTTGGAGGTGATGCAGAGGGGGATCTCCGTGCGCAGCAGACGGTACCCGAGATTGTCCGTCCCTTCCATATGATCCTTCAGGCGTTCCGCGAAAGCCGCCCGCTTTCCTCCCCTGATCGTCAGGCTTCCGCCGAGGATCCTTGCCTCTCCGCTGTAAAGCTCCGTGTGGATCCCGCATCCGGAAGCGTTGACGTAGACCTCTCCGCCATTGACTTCAAAGGCACCGGTAAGGCCGTCTCCTTCGCTCTCCACGTTCAGACATCCCCCGTACATACAGAAATGATCTGCCGCGCCGCCATTGATATTGACTTCACCGTCATAAAGGATGAATCCGCTGAGGGAAGGGGCATTGACGATCCCTCCCCGCAGGATCAATGTCACCGACGGGTGCACTGCTTCGCTGCCAAGCAGCGTCAGTGTCCTGCTCCCAGTGAGAGTCAGGCTGCACTCCGATCCGCCGAGACAGGCGATATCTTTCATTATGAGATCTCTGTCCATCTCCAGCACGGTGTCTCCGGAGAGGTAGAGCGTTGCATCCGGCGATATGTTTTCAAGACTGCCCGCGCTTCTGTTTCCCTCGATGCATTCGGTGTTGAAATACAGGTCCAGCGTCACTCTTCCGTCTGCGGTGTCGCTGCTCACGTCGATCCGGTAGGAACCGGCGGGCAGCTCCGCTTTGAAGACCCGGTCTCCCTTTCCTATGTTTTCCATGCTCCAGACAGCTTCATTGTCTTCTGTGCAGATCCTGATGCTGCTGCTCTCATCCTCTTTTCCTGTGAAATAATTCGACCAGTAATCGATCGTCAGGACCCCGTCCGACGGAAGTTCCAGCGGATAGGATCTCTCGTTTCCTTTCTCGCGGTTAAGATCCACAAAGACCCGGTCTCCCGAGATACTGACGCTCTCCGCCTTCGCGGATAAAGGAAAAATACACAGGGCGGCCGCAAGAACTGCCGCAAACATCACTGCTCTTTTCATAGTCGCCTCCTTTACTGTAAGTATATTATAGCAATCCGCGTCCCCGAATCATAGATTCCCGGCCTTACAGTCCTTTAAAGAATTCTTGACAAAGGGAATGCCGGATCCCTATAATGTACAGGACGTAAGATACTTCTCCGTTGAGTTTCATATGGATCTGGTGCCTTCATTTTCCGAAAGGAAGGATGCCCGTCTGCGGGGATCTGTGAGGGGGAGCGCCCTGGCAGACCGTATCAGATATACAGCGATGGGAGCCCGTGATCCGGGCTGAGAGGATGCCGTGAAGCATCGACCGCCATTTGTTTTTTACGTGGCGGCATCGCATCCAGACCTGGTCTCATAAGTGCATGTCCGCCGGACATGCACTTTCTTTGTTATATCAAAAAAGGAGTACAACATCATGAAGAACAACCAGAACCTGCTCCGCATTACTTTTATGGGGATGATGATCGCCCTCGGGGTCGTCATCAGCCCGATCCTCCGGGTGGAGGGCATGTGCCCCATGGCCCATCTCATCAATGTCACCTGCGCAGTCTTTATCGGACCATTCTACGCGTTCCTCTGCGCCCTGATCATCGGCATTCTCCGCATGATCTTTATGGGGATCCCGCCGCTGGCGCTCACCGGCGCAGTCTTCGGCGCCTTCCTCTCCGGAATGCTCTACCGCCTCTCCAAAGGTAAGATCGTCTGGGCCTTCCTGGGGGAAGTGATCGGCACCGGCATCATCGGCGCCATTGTCTCCTATCCGGTCATGACCTGGATCTGGGGCCGCACCGGTCTCACCTGGATGTTCTATGTACCCTCCTTCACAGCCGGAACCCTGATCGGAGGCAGCCTTGCCTTCGTTCTCCTGACCCGGATGAAAAAAGCAGGACTGGTGGCGCAGATCCAGGCCGCGCTGGGCTCTGACGTCTACACTGGAGGAAATGAGGTGCTGAACGACGCCATCGGCATCGCAGTCCTCGGTTTCATCGGATATCTGGTCACCGTCGTACTGGTCCACAAGTTCGTTCCTGAGCCAAACGCCGCTGTGAACAGCATCAAATACTTTGTCCTGGCTGCGTTCATCGCTGCCGGTGTGCTATACTGGAACCTGAACAAATCCCGCGCCTGAGGCGCGCTGCAAGGAGGGCCGTCCCGTGTCATCCGATCAAAGATCTTTTCTGCAGACAGGTGAGCTGCTGCAGCAGGAAAACCCGCTGGTCCACTGCATCACCAGTCCCATCGCAGTCAATGACTGCGCCAATGTATGTCTGGCTCTGGGCGCCCGCCCCATCATGGCGGAACATCCCGAAGAGGCAGCGGGGATCACAGCCATCTCCGCCTCCCTCGGCGTAAGTCTCGCAAATATCACGGATGCCCGGATCCATTCCATTTTCCTGTCCGGCGCCATGGCGCTTGAGCAGAAAAAGTCTTCCGTGATCGACGTTGTCGGTGTGAACTGCAGTCCCATGCGAATGAATCTCGCGAAACGCTTTGTCAGCGAGTGCCGGCCCGCGGTGATCAAAGGAAACGCTTCCGAGATCCGCGCCCTTGCCGGTGCTTCCTTCGGTGAGGCCGGGATCGACACTGCGGATTCTGACCGGCTGAGTCCTGACAATCCCGGCGCGATCGAAGCCACTGCACAGATCCTGTCCTCTTTTTCCGCCCGGACCGGCGCCGTGGTCCTTGCATCCGGCATCGTCGACATGATCAGCGACGGCAGGAATGTCTGGACGATCGAAAACGGCTGTCCTTCCATGGCCAGAGTCACCGGCACCGGATGCATACTGAACTGCATCATCGCCTCCTGCCTTGCGGCCGCGGAGTCCCCGGCGGACGCCGCCCTGTACGGCACACTGCTTCTGGGAGTGTCGGGAGAGACCGCGGAACAGCTCTTAAGGGACCGAGGTCTTTCAGGCCTGGGAAGCTACCATATCGCATTGATCGACGCGCTCTCCCTGGTTAACAGGGAGGTGCTTGAGCAAAAAGGAAAGGTCAGAAGGCTCTGAAGCCCTCTGACCTTTCTTTATCTGCATTATCACCGCACTTCTTACAGCCGCATGGAACCGGACATCATGCAGCCTCCGGCGGCTCCGGTCTCCAGGATCTCCTTCATTCTGCCTGGGGTGATCCCGCCGATCCCGTAGACCGGGATGTTTACCGATCCCGCCACTTCCTTCAGCCAGGCAAGTCCTCTTCCCTCCAATCCCGGCTTGCATGTCGTCTCGTAGATATTTCCCGCAAACAGATACGATGCGCCGCACTGTACCGCGATGCGGGCGTCCTCCGTGGAATGGACCGATGTGCCGACAGTCCGGAATCCGTTCAGTCTCTCCGGGCTTTTCTCCCGGAGTTCCCGCAGTATATGCAGCGGCAGATGGACTGCATCGATCCCGAGCGCTTCCGCCGCTTCCGGGTACTGATGAAGGATCAGCCTGCATCGCCGGCCTTCTCCTGCGATCCCTTTCACTTTTTCTGCAAGTCTCAGATACTCTTCCAGGCCAAGATCTTTTTCCCGCAGTACCACGGCCTTCAGGTCCAGGCTGAAAAGCCGCTCCAGCTGTCTGAAAAACGCCTTCTCCGGATCCTCTCTGTCAAAAAAGTATTTTCTGTCTGTCACGGCGATCAGCCGGCTGTGTCCATCTGTCATGCTGTCTGTTCTTTCCGTCTTCCGTCAGTCCCACCAGTAAAGGCCGTAGACGCGGTCGATGTGGTCTCCTGTGACGTCAGCGTCATAGACGCCGGAAGCCCCTGTTCCGCCCTCTCTCGCACAGAGATGATCGATCCACTGAACCGCGTTGAGACCGGCTTCCCAGCCGTCCAGCTGTTCAGGGTGTACAAGCTCTGTCTTCTCATCCAGGATCAGCTCCCGCTGCCCGTCTTCCGCCGGTCTGTAAACATAGTGGTCTCCGACCTTTTCCGCTGAACCGCCGTAAATAGTGAATCCAAAGTTGCCTTCCCAGCCGCCCCCTTCTTCACCATAGTTGTTATACATGAGCACCCGCACGAACCAGCGGTCAAAGGCGGCATCGTAGAACTTGTCCTCATCCACTTTGCTGATGTAGATCCCGGCAATGCTTCCGTAGGTGTCGCTTTTCTCCTTCTTTATCAGAAGTTCCGGCACGTGGTGGTTCTGCCTGTATTCCTCCATCGCGATGGAGCAGGGTCCGTCTCCGTTCCAGACTGAGGAGACGCGGCCGTTGATCGTCTCAAAGATCGAGGCGTGGTCCCCGTATACATGAAGCACGTCACGGTAAAAGCCATCCTCGTCCGCATACTCGCTGTACCAGACTCCCTGCAGGTTTTCCAGGGTCACGGTATTGTAAAGGTACTGGTTCCAGAGATCTTCCGGCTCTTCCCGGCGCCATTCCTTCAGGAATCCGCCGTCAAAAAAGGTATTGTCTCCCACCCGGCGAATATAAATGCCGCAGTGCTGCAGCCAGAACCCCTCCGGGTCATATTCCATGACAGAGACCTCCGGGCACACGCCGCGGGACGACCTGTCCTCGATGCTCAGATCCCCGTCTCCGTTCCACACTACATGGGGCACTCCGTCAATATACTCTTCGATCCTGGCCCGGTCTCCGTTGACGCTCAGGATCTCTTCCACCTGGCTTCCGCCCTCAGTATACCGGTTGACCCAGCGCCCCTGCAGGTTCTTCCGGGTCACGCTGCTGTAGGGCTTCTTCGGCACCAGCGGCTTTTCCAGCACTTCCGGATAATTCTCCTGCAGGACCGGATAATCGTCCCGGTCCGGCATCACCTGATCCCGGTAGGCGTTCAGAAAACTGTTGTAGAACTCGGAGTCCGACTGTTCATAGGCGGGAGTCACCGCCGCCATTGCGGGAACCGCGCATGCTGCGGCAAGCAGGGAAACAGCAAGAGCTGATACAACCAGTGCATGTCTTTTCATTCTTCTTCTCCTCCTGCAGCATATTTCCCGGCGGCAGTATCCTGCCGCCGGATCCTTATGTGCTGTACTGACACTCTATTATACAGGAATTACTGCGGCAGAGTCACTCCAAAATCAGTATTTATCCGATCAGTTCCTTTATATCCGCGCTTTCGATCTCAGGATAGCAGACCGCTACTCCCGGGAAAGTGATCTTTCCGTCGTAGGTATTGACAGCGGAGTAGATCACCGGATTCCTGCGGCAGGCCTCCTCCAGCCCCAGGTTCGCGATCTGCAGGCCGTACCTGATGGTCGCGTTCGTGAGGGCGATGGTCGATGTGCGCGGCACCGCTCCGGGCATGTTGCCGACGCAGTAGTGCACGATTCCCTCTTCAATAAAGACCGGGTCATCGTGGGAAGTGACTCTGGAAGATTCTCCGCATCCGCCCTGATCGATCGCCACATCAACGAATACGGCGCCGGGCTTCATCTCCTTCAGATATTTTTTCTTGAAAAGCTTCGGGGTGGAGGCTCCCGGGATCAGGACACTGCCGATCACCAGGTCCGCTTCCTTCACTGCCCGCTCAATATTCGCGTCAGTCGAGACCAGCGTCTGGATGCGGGAACCGAAGATCTCGTCCAGATGCTCCAGCCGCTTCAGGTTGATGTCGATGATGGTGACATCCGCCCCCATTCCTGCCGCGATCCTGCAGGCGTTCGCGCCCACCGTGCCGCCGCCCAGGATCACCACCTTCGCTTTCGGGGTCCCGGGCACACCTGCCAGCAGCACACCTTCTCCCCCGAAGCGTTTCTCCAGATACTTGGCGCCCTGCTGGATGCTGAGCCGTCCTGCGATCTGGCTCATGGGGATCAGGAGCGGAAGGCTGCCGTCCTTTTCGGTCAGGGTCTCATAGGCAACGCCCTTTACTTTTCCCTTGATCAGAGCCTCTGTCTGTTCCGGGTCCGGAGCAAGGTGGAGATAAGTATAAAGGATCAGTCCCTCATGGAAGAGGGGGTATTCGGCAGGAAGCGGTTCCTTCACTTTGACCATCATGTCACAGCCGGACCAGACTTCAGCTGCGGTGTCCTTCAGCACTGCTCCCGCCGCGGCATAGTCCGCATCCGGGAAACCCGATCCCAGCCCGGCGCCGCGCTCGATCAGGACTTCATGTCCTGCTGCCGCATAGCTTTTTACGTTGTCCGGTGTCAGACCTACACGGAATTCATTGTTCTTGATCTCTTTTACGCATCCAACCCTCATGCTCCTCGCTCCTTTCTGCTGTGATAGAAACAGATGCCTGAAAGATCTCTCTTTCATTTTCAGTTTACCATATCCTCCGGAGATAAAAAACGGTCCTGACCGTTTTCCGTCAGGACCGTTCTCTTTTTTGTTCAAGCACTGTTCTTTCTGTTACTGCGCTGTCTTTGTCTGAACGACACCTGCAAGAGTCCAGCATCCGTCAGCATTGGTCACCCAGTGATCCGGAGACTCCGCATTGTAGATCATCCAGCCGTCCTTGTCAAAATAATAGCACTCATAGATGCCGTCCTTATTGCCGTCGATCCACGCCCAGGTGTCTGCCAGCCAGGTTCCGTCCGCATTTTCATACCACCAGGTATCCGGACGAATGATGCCCTGCTTCCACTGTCCGCCGCCCACAAAGGGAGCTGCCGCAAAAGCGGTGGATGCTGCACATACAGACATAACTGCTCCAAGAACAAGTGCTCTGATCTTCATGATTCTGTCTCCTTCCAAATGAGAAAGTATGATTTATTTATCAATTATTATAACACTTCTCAAAAAATCAGAAATGAATCTATAAAAAATAAAGAATAAATTAATTAATTCGTCATTAACTGCTGACGGACCAGAGCTTCTTGTACACTGTCATTTCGACCATGCCGTTCCGGATACCGATCTGTACATCGTCCGCAAGTTTTACAATGATGGAACGGCTGATCTCTTCCGCGTTTACATCTCCGCTGCGAAGGTTCGACTGATAGTTCTGGAGAGACCATTTTTCTGTCCGTATGGAGCCGTTCCGGTAGCCCTCAAACACATTCCGGATCGTAGTGATCAGACCTTTTCCCGCGATGTTTTTCCCAGTGCTGGAGATGGACATCAGTTCCGCCTCCGCGTGTCTGTCAAGATCCGCTTTGGAAGTCAGCCTCATCTCGCAGACCGTTCCGTTCATCCGGATATCGAAACTGATGTCTGTGGCACTGTAGGACTGCATCAGTTCCAGGAGCTCTTCCGACAGGATGTTCAGATGCATCGACTCTTTTCTGGATACATTGTACTCCCTGCAGAAGTCCCGCACTTCCTTCACCATGTTCTGAATGGAATGTCTCCTCGGCCGGGTCTGCGCTGCCTCGTCCTTTTCCGCTCCGGCGTCGTCCTTGTTTGTCTTCGCCACCACATTCACATACTGATACGGGATCTCGATGCCGCAGCGGTCAAACTCCTTTTTCACCCGGACGCGGATCTGGCTGCAGGCCATGAAATTATCGTCGGAGTTTCTGGTCCACACTGTGGTCCGGAGATTGATGGAGCTCGCCGCGAAATCCGTCACATACACAGCAGCCCGCTTGAACTCGGGATTGTCTCCCACGTATTCCACGGTATAGATGCAGTTCACCACCGCATCGTGGATGATCCGCATCGCGGTCTCGATATCGCTGTCGTAGCTGATGGAGAATTCCAGATAGGATCCGGTCAGTTCGTTCTGGTAGCTGTTGTTGTGGATCACTTCGGTGTTGATGACGCTGTTCGGCACCACCACATAGAGACCGTCAAAGCGATGGATCACGGTGTGCCGGATCGTCATGTCCCGCACGGTACCGCTGATGCCGCTGCTCTCCAGCGTGATCCTGTCCCCCAGACGAAACGGTCTGCAGAGGCCGATCATCAGCCCGGCGATCACATCTCCCAGCGCGGACTGGGCGGCAATACCGATGATGACCACGATCAGCCCGGTACTTCCAAGCAGGATTCTGGACAGCGCCTTTGCGTTTCCTAAAAAGATGCCGAGCAGCAGCAGACCACAGATGATGAACAGGAAATCCAGCAGGCTCTCCCCGTACTTCAGGTACAGCGAATCCGCCCGGATGATCTTCCGGAACAGGACGCGGTTCAGCTTGATGGCACCGACCACCAGCAGCAGTGTCAGTGTGATGATCAGTGCCACCGAAAATGTCAGGGACACATGCGGCTCCCAGGAATATTTGGTGTTCAGCATGTGATAGACCCAGAAAACCAGTCCGTTGTTTTGGTTCATGGTACATTCCCTCTGCAACTGTATTTATTCAAGTCCCGCTTGCGGGACTTGAATATCATAAACTGTTCCAGGTCTCAGTATACCATAATCCCCTGTCTTTTGCCGCCTGCCGCTCTCTTTCTCAGAGGTCCACTGCGGGAATGCCGGCGAATCCCTTCTCCAGATCTTCGTCGGAGGGGATATAGTCCGTCATCTTTCCGTTGTTGAAGGACTCATATGCGGTCATATCAAAGTAACCGGTTCCGGTAAGTCCGAAGATAATGGTCTTCTCTTCCCCGGTCTCTTTGCACTTCAGCGCCTCGTCGATGGCTGCCCGGATCGCGTGGCTGGATTCCGGCGCCGGAAGGATGCCCTCAGTCCTCGCGAAAAGCTCCGCAGCCTGGAACACAGAAGTCTGCTCGACAGCCCTGGCTTCCATGAAGCCATCGTGGTACAGCTGGCTCAGCACCGGACTCATGCCGTGATAGCGCAGTCCTCCTGCGTGGTTTGCGGAGGGGATAAAACCGTGGCCCAGCGTATACATTTTTGCCATGGGGCAGACCTTTCCGGTGTCGCAGAAGTCATAGACAAATTTCCCGCGGGTAAAGCTCGGGCAGGACGCCGGTTCCACCGCAATGATCCTGTAGTCAGCTTCACCGCGCAGTTTTTCACCCATAAACGGTGCGATCAGTCCTCCGAGATTGGAACCGCCGCCTGCACAGCCGATGATGATATCCGGCCGGATCCCGTATTTATCGCACGCCTTCTTCGTCTCAAGACCGATGATGGACTGGTGCAGCAGGACCTGGTTCAGGACGCTTCCCAGTTCATAGCGGTAGCCCTGGGAAGTGACCGCAGCTTCCACCGCCTCGGAGATCGCGCAGCCCAGGGACCCTGTGGTGCCCGGGAATTCTTCGTTGATCCTCCGGCCCACCTCGGTATCCATGGAGGGCGACGGAGTCACATTGGCGCCGTAAGTCCGCATGACCTCGCGGCGGAACGGTTTCTGCTCATAGGACACCTTCACCATGTAGACCTTGCAGTCCAGTCCGAAGAACGCGCAGGCCATGGAAAGCGCAGTGCCCCACTGGCCGGCACCAGTCTCGGTGGTGACACCCTTCAGCCCCTGTTCTTTTGCGTAATAGGCCTGGGCAATAGCGGAATTCAGCTTGTGGCTGCCGGAAGTGTTGCTTCCCTCGAATTTGTAAAAGATCTTTGCCGGGGTATCCAGCGCCTTCTCCAGGAATTCAGCGTGAGTCAGGGGTGAAGGACGGTACATTTTATAGAAATCCTGGACAGCTTTCGGGATCTCGATCCAGGCGTCCGTATCATTCAGCTCCTGTCTGATCAGCTCGTCGCAGAAGATCGGCTGCATTTCTTCAAAGGCCAGCGGTTTAAGTGTTCCCGGATTCAAAAGCGGTGCAGGCTTGTTCTTCATGTCCGCACGGACGTTGTACCAGCTGGTCGGGATCTCGTTTTCTTCAAGGTAGATCTTATAGGGACCATTGTAAGCGCTCATATTTCTTCCTCCTTTTCCGGCGGGACAGATATTTTTTCATGAAACTGAAAAAAGGCCCTGTCCCATGAACAGTTTCCATGGGACAAGAGCCTTACGAAGTCTCCTGCGGTGCCACCCATATTGACGCAGAACGCGCCCACTCTTGTACTGCATTTCAAAATCTCAAAGGGTCCATTCACACCGTGCTGCTTGCCGCATTCTCACTTTCTGCGGCTCCCTGTAAAACAGTTGACCGTGCTACTCTTCCCTTCTCATCGATTTAGGGCAGTTTAGCACGGTGATCTAGTAGTGTCAAGGAGGAAAAAACTCACACTGTGAGGAAAACGTTCATCACGGAACCCGTTACCGCGTCAACAGTGTATTTATAATTTCCCTCAGAAGTACTGAAGCGGACAACATAGACCGGCTCACCGTGAGCATAGCAGAAATCCGTGGAAAGGTTATGTACGTTTTTCGCGCTTCTGCCCGCCCGGTTCAGCACGTTCATCTCTGCGACGCTCCCGCTGACCAGAACTCTTTCACCGTTCGGGGTCACATTCTCGGAAAGAATGCGGTTGCTGGGTGCCGGAACCGCCGCCATCACGGGAACCGCTGCCGCAGTTGAAAAAACAGTGCATGCTGCCATTGCAAACATCATTGCTTTCAGCTTCTTCATCATTTTTTTATCCCCCTTCCGGCGCCCGGCCGGTCTGTTTTTGTTTTATGTGCAAAGTATAACAGATCACGAAGCACACAAATGTCACATGGGGCCCGGATTAGTGTATACTGTGTTGTAAGGACAGTTTCATTCACTTTTAAGGAGGTCATGCACAGATATGGAATTTCATCCTCTCAAATCCATGCGGGAACTCCCCGTCATCCGTTCCCGGGAGTCCTACCAGTATGCGAGTCAGAAGTTTGAAAGCATCGTCAACGAGATCCGTGAATTCGAAAACGGTCTTGATGACGATCACGAAGTCGGCCTCCAGCTCGCCTCCTTCGGTTCGTCACTGACCATGATCGTCACGGACATCGGCTACCAGGACCCGGACCTCATGTATTTCTGGGGAACAGTCAACGGCCGTCCTGCGGAACTGATCCAGCACATGAACCAGCTGAATTTTCTGATCATCGCCGTGGACAAGGAAGAGCCGGAACAGCCTGCCCGCCGCATCGGTTTTGTTCTGGCGGAAGAAGCACGTGAAAAAGCCGAAAAATAAGTGTTTTCTTTCTGTTCATTTCCTGTGGAACTGCTTTTAAAATCAATTTCCCTGTGCTATAATGTCCCGGCGTGCGCTTTTAAGGAATTCTTTTGCCGCACACCGCTACTTTAATCAGGAAACGAATAAGGAGATGCAAAATGAATAAAACAGAATTGATCGCTGCGATTGCAGAAAAAGCAGGAATGACAAAGAAGGATGCCGCTGCCGCTCTGGAAGCGTTCACGGCAGTTGTCACAGAAGAAGTCGCTAATGGCGGCAAGGTCCAGCTTGTGGGCTTCGGCACCTTTGAGCGCACGGAAAGAGCTGCTCACACCGGCAAGAATCCCCGTACCGGCGAGATCCTCGAAGTTCCGGCTTCCAGAGCTGTGAAGTTCAAGGTCGGCGCGGAATTCAAGAAGAAAGTCAACGCCTGAATCCTTTCATTCTGAATAAAGCAAATAAGAAGCCTGTGCCGCGGTGACATTCACCACAGCACAGGCTTCTCCCGTTTTTCGACCGTGACAGTCTCCCCGTCGATCGTCAGAACCATGTAGGTAAAGGTATAAGTTATGACATTTCCCGCCATTGCGCCGGGATTCAGATACATCACCCCGTCCACTGACTCTTCGAAATAACTGTGACTGTGGCCGAATACCACGATATCCGCCCCGAGATTCCGGGTCAGAGCCATGAATTTTCTCGGAACACCGTGCCGCACGCCCATGGTGTGGCCATGTGTCATATAAAAGCGCTTTCCCTCATAGGTGAATTCTCTCTTCTCCGGCAGATCCGGATGACGAAGCCTGTCATTGTTTCCCTGCACGATGGCACAGGCAGTGACTCCTGTCACCTGGTCGATCTTCCATCGCTCCAGCCCCAGGTCTCCTGCGATCAGCACCAGGTCCAGCGGTGCCTCTGCCTCAAAGGCGGCCTGGAAATTCTCAAGTGCACCATGGATGTCAGAACAGATCATAATTTTCCTGCTCATTGGTCCTCCTTTTCCCTTCTGCTTTTCTTCCCCCACGATCCTGGTGACAGAGGACTCAGCGCCATCATGACCCTGGAATCCAGCATGGCTTTCGATCCGTGGATATCGTACTCTATGGAAGTGATCCGGGCCTCCGGATAGCGTTTTTTCAGGTTCTTTATTATGCCCCGGCTCCCCACATGGCTGACGAGACAGGTAAATGGATGACACAGAAGTACGTTCCGGTATCCACTCTCAATGTAGTCGCATGCTTCCGCCGCAGTGAGCCACCCGTCGCCGATATTGTAATCCGTGCTCAGCACGGACGCCGCATACCGCTCCATCCTGGAAAACTCAGAATCACATAAAAAACCTGCCCGCCTCATCTCATCGCAGAGTTCCTGCTGTGCATGCTCCATATATTTCTGCAGCGCATGGCAGAAAAGCGCATACCGCAGGCGGATGGTTCCTCCGTTCCGGCGGACCTTCCTCTCTGTGTAGACAACATAGATCAGATAATTCAGGAAGCCTCCGATCCTGTATTCCACGTTCTGCTCCCGCAGGACTTTCTCCAGATCCCGGTTTCCGGAGGGCGCGCATTTGCTGTAGATCTCACCTGTGATGCCGACCCTGACACGGGCCTCCGCATCACCCGCCGGCTCATTCTTCTGCTGGATCTTTCTGTAATCTTCGATGATCTGCCGGTAGATCTTTTTCCGGAAAAAAAGATTTTTTCCGCGGGAGATCCTTTCCGAAAGGATACGGATCCACTTCCTGTACAGCCGGTCCGTGCTTCCCTTTTCCCTCTCCCCGGGCCGCAGCTGGAGAGTCAGCTGCATCAGGAGGTCGCTGTACAGCACAGAGACAAATCCGGCCGCAAGGAGCCGCGGCCCGAGCCGGAACCCGCTGTGCTGTTCTTTTGCGTGGGGGTTCAGACTGATCACGGGGATCTCCGGATACCCTGCGCGCCTGAGACTGTTGATCAGGGCATAATACAGATTGCCGGCTTTGCAGATCCCTCCGCTCTGGGGTTCCAGAAAAGCGATGCGCAGTCCCCTTCCGCCGTCATTCCCCGCGGGACAGCCTCTCCCGTGCTTCCGGTCCAGTTCTTTTACCAGCGCCAGCGCGTTTCCTATGATGTGGATACCCGGAGAACAGTAATCCTGACTGACAGTGGAGTATGCCTCTTTCGGATAGGCTGCGGCGTAAGGGACGATCTTCAGGCGGTAGCCCGCAAAACGGAACGCCGCGCGGAACAGCTGCCCGTGGTAAGGCAGCATATCAGGCATATAGATCGTATGCGTCCGCCGCATGGCTTTTGTGAATTCAGCCCTGTTTCCCGCCATCTCCTGTCTCCTCCCCCCGGCTCTGTGCCGGCTTTCTCCCGGTAAAAACAGCATACCATAAAAACAGCGCCCGGACATCCGCCGGGCGCTGTTTTATTTGAATCTCTTTGCTGTTAAAACTCTTTGCTGTTCCGCTGATCACTTGTCCACATTGATCATGACTTTCTTCAGGTGCCAGATATCCCTGACATAATCCTCGATCGTTCTGTCGGAAGAGAACTTGCCGGCATTCGCGGTGTTCAGCATGCACATCTTTGCCCAGCGGGCCTCATCTCTGTAGGCGCCGTCGATCCGCCAGAAAGCATCCAGATAGGAGCGCAGATCCTTCAGGATAAAGTAAGTGTCCGCGCGCTCGGAGCCGTTCTGGTTCAGCAGACTGTTATAGATCTCACGGAAACGCTCAGGATCATCGGGAGAATAGAATCCGTTGATCAGCTGCATCAGCACCCTGCGGATATCCTGGTCATTGTTGAAGATCTCCATCGGGTTGTATCCGCCGTGATTCTCGTAGTTCATGACCTCATCCGCACTGAGACCGAAGATAAACGCGTTCTCCTCGCCGACTTCCTGCACGATCTCGATATTTGCGCCGTCCATGGTTCCCAGGGTCGGTGCGCCGTTCAGCATGAACTTCATGTTGGAGGTGCCGGAAGCTTCCTTGGAAGCAGTGGAGATCTGCTCGGAAACATCCGCCGCCGCAAAGATGATCTCCGCGTTGCTGACGCAGTAGTCCTCGATGAAGACCACTTTGATCTTGCCGTGGATGGAGTAGTCGTTGTTGATGACCTCTGCCACGGAGTTGATCAGCTTGATCGTAAGCTTCGCTCTGCGGTAGCCCGCCGCTGCCTTGGCGCCGAAGATAAAGGTCCGCGGGATCATATCCATCTGCGGGTTGTCCTTCAGCTGGTTGTAAAGGAACATCACGTGAAGGATGTTCATCAGCTGGCGCTTGTACTCATGCAGACGCTTGACCTGGACGTCGAAGATAGATCTGGGATTCACCGTGATCCCGTTATGCTGTTTGATGTACTCAGCAAGGCGCAGCTTGTTCTGATACTTGATGTTCATGAACTCGTGCTGGCACTTCGGATCGTCCGCATAGATCTCCAGTTTCTTGATCGTCGGGAGATCCGTGATCCACTCACTGCCGATCTTGGAGGTGACCCAGTCAGCCAGGAGCGGGTTGCCGTGCAGCAGGAAACGGCGCTGCGTAATGCCGTTGGTCTTGTTGTTGAACTTGTAAGGATACAGGTCGAAGAAATCCT
>Ga0256405_10007264_pt1 | contig 16892 bp, 14 predicted proteins | sample RumenRJG_02DNA_FD_189096 | JGI IMG/M metagenome (GOLD analysis project Ga0256405, IMG submission 189096) | Bovine rumen microbial communities from Lethbridge, Alberta, Canada - RJG_02 | ecosystem: Host-associated > Mammals > Digestive system > Stomach > Rumen | place: Canada: Alberta...
GATGTTTTCGATCGTCGCCTTCTTGTATTTGTCGACGAATTTCTTGTATGTCTTGTTCTCGATGAGGATGCCTGCGGTGTTTCCCGCGATCCTGTCCTCGATCTTTGTGATGCCGACGCCGTAGGACTCGATCATCCGGCCCCACGCCTCGTTGCTCGGGATGAATACTTCCGGCTTGTATCTGCCCGCTTTGATATAGGTCGCGACTTCGCCCGACGTGATCTTCCGGATCGAGACCGTGACCCGCTTCCCGCCGATCGTCCGGTTCTCTTTATTGAAGCTCTCCGCCGCCCGGTTGATCCAGTCGTCCGGCGCTTCCGAACTCATTTCCGTCGCGGCCGCGACTTCGATGTCGATGCTGCCGTTTCCTTTTACGGTGAGCGGGAAGGTTTTGATGTCGGCGAGCGCTTCGTTCACCGACTCATCCGAATAGATATCCATCACCGGATCGTCCACTTCTTCGACGTCGATCTTGGACATGAGCGATTTGATCTCTTCCTTCGCTTCGTCCGCCGTGAGCTTCCCGCCCTTCGCGCCGCCGCACGACGCCATGACGAGGCACATCGCAAGAAGCATGATCCATACCGTAAGCCTTCTACCTGACATTTTCTTTCTCCTTTTCCTTCTTCTCCGTAAAGTCGAGCAGCGTCTTCTTGTACGACTCGAGCATGGTGTTGTCGTATTTGCTGTCGCCCTGCCCGTTCAGATATTCCGTGAGCGCGACCAGGAATTCGTGCGCCTCGTTCAGGATCTTGTCGTTGTCTTCCCGGCACTTCGCGAGGTTCCCGCGCATCATGGCCGTGTCCGCGCTGCTGTCCTGGTGGTACACGCTCATGTAATTGAGCACCTTCCGCACGTTCCGGCACATGGACTGTTCCGCCTGGTCGAGGATGCTTTCCGTGTCCGCCAGCACTTCCGCGGCGTTGTGCTTCAGAAGCACGTGGAGCCGCTCCTGCTCGGAATCGATGCCGTGGAGCTGTTCGATGCACGGCTCGATGTCTTGGGCAAGGCTCTTCCAGTCGCCGAGCGAATACTCCTGCAGCATCGCCCGGAGGTCTTTGTTCTCCAGCTTCTTCTCCGCGGAAAGCCCGCTCTCCGCTTCCCGGAGCCCGGCTTCCGCCGCCGCCCGCGACTGTTCTTCTCTCTTCGCAAGGAACGACACGACGCCCGCCGCGATCAAAGTGATCACGAAGGCCGCGCCGCCCGCGTACAGCAGCCCGTTGAATCCGCGGATGCCAAGCCCGATGATCAGCCCGTTCCGGAGGACGGTCATCATCAAAGCCATCACGCCCGCTTCTGCGGCCGCTGCGATCAACAGCACTTTCTTCAGCATTTCTGTTCCTTCAACTCCTTGATCAATTGGTCTCTCTTTATAGTCTGTTCGATGATCTCTTTTTGTTCGCCGGCGGTCCGAAGCTGCGTCACGCCCTTCAGATACCGCTCCAGCCGGATCCGCTCCTGCGAAAGCACGGCATCCGCCTCGGCGTCGAGGACACTGTCCTCAGGATCCAGGGTCTCCCGCACGGCGTCGATCTCATGGATGAGCGCCGCGGTCCGCACCTGGTACAGCGGCGCGCTGCCTTCCGTGACCTCTTCCTCGTACAGCGCCGAGATCCGCGTGAGTAGAGACACGCATTTATCTTTGATCATCGATCCTCGTTATCCTCCGCCTTTTGTTTCCTGAGTTCCTTCTTCATATGGCCCGCGGCGAAATCGTATTCGCATTCGTGGTACCTGTCATAGTCTTTTTCCGTCATTTCGCGGACCACTTCGCACGGATTCCCCACCGCGATCACATTGTCCGGGATGTCGTGGCAGACGACGCTCCCCGCGCCGATCACGACGTTGCTCCCGATCGTGACGCCCGGGCACACCCGCGTGCCCATGCCGATCCAGACGTTGTCGCCGACGGTGATCGGATAGGCGTATTCCAGCGCCGCGTTCCGTTCTTCCACGTTGAACGGATGCCCCGCCGTCGAGAACGTGCAGCACGGCGCGACCAGGCAGTTGTCGCCGAACTTCACTTTGTTCGTCGCGAGGATGACCGTCTGGTGGTTCATGAAGAAATTGTCGCCGACTTCCACGTTGTAGCCGAGGTCGATCTCGATCGGGCCGAACGCCATCGGGTCCTTCCCGTATTTCCCGAGGATCTTCTTCAGGATCGCGTCGAGCTTCTCCCGGTCCGACGGCCTGGTGTGGTTGAATTCGTGGCACAGGTCGTAGTAGTACTTGTGCTCTTCGTCTACTTCCTCGTTCGGGGCGAAGTACAGTTCGCCCGCGAGCATCTTTTCCTTCTCTGTCATGTTGCTGCTCCATATATCTTTCAAGGCATGTTCTCTATGCTCCGAGCGGTTTCCGCAGACGCAGCATGGAAATGCAGCGGGAGCGAGCGGAAAGTCCGGCATGTACGGAGCGGCTGTCTGAGCGAAGCGAGTTCCGCGGAGTACACCGGACTTCGCGAGCGATCGCGTGCATTTCCCTGCGTCGAGGACGAAGCGAGGGGCATAGATATCATGCCGTAAAAAACTATTTGATGAGCTCTGCGATGCGGGAACGAACGGTCTCCTCGCCCAGGATCTGCTGGATCTCCCAGAGGTCCGGCGAATCGCTCCTCCCCATCAGCGCGATCCGGATGACGCAGCTCACGTGGCCCACGTGGCCCTTGTACGCGTCCGGATCGTTCTTGTAATCCTTCGGCCGCTCGGCGTATCCGAGTTCGCCCGCGATCGTCCGGATCTTGTCGAACCAGGCCTGCTGGTCGTCCGCGTGATCGTAGGTGTCGAGGTACTTCTGCAGGATGACGGGAACGTCCTCCGCCGGGACTTCTTCCGGCATCGCGTCCGTCCGCTCAAAGCGGCCTTCGAAGAAGTAGCTGATGAAATCCATGATCTGGCGCGCGTAGACGAGGTCCTTCCTCGGTTTCTTCCCGCTCCGCCCGAGATCCAGGATCTTCAGCAGTTTTTCTTTATCCGCAAACACGTCGGCGTACTCCGGCGCGTAATGGTCCGACCAGTCTTTCAGGAAATCATACAGGTCTTCCGCCGGGATCCGCACGAGCACGTCTTTGCTCACGTCGTTCAGTTTGTTCAGATCGAACAGCGCGCCCGAACTCGACATCTTCTTCGTCGTGAATTTGAAATCGTCGATCGGCGCGGTCTTGTTCGCCTTCCGCCAGTCCTCGAAATTGGAATTCAGGACCGTCAGGAGGTATTCGCGCACCGCTTCGGGATGGTATCCCTTCTTCCGGTAGAAGTCGAGCGAAAGTTCCGGATCCTCGCGCTTGCTGAGTTTCCGCTTGTTCCCGTTCTCGTCCAGCTTCATCAGCTGCGCCGTGTGGCAGTACTTCGGCGGTTTGATCCCGAGTTTATAGAACAGTTCCATATGCACGGGAAGCGACGAGAGCCACTCTTCGCCCCGCACGACGAGCGTCGTCCGCATCAGATGGTCGTCGACGACGTGCGCGAAGTGATAGGTCGGGATCCCGTTCTGTTTCAGAAGAACGATGTCCTGAAAGTTCACCGGCATCTCGATCTTGCCCCGGACCGCGTCTTTCACCGTGATGCGCGGCGGTTTTGATGCCTCGGGATCGTCCTGATCCGCGTAATACTCGGGCGGCCTGCCGTCGGACTTCAGCCGGAGGACATACGGCCTTCCCGCCCGGATCGCATTCTCGATCTCGTCATATTCCGCGTCGCGCCACCAGGAGAATTCTCCGTAGATGCCGGGCGTCAGTTTGTTTTCTTCCTGTTTCTTCCGGATCTCCGCGATCTCTTCTTCCGTCATGAAGCACGGGTACGCGTTCCCGTCCCGCACCATCTGTTTCGCGAACGCCTGGTAGATCTCTTTTCGTTCGCTCTGCGTGTAGGGGCCGTAGTCCCCTTCTTCGCCGCCGGTCGTAACGCCTTCGTCGAAGCCGATCCCGAAATAGTCGAGCGACGTGATGATCGTTTCCACCGCGCCTTCGACATACCGTTTGTCGTCCGTGTCTTCGACTCTCAGATAGAACGTGCCGCCGCTCTGATGGGCGAGCCGTTCGTCGACGAACGCACCGTAGAGATTCCCCAGATGGATGAATCCGGTCGGCGACGGGCCGAGCCGCGTCACCTGGACGCCCTCGCCCAGATCTCTCGCCGGGTATTCATTTTCATAGTCTTCCGGCGTCTTGCCGATCTCCGGAAACAATAATTCTGCCAGTTTGTTCCAGTCCATATCTTCTCCTTCTAGTTCTCTCTTGCATCTTTGCCGGCGAGGATGGGATCGTAGACCGCCCGCTCGCCGCCGATGTACTTCGGCCGCGTCCTCGCGCAGACCACGTGCGCTTCCCCGATCGAAGACGTCTCCGTCCGGACCGGGACCGCGACGTCTTTCAGGTGCATGCCGATCAGCGTGTCGCCAATGTCGATGCCGGCGTCGGCTTTGATATGCTCGACCGCGACCGGATCGTTGAACGCGCCGTAGCACGTCACCGCGAACGATCCGCCCGCGTGGAGCTGCGGCACCACGTTGCAGATCTCGGCCCCCTTCGGGAGCGCTTCCCGCTCCACGATGATTGCCCGGTTCAGGTGTTCGCAGCACTGGCACGCCAGATACACGCCGGCCTCGTCCAGCACGGGCTTCACGCCCTCGTACACCGCTTTCGCGGCGTCGATGTCAGACCCTTTTCCGATGCGCTTTCCCATGATCTCGCTCGAAGAACAGCCGATCACAAGCACGCTGCCTGCGGGAAGCTTCGCCGCCCGCAGAAGCTCTTTCACGACTTCCTCCGCGCTGTTTCTGATTTCTTCGTATGTCATAACATTTCCTTTCGCTTCACGCGACGCCCCGGCCGGAAAGGCTTTGATCGAAGCGCCTTCCGCCGCGGCGCACGCGGCTCAAGATCTATAAACTCTCCCGGAAGATCTGTTTGATCTCCTGCTTGTCCAGCACTTTGTATCCGCCTTCCAAAATGAACGTCCCTTCGGTCAGACCGTCGAGCATGCTCTCGTCCGCGCCGAGGCAGGTGATATTCTTCGCGAGCCCGAGCTCGTCCATCCAGGCGCTCATCTTCTCCAGTCCTTCTTCCGCGATCTCCTCTTCGCTCTTGTCCGCCGGCGAAACGCCCCAGACTTCTTCCGCGAACCGGACGAACTTCGCGAGCCCGTACGGCATGATGTGCCGGTAATACGGGATCGATACCGCGGAGAGCGTCATGCCGTGCGTCGCGTCGGTGTACGCGCCGACCGACTGCCCCAGCATATGCACCATCCAGTCCGTGGTCTTGCCGCGCGAGATCAAAGTGTTCAGCGCCCACGTGGCGTCCCACATGATGTTCGACCGCGCCTCGTAATTCTCGGGGTCGATCACGGCGATCCGGGAATTCCGGACCAGGTTCTTCATCAGCGCTTCCGCGAGGTAGTCGCTGGTGTTGTCGTCTTCGCCCGAGAAATACTGTTCGCAGATGTGGTTGAAGATGTCGTAGATCCCGGCCGCCATCTGCTTCTTCGGAAGCGTCATCGTGTAAGTCGGATCCAGGATCGAGAACTTCGGCATCACGTCGTCTCCGAAAACCTTCCCGATCTTCAGTTTCTGCGCGTGGTTCGTGATGACGGAGCCGCCGTTCATCTCGGAGCCGGTGCCTGTCATCGTGAGGACGCACGCGACCGGAAGGATCTCGCAGTCGGGCTCTTCACCTTTGACATAGTACTTCTCCCACGGATCTTCGCTGCAGTTCACCGAAACGGAAACGCCCTTCGCGTAATCGCAGCAGGACCCGCCGCCGACCGCAAGAAGCAGATCGACGTCGTTCTCTCTTGCGATCCGGACGCCTTCGTACAGCTTTTCGACCGTCGGGTTCGGCATCACGCCGCCGTCCTCGACGACGTTCTTCCCGTTCGCTTTCAGGATCTCCACGACGCTGTCGTAGATGCCGTTCTTTTTGATCGAGCCGCCGCCGTAGATCAGCTGGACGTTCTTCCCGTACTTCGGGAGTTCGTCGTTCAGATACCGGACCGCGCCGTCTCCGAAATACAGTTTTACCGGATTATGATATTCAAATGTACCGAGCATGGTTTCCCTCCGTTCGCTGCCTTCTTCGCTGCGCCGCCGCATCCTCCCGGATGTGCGGACCGTATACTTCTACAAATATAATTATATAAGATTCGGCGGTTTTTTCCAATATATGAAGAATGATTTTGGGGCTTTTCCCACTCTCGGATGTGAATGTATTCTATCCTTCTATGTTTACTGCCGGATCGCGTCATTCCGGATCGTTCGTGCTGTTGTTTTGCGGTTTTGTTGGCTGAATTCATTCACATAAATCGCCGAATCACCAGCAACTTTTTGATCAAAACCGTCGTTTCGTGGGGTGTTTTTGCTGTTATTTCGCCGAATCATTGGCTGAATACATTCACAAAAATCGCCGAATCACCACCAAAATGCGGCTCGGCTGCGTTGTCAGGAGCGCATCCGTCCAATCTTGCTACCAAAACCCGCATTTTTGTGCTACCTGGGTAACACGATTTTCGCAAAATGGGTAGCAAAAACGCCCTGCATTTAGCGGTTTTGATCGGATTTTTGCTACCAAAACCCGCATTTTTGTGGTACCCAGGTAGCACGATTTTCGCAAAATGGGTAGCAAAAGCTCCCTGCACGCGGCGGTTTTGATCGGATTTTTGCTACCTAAACCGCATTTTGTGCTGTCCTGGTAGCATTTTTGCATCGCGGGCTGCATTCATTCATTTTGCTGCTTCACATTGCAGGCGCAAAGGCGTCGGGCCCGCTTTCGATCGATGCATGATCCACGCCCGCATCGGGCATCCGTTTTCCGCGCCTGCATCTGGCATCCGGATCTGCGCACAAAAAAGCCCGAAAGGAACGCAGCGTTCCATTCGGGCTGATCGCAGCTGTTTCGTTCCGGCCGGGGGCGTAAGCCGTTCTATCATTCCGCGGCGCGGTCGGACAGGACGACGAGGCGCATCGCCTCGACCGCGGTCCGGACCGCAAGGTCCGTATCGTAATCCCGCGGGTCGTCGAGGCCTTTTCCCCGCCGCGTCTGGTTCCCGAAGATCGTGAGGACGCTTCCCGCCCGCGCCTTTCTCGCCATCGAGACGATGAAAAGCGCCGCGGTCTCCATCTCGCTCGCGAGCGCGCCCATCCGGAGCCACGCGTCCCATTTGTCCTTCAGTTCATATCCGACCGGCATCTCTTCCGGCTGATGTTCTCCGTAGAAACTGTCCTTCGACTGCACGACCCCGATGTGGGATCTCGCGCCGAGTTTTTCCGCCGCTTCCGCGAGCGCGTTGACGACGCCGTGATCCGCCACCGCGGGGAATTCGATCGGAGCGTACTCTTTCGTCGTTCCCTCCATCCGGATCGCGCCGGTCGCGATGACGAGGTCGCCGCCCAGCACGGACTCTTCCATGCCGCCCGCGGTGCCTGTCCGGATGAACGTGTCGGCGCCAACGTGGATCAGTTCTTCCACCGCGATCGCCGCGGACGGACCGCCGATCCCGGTGCTGCAGACGGAGACTTTCTCCCCTTCCAGCGCGCCGTTCCAGATCGTGTATTCCCGGTTCGACACGAGGAATTCGGGATCGTCGAAATACCCCGCGATCTTCTCGCACCTTCCCGGATCGCCGCAGAGGATCACATACCTCCCGACGTCGCCCGTTTTGATCTTTAAATGAAATTCTTCTTCTGAGTAGATCATGTCGTTTCCTCCGCTACTTCCAGCGTTTGTCCGGGTCGATCGTGCCGGCCGCCGTGTAGAGCAGCGCGTTGCAGATCGTCGCCGCCACGTTGCTGCCGCCTTTTCTTCCCATCGCGAAAATGCCCGGGATCCCGTGCTTTTCGCATATTTCCAAAGCGTACTCTTTGCTCTCGCAGACGTTCACGAATCCGACCGGAACGCCGATCACCGCGGCCGGCTCCAGTCCGGCCTCGATCATATCAGCGACTTTGATCAAAGCCGTCGGCGCGTTTCCGATGGCGAACACCACCTGTTCGAACGCGTCCGCCGCTTTCTCCATCGAAGCGACCGCCCGCGTGGTCCCGTTCTCCTTCGCGGCTTTCGCGATCTCCGGATCCGCCATGTAGCAGACCTTTTCGCACCCGAGCTTCCGAAGCGAAGGCGCGCTGATCCCGGAAAGCGCCATGTTGGTGTCCGTCACGATCGTCACGCCGCCCGCGAGGAACGCCCGGACCGCGTGCTCGACCGCGCCGTCCGTGAACCGGAGATTCTCCGCGTAATCGAAGTCCGCGGTCGTGTGGATCACCCGCTTCACCACGGCTTTGCGCTCTTCGGGCACGTCGATGCCTTTCTCGTTCAATTCCTTTTCTATGATCCCCATGCTGGTCTTCTCGATGTCGGCCGGCAGTACATGTTCAAATTCCATCTCTTCTCCTTCTGTTCCTTCTATCAAAGCCGTTACGCTACTTCGCGTATTTTTCCATGATCTCGTATATTTTGTCGATGTCGAGCGCTTCCCGCACGCCGTCGGCGAGCCGGTCGTACTGTTCTTCCTTGTATTTCCGGTGGTCGACCGGGGTGTAGCTCCCCGGATCCATGCCCTTCGCCGAAAGCAGCAGGTCCGCAACGCGCGCCGTCAGTTCGCCCGTATCGAAGAGGCCGTGGAGATACGTCCCGAAGACGTTCCCGTTCACGCAGCCGTCTTCTTCGCCGCTCTCCAGCCGGACGAAGGATCCGCCATTCACCTCGGTCCTCCCCATGTGGACCTCGTAGCCGTCGATCTTCGCGCCGCGGAAGAGGTCCGAGATCACTTCCGCCCGGTATCTCGTCCGGCGTTTGTCCGGCGTGAATCGCGTGGTCATCGGAAGCAGACCGATCCCCTTCACGGAGCCGGTTTTGCTCTCGATGCGGTCCGGGTCGAGGAGTTCTTCCCCGAGCATCTGGTATCCGCCGCACACGCCGAGGACCGGTCTCCCCTTCGCCGCGAACCGCTTCACCGCGTCTTCCATGCCGCTTTCCCGCATCCACAGAAGGTCGTCGATCGTGGATTTGGTCCCGGGCAGCACGACCATGTCGGGGTCTCCGAGATCGCCCGGCCGCCGCACATACCGCACGCCGAGCGCGGGGTGATGTTCGAGCGGCGCGAGATCGGTGAAGTTCGCGATCCGCGGAAGCCGGATCACCGCCACGTCGATAGGCCGTTCCGCGTCGCTTTTCTTGATTCTCTGCGAAAGCGAATCCTCGTCGTCGATGTCGACGTCGAGCATCGGGACGACGCCGAGCACGGGCCTCCCCGTCAGGTCCTCCAGTTTTGAGAGCCCGGGCGTCAGAATGTCCGGATCGCCCCGGAACTTGTTGATGATCATGCCCTCCAGGAGGGCGCGTTCGTCTTCTTTCATCAGGGCGTACGTCCCGTAGAGCTGCGCGAACACGCCGCCCCGGTCGATGTCTCCCGCGAGAAGCACGGGCGCCTGCACCATCTTCGCGAAGCCCATGTTCACGATGTCGAACTCGCTCAGGTTGATCTCCGCCGGGCTTCCGGCGCCTTCGATCACCATCACGTCGGCCTGTTCCGCCAGGCTCTCGTACGCGTCCATGATGTGCGGGACGAGCTCGCTCTTCTTGGCGTAATACTCTTTCGGCGTGACGTTGCCCTTCACTTCGCCGACGAGAATGAGCTGGCTCCCCGTGTCGCTCGACGGTTTCAGGAGGATGGGGTTCATCCGCGCGTCGGGTTCCTTCCCCGCGGCTTCCGCCTGCGCGACCTGCGCGCGGCCCATCTCCAGGCCGTCCCGCGTGATGTAACTGTTCAGCGCCATGTTCTGGCTCTTGAACGGACAGACGTCGTATCCGTCCTGTTTCAGGATCCGGCAGAGCGCCGTCACGAGGATGCTCTTCCCCGCGTCCGACATCGTGCCCTGCACCATGATCCGCATTTTCTTTTTCTTATCCATGTCGACGACTCTATTTCTCCAGACTTTCCGAGACTGCGGCAAGCAGCCTTTCGTTATCTTCTCTCGTGCGCACCGCGGTCCGGAACCATCCGTCCCCGAGTCCGTGATAGTTGGAGCAGTTCCGGATCAGGATGCCCTTCTCCCGGAGGTCCTCCTCCAGATCCGAAGGCCCCCTGAACAGCAGATAGTTCGCTTCCCCGGGAATGACGGTGAGTCCCAGATCCCGGAGGCCCTGTTCCAGGAACGGACGCTCTTCCCGCACCAGCTCCGACAGCCGCTCCACGTACTCCGGTTCACCGAGCGCGGCGATCCCCGCCGCCTGCGCGAGACCCGAGACCGCCCACGGCTGCCCCTGCCCGCGCACCGCTTCCGCGATCCCGCGGTTCGAGCAAAGCATGTAGCCGAGCCGGACGCCCGCCATCGCGAACACTTTGGTGAACGCCTTCAGGATGACCAGGTGGTCCGTCGCATCCAGCGCCTGTTTCATGGTCAACGAGCCCGGATCGTCGATGAACTCGTTGAAGCATTCGTCGATCACAAGCACCGCGCCGTTTTCTTCGCACGCTTTCAGGGCTTTGAGCAGGAACTCTTTTCCGCTCGTCACGCCGGTCGGATTGTTCGGTTCACAGAGAAACACGAGGTCGGTGTCCGGACCGATGGCTCTGAGAAAACCGTCGCCCGCCCGGAAGCCGTTCTCCTCCCGGAGCGCATAGCGTTCCACGACGCAGTCGTTCGCCGAAAGCGCCGTCTCGTACTCCGAGAACGTCGGCGCGGTCACCAGCGCCTTCTTTCCCCGCATCGCGCCCGCGAGCCGGAAGATGACGTCGGCCGCGCCGTTTCCGCAGACGACGTACGAAGGATCCACGCCCTCGTAGGTCCCGATCGCAGCGCAAAGCGCCCGGCAGAGCGGGTCGGGGTATTTGTCCGCTTCTCTGGCGGAATCCGTGATCGCCTGCACGACGCTCTCCGGAACGCCGAGCGGACTCACGTTCGCCGAAAAATCCAGCGGCTCGTAACCGTATTCGCTTTTGAAGCCGGCCCAGTCGCCGCCGTGTGTCAGTTTCTTTTCCATTCTTTTTCTCTTTCGTGAGGACCGCGGCGTTTTCCGCCGCCCCCGTTCTATAACGTCGTCAGCCACGGGAAGATGACCGCGAACCGGATCGCCGTCCCGACGGCATAGGCGAGCATGCTCGCCGCGTATAACAGCAGCACCGAACTGAGGATGTCGTCCGTCCGGACCGGGCGGATCGGATCTCCGACTGTCGGCTTGTCATAGTATTCCCCGAAATAGTACGCGGGACCGAGGAGCTGCACGTCCAGCGCGCCCGCACAGGCCGATTCCGTCTGCGCCGAATTGGGGCTCGCGTGATTGAACCGGTCTCTCCTCCAGATCCGCCACGCGTTTTTATAATCGCGCCCCGTGAAGAACGCCGCGGCGATCCACAGAAGCGCCGCGATCCGCGACGGGAGGAACCCCGCCGCATCGTCCATGTGGGCGCCCGCACGTCCGAAATAGAGGTACTTCTCGTTTTTATATCCGACCATGGAATCCATGGTGTTGATGCACTTGTAAGTCATCGCAAGCGGCCCGCCGCCGATCATCATATAGAAGACCGGCGCCGCGACGCCGTCCGAGAAATTCTCGGCGACCGTTTCGATCACGGCCTTGGTGACACCCTCCTCCGAGAGATCCTGTGTGTCACGCCCGACGATCCGGGAGACCTGTTTCCGCGCTTTTTCGAGATCCGGCTCCTCCGCCAGATATCGGTACACGCCCTTCGCTTCTTTCGCGAGGTCTTTGATCGCGACCGTCTGCCAGCACCAGACCGTCTGGATCCAGAAAAAGAGAACCGGCGATACCGCGTACGACACGACCGATATCAGCGACGTCAACGTAAAAACCGAAAGAACCATCGCCCACGCCATGATCCTTCCGGCTGCAAGTTCGCCTTTTTCCGTTTTCGGGAAAACGCCTCTCAGTTTCTTTTCGAGGCGTGAGACCGCATTTCCCATTAGGACGACGGGATGCGGCAGGAACGCCGGGTCCCCGAGCAGAAGATCCAGGATCATGCCCGCAACGACCGCGAGTCCCGTTATGGCTATGATCTCCATCACCGTGTTGCCCATTCCGCGTCTTTCCCCTGTCTCAGCCGGTCACAGCTTCCAGCTGTTCAGGTATTCTTTCTGTTCTTCGGTCAGATCGTCGATCTCGACGCCCCACGCTTTCAGCCTGAGACGCGCGATCCTGTCGTCGATCTCTTTCCCGACCTGGATCAGCCGGTTGTCGAGTTCCCCGCGGTGATCCCGGATGTACAGTGCGGAATACGCCTGCACCGCGAACGAAAGGTCCATGATCTCCGCCGGATGGCCGTCGGCCGCCGCGATGTTGCAGAGCCGTCCTTCCGCGATCACGTTCACGGTCTTTCCGTTCGTCAGTTCATATGCTTCGATGTTTTTTCTCGCTTCGTGATGGGAAACGGCGCTGGCCTTCAGTCCCGCCATGTCGACTTCCGCGTCGAAGTGGCCGGCGTTCGCCATGATCGCGCCTTCTTTCATGTTGAGCATCGCTTCATACGGGATCGCCTTCTTGCATCCCGTGACCGTGACGAAAAAGTCTCCGTGCTTTGCGGCTTCCATGATCGGCATCACGTCGTGGCCGTCCATCTTCGCTTCCATCGCTTTCACCGGGTCGATCTCCGTCACGATGACCTTGGCGCCGAGCGCCTTGGCCCGCATGGACACGCCCTTCCCGCACCAGCCGTAACCGCAGACCACGGCGGTCTTGCCGGCGACGATGAGGTTGGTGTTCCGCATGATGCTGTCCCAGACGGACTGGCCCGTGCCGTACCGGTTATCGAAGAGATGTTTGCAGTCCGCGTCGTTCACCGCGAGCATCGGGAACTTCAGGGCGCCTTCTTTTTCCATCGCCTTGAGCCGGATGATCCCGGTCGTCGTCTCTTCGCAGCCGCCCCACACTTCTTCCGCGAGTTCCGGATGGTCCGTATGGAGACACCCGACGAGGTCTCCCCCGTCGTCGATCACGATGTTCGGTTTCTGCCGGAGGCAGTCCACGATGTGCCCGTGGTATGCTTCGTCCGACTCTCCGTGGATCGCATAGACCCGGATCCCGTCGTCCGCGAGCGCAGCCGCGACGTCGTCCTGCGTGGAGAGCACGTTGCTCCCCGTGACGGACATGTCGGCGCCGCCGATCGCGAGCACTTTGCAGAGATACGCGGTCTTCGCCTCCAGATGGATGGAGAGCGAGATCTTTACGCCTTCGAACGGCTTATCCTTGGCAAAGTCGTCCTCGAGCCCCCGCAGGATCGGCATGTTCCGCCGGACCCATTCGATCTTCTCGTGCCCCGAAGGCGCGAGCGCGATATCCTTTACATCGTATTCCATATAATCCTCCCTATCGACAGGCGCCGGTACGCGCCCGTCCCGATTGAAACTATTCTACGGTTACTGATTTCGCAAGATTCCTCGGCTTGTCGATGTTCTCGCCGCGCTCCCGCGCGATGTAATACGCGAACAGCTGCAGCGGGATGATGCTTAAGATCGGCGTGACCTCGTCCCGGCATTTCGGGATCGTGATGACGTCGTCGCTTACTTTCTTGATCTTCTTGTTGCCGGATTTCGCGATCGAGACGATGTGCGCGTGTCTGGCTTTGATCTCTTCCACGTTCGCGTACATCTTGTCGAACAGCCGGTCCTGCGTCGCGAGCGCGATCACGGTCGTGTCCGGCTCCATCAAAGCGATCGTCCCGTGCTTGAGTTCGCCCGCCGCGATGGCGAACGAGTTGATGTACGAGATCTCCTTCAGCTTCAGCGAGCCTTCATAGGCGAGCGAAGAATCGATCCCGCGCCCGATGTAGAAGATCTGGTCGCGGTTGTAGAGAAGCTTCGCCATCTCCTCGATCTTGTCCGCCTTCTTGAGCACGCGCTTCGCCCGCGCGGGCATCGCCTTGAGTTCCGACAGGATCTCGTCGTAATACTCTCTCGTGATCGTCCCTTTGAGGTCCGCCATGTAGAGCGCGAGCAGATACAGGCACACGAGCTGCGTCGTGTACGCCTTGGTCGACGCGACCGCGATCTCGGGCCCCGCCCAGGTGTAGAACACGTCGTCTGATTCTCTCGCGACGGAGCTTCCGACCACGTTCACGATCGAAAGGATCCGTGCGCCTTTTCCCTTCGCTTCCCGGAGCGACATCAGCGTGTCGAGCGTCTCCCCGGACTGGCTGATCGCGATGAACAGCGTCTTGTCGTCGACGAACGGATCCCGGTAACGGAATTCGGACGCGACGTCCACTTCGACCGGGATCCTGGCCATCTGTTCGATGACGTATTTCCCGACGAGCCCCGCGTGATACGCGGTCCCGCAGGCGACGATGCAGATCTTGTTGAATTTCTTCAGGTCCTTCAGCGTCAGTTTGATGCCGTCGAGCACGATCTTTCCGTCTTTTCCGATCCTCCGGGAGACCGTCTCCTGCACCGCTTTCGGCTGCTCGTGGATCTCCTTCAGCATGAAGTGGCTGTACCCGCCCTTCTCGGCGTCTTCCTGGTTCCAGGTCACCTTCAGCGGCTCCCGCGTCACTTCTTTGCCGGCCGGGTCGAGGATCTTGATCCGGTCCGGCGTCTCGACGACCATCTCGCCGTTGTCGATGAGGTAGAAGTCGTCGATGTACTGCAGCAAAGCCGTCATGTCCGACGCGATGAAGTTGCAGTCCTTTCCGATCCCCGCGATGAGCGGCGTGTCCTTCCGGTAGGCGACGATCTTCTCCGGTTCGCCTTTCGCGATCGCGGCGAACGTGTACGCGCCTTCCATCTTCTTCACGGCCTTGCGGACCGCGTGTTCCAGATCGCCGTCGTATAAAACGCGGATCAGCTGCGCGATGACCTCGGAGTCCGTGTCGGACACGAATTCGATGCCGTACTTCTTCTCCAGCTGATCCTTCAGTTCTCTGTAATTCTCGATGATCCCGTTGTGGACGATCGCGATCTCGCCGTCGTAGGAGGCGTGCGGATGCGAATTCACGTCCGAAGGCTGTCCGTGCGTCGCCCACCTGGTGTGGCCGATCCCCGTCGTCGCCCGGAACTTTTCTTTCGCGACCGCCTTCTCGAGGTTGGCGATGCCGCCCGTTCCGCTGCCGCCGGCTTTTTTGCGCACCTGAATGCCGCCGTCCTCCATCAGAGCGACGCCGGCCGAGTCATATCCCCGGTATTCGAGTTTCTTGAGTCCGTCTATGATGATGTCTTTGGCCTTGTCATGGCCTGTGTAACCTACGATCCCGCACATACGATCACCCCTCCTGATCTTTCTGTACTACTGGTCTCCGAATTTCTTCTCCATGAGGTCCGCGATCCCTTCCGCGACCCGCCGGAGTTCTTCCGTATCGTCTCCTTCGAGCATGACGCGGACGAGCGGTTCCGTGCCCGACGGCCGGATGAGCACTCTCCCGTTGTCCTCGAAGTCTTTTTCCGTTTTTTCTATCAATTCCCTGATCTCAGGGTCTTCCATCGCTTTCGTTTTGTTTTCGTTCGGGATCTTCGCGTTCACGAGGACCTGCGGATACAGCCGGATCTCGTCCGAAAGCTCGGAAAGCTTCTTTCCGGACTGTTTGACCGCGGTCATCAGCTTCAGCGACGAAAGGCATCCGTCCCCCGTCGTCGAATCCTTCAGGAAGATGATGTGCCCCGACTGTTCGCCGCCGATGACGCTGCCCGTCTTCAGCATGGACTCCAGGACATACCGGTCGCCCACTTTCGTGACTTCCACGTCCGCGCCGATCTTCCCGAGGTACTTGTGAAAGCCGAGGTTGCTCATGACCGTGGCGGTCACGATGTTCTGCTCGAGCGCGCCCTGCTGTTTCAGCATGTTCGCGAGGATGCAGATCGTTTTGTCTCCGTCGACGACTCTTCCGAGGTCGTCGACCGCGATCAGGCGGTCCGCGTCTCCGTCGAACGCGAGGCCGAGGTCCGCGCCCGTTTCCTTCACTTTTTCCATGAGTTTCTCAGGATGCGTCGAGCCCACGCCGTCGTTGATGTTGACGCCGTCGGGGTCCGCGCCGATCGTGATCACGTCCGCGCCGAGGCTTTGATAAACGTCCGGCGAGGTCCGGAACGAAGCGCCGTTCGCGCAGTCGAGCACGATCTTCATCCCCGTAAGGTCTAAGTCGACCGTGCTTCTCAGATAGTCGCAGTACGCCTGCTCCGCGTCCTCTTCGATCTCTTTCGACCGCCCGAGTCCGCTGCCCGAAGGACCGGCCTGATCCTCCCAGCCTTCCTCGATCTTCGCTTCGATCTTATCTTCGATGGAATCGTCCAGCTTGAAGCCGTTTCCGTTGAAGAATTTGATCCCGTTGTATTCAAACGGATTGTGCGAGGCCGAGATCACGACGCCGGCGTCCGCCTGATAATGGCGGACGAGGTACGCGACCGCGGGTGTGGGGATGACCCCCGCCTTCAGCACGTCTCCGCCGACGGAGAGAATGCCGGCCGCCATCGCGTCTTCCAGCATGTCTCCTGATACTCTCGTGTCTTTTCCTATTACAAAAACGGGCCTTTCGTGCTCTTCGCCAAGCACGGTCGCGCCCGCTTTTCCGAGCGCGAACGCGAGCTCCGGCGTGAGCTCGGAATTGGCCACGCCTCTGACTCCGTCTGTCCCAAATAGTCTGGCCATGATCCCTCCGTTATCCGACTTTTACCGTTACCGTAATGACCCTGTTGCGGCCCGACAGGACCGCCCCTTTCGGGAGCGCGGGAACGACCCGGACTTCGCCCGTCTTCGTGATCCCGCTCAGGTCAAGGGTCTTCGTCTCGATCTTCTTGATCTTGTCAAGGACGCTTTCCGGCCCCGCAACATAGATCTTGCCGGGCGCTCCCGTCACCTTCTTGCCGGAAGAACCGGCTTTCGCGGTCTTCACCCTGAAGGGGACTTCCTTGACTTTATATCTGACGGCCGCGACGATGCACGAATCTTCGTCCGTCGTGAC
>Ga0256405_10007265_pt1 | contig 16891 bp, 8 predicted proteins | sample RumenRJG_02DNA_FD_189096 | JGI IMG/M metagenome (GOLD analysis project Ga0256405, IMG submission 189096) | Bovine rumen microbial communities from Lethbridge, Alberta, Canada - RJG_02 | ecosystem: Host-associated > Mammals > Digestive system > Stomach > Rumen | place: Canada: Alberta | collected...
ATATATTATTTTTTCACTTGAAAAAAAACGTAATTAGTCTAAAATATTTCAGACTTAGATCGCTAAATCAGAAACAAATCTGTATGTTGTGATCTGCGTCACTGGTGTACTCAATAACAATTTTGGGGGGCTTTGTGGTCGCATCCGCAATCTTAGCTCTCGCTGACGGTACTGTTTTCAAAGGTAAAGCCTTTGGTGCACAAAACACAACTACTGTTGGTGAGGTTGTATTTAATACTTCAATGGCCGGCTATCAGGAAATCTTAACCGATCCTTCATATGCAGGTCAGTTCGTTACTTTAACCTATCCTCACATCGGCAATTACGGCACTAATGACGAAGATGTTGAATCAGTTGACATTTTCGCAATGGGTTTAATTATCAGAGATTTATCATTAGTTGCATCAAACTTCCGTAACACAGAGAATTTAAGCGATTTCCTGGCAAAGTACAACAAGCCTGGCATCTATGGAATCGATACCAGAATGTTAACCAGAATTCTTCGCGAAAAAGGTGCTCAGAATGCATGTCTGTCAACTGATCCGAAGATGACAGAAGAAGAGGCTGTTGCCAAGGCACGTGAATTCCCAGGCATCAAGGGTATGGATCTTGCCAAGGTTGTATCAACCAAGCAGATGTATACCTGGACTGAAGGCACATGGGAATTAGGACAGGGCTATGTAAACAAGAGCCGTACTGAATTCAATGTAGTTGCCTATGATTTTGGTATCAAGCGTAACATTTTAAGAATTTTAGCTTCATTAGGATGCAAGGTAACCGTAGTTCCTGCAATGACCCCTGCCAGTGAAGTTATCAAAATGAATCCTGATGGCGTATTCCTTTCAAACGGTCCTGGCGATCCTGAACCATGTACCTACGCTCAGGAAGCTATTAAAGAATTTATTGAGCACAAGATCCCTCTGTTCGGTATCTGTTTGGGTCACCAGCTGCTTTCATTAGCATCAGGTGCCAAGACCATCAAGATGAAATGCGGTCACCATGGTGCAAACCATCCAGTTCGCGATCTTGAAAGTGGCGTTGTATACATTACTTCTCAGAACCACGGTTTCTGCGTTGATGAATCAACCTTAGGTGCAAACCTCAAGGCAACTCACAAGTCTCTGTTCGACGGCACTCTGCAGGGTGTAGAGCGTACTGACGTACCTGCATTCAGCTTCCAGGGTCATCCAGAGGCAAGTCCAGGTCCTCACGATCCAATGGCTCTGTTTGAGCACTTTATCGAACTGATGCGTGAATATCGTCAGAAGGCCTAGGGGATAGAAAATGCCAAAACGTACAGACATTAAAAAAATCTTAATTCTAGGTGCAGGTCCAATCGTTATCGGACAGGCATGTGAGTTCGACTATTCAGGTACCCAGGCCTGCCGCGCACTGCGTGAAGAAGGTTATGAGGTTATCCTGGTCAACTCAAACCCTGCAACCATCATGACTGATCCTGATGTTGCAGATGTAACCTATATTGAGCCAATCCACTGGAAGGTAGTAGAAAACATCATCGCAAAAGAGCGTCCAGATGTTGTTTTACCAACCATGGGCGGTCAGACTGCATTAAACTGCGCACTTGATCTTGAAAAGCATGGCGTACTTGCAAAGTACAATGTTGAGATGATTGGTGCAAAGGCTGATGCAATTGATAAGGCAGAAAACCGTGAGCGTTTTGACAAGGCCATGAAAAAGATTGGTCTTGAGTGCCCACGTGCCGGCATTGCCCACAGTATGGACGAGGCATGGGAAGTTCAGAAACAGGTTGGTTTCCCATGTATTATCCGCCCTTCATTCACCATGGGTGGTACTGGTGGCGGTATTGCATATAACCCTGAAGATTTCGATGAAATCTGCCGCAAGGGTTTAGAACTTTCACCTACTCACGAGCTGTTAATTGACGAGTCACTTATCGGCTGGAAAGAGTATGAGATGGAAGTTGTACGTGATCGCAAGGATAACTGCATCATCGTTTGCTCTATCGAAAACCTTGACCCAATGGGTATTCACACCGGTGACTCTATTACCGTAGCACCAGCTCAGACTCTTACTGACAAGGAATACCAGATTATGCGTGACGCTGCTATGGCAGTATTACGTGAAATCGGTGTTGAGACTGGTGGTTCTAACGTTCAGTTCGGTATCAACCCAGACAACGGGCGTATGGTAATCATCGAGATGAACCCTCGTGTATCACGTTCATCAGCTTTAGCTTCAAAGGCAACCGGCTTCCCTATCGCCAAGATCGCTGCAAAGCTTGCTGTAGGTTATACCTTAGATGAACTTGGCAACGACATTACCGGCAACCAGACTCCAGCATCATTCGAGCCAGCACTTGACTATGTTGTAACCAAGATCCCTCGTTTCAACTTTGAGAAATTCCCTAACTCAGATGACCGTCTGACCACTCAGATGAAGTCTGTAGGTGAGGTTATGGCTATCGGCCGTACCTTTGAGGAATCTCTGCAGAAGGCTCTGCGTGGCCTTGAGACCGGTAAGCTCGGTTTTGACCCACGTTTAGATATGAACAAGCCTGATGCCCGTCAGAAACTTTTACATGAATTAGAAAATGCCGGCGCACACCGTATCTGGTACTTAGGCGATGCATTCAGAATCGGTATGACCATCGATGAGGTATTTGAGTATACCAAGATCGATCCTTGGTTCTTACACCAGATCAAGGAAATCATCGACATCGAGCAGTCACTTGAAGGCAAGAACTTAAAGTCACTTGATGCTGAAAGCTTAAAGGACTTAAAGAGCCGTGGCTTCTCTGATGCCCGTCTTGCAACCTTACTGAACAGTACTGAAGATGAAGTAAGAAAGCGTCGCTGGGCATTTGATGTATACCCAACCTACAAGCGTGTTGATACCTGTGCTGCTGAGTTTGCAACCTCTACTGCCTATATGTACTCTACCTATGAGCAGGAATGTGAAGCTAACCCAACAGACCGCAAGAAGGTTATCGTTTTAGGTGGCGGTCCAAACCGTATTGGTCAGGGTATCGAATTCGACTACTGCTGTGTTCATGCTTCAATGGCACTTCGCGAAGACGGCTTCGAGTCAATTATGGTTAACTGCAACCCAGAGACTGTATCAACCGACTATGACATCTCAGACAGACTTTACTTTGAGCCTGTAACCTTAGAAGATGTTCTTGAAATCGTTCGTGTTGAAAAGCCTGTAGGCGTAATCGTACAGTTCGGTGGTCAGACTCCATTAAAGCTTGCTAAGAAGTTAGAGCAGGAAGGTGTACCTATTATTGGTACTTCTCCTACCGACATTGACAGAGCAGAAGATAGAAAGCTGTTCCAGGAAGTTGTAAACAAACTGCAGCTGCTGCAGCCTCGTAACGGCACCGCAACCTCATTAGCTCAGGCTGTAGAAGTTGCAAATGACATCGGCTATCCTCTGGTTGTTCGTCCATCTTACGTATTAGGTGGTCGTGCAATGGAAGTTGTTTACGATGAAGACGATTTAAGACACTACTTTGCTGAAGCTGTTAAGGTTTCAAACAAGTCACCAGTGCTTCTTGACAAGTTCTTAGATCACGCAACTGAAATTGACGTTGACGCTGTAGCAGACGGCAAGGATGTTGTTATCGGCGGTATTATGGAGCATATTGAAGAGTGTGGCGTTCACTCAGGTGACGCAAGCTGCGTGCTCCCTCCATATCACTTAAATCAGGATATGATTGACCGCTTAACCAAGATCTCCAAGGAATTAGCAATCGCTCTTAATGTTAAGGGTCTGATGAACGTTCAGCTGGCTATCCGTGAAGACAAGATTTACTTAATTGAGGTAAATCCACGTGCAGCACGTACTGTTCCATTCGTATCTAAGGCAACAGGTCTTCCTCTTGCTAAGATCGCAGCCCGTGTAATGACTGGCAAGAGCTTACAGAGCCAGGGTATTACCCATGAGGTTATCCCTCCATACTACTCAGTTAAGGAAGTAGTTCTCCCATTTTCCAAGTTCCCAGGTTCAGATCCTTTATTAGGACCTGAAATGAGATCAACTGGTGAGACCATGGGTACAGCTACCACCTTCCCAGAGGCATATGCTAAATCTCAGCTGGCAGCCAAGTCTCCTGTTCAGAGAACCGGTACTGTACTTCTCTCTGTTAAGAAGTCAGATCAGGACAGATTAGCACGTCTTGGCAAACTCCTGGTTGATGCAGGCTTCAAGCTTGAAGCTACCAAGGGTTCATATGCAGTGCTTACTGCGGCAGGCATCCCTGCTGTTCATGTAAACAAGGTATATGAAGGCAGACCTAATCTGCTCGACTACATCAAGTCAGGCAGATACAGCTGGGTAATCAACACCACTGAAGGCCGTCAGTCAGTACTTGACTCTCGTTCTTTACGTAAGGCTACCCTCCGCTACGGTATTGCATACACCACAACCATGAATGCGGCTTTTGCATGTACTGAAGCTTTAGAAGCAGACGAGTATGCATCAGTTCATTCACTGCAGGAGCTTCATCAGCTCGTAGCTGAAAAGAACTAATTTATAAGTATGAGTTCTTAAAACCCCCGTCAGAGTACGGGGGTTTTTATTTTCTGCAGTCTCAAACAGAGCTGAGAATATAATAATAATGTTATCTGTCAACCTATTAATACATTTATCTTGATTTAGGTTATACATTAATCAAATTAATTGTGAACTAAGATAAGTTTAATAATATTCACTAATATGTATTAATATTTTTAAATAAAACCAACTGCGTAAACTCCATAATAATTCCATCAAAAAACAATTAACTTACTAAGTTACAAGATAATATGTCAATAAAACAGCATATTTTTTAGTTACACAAATAAGTGATGCTTATCACATATTCAAGCAAATTTTTCATCTAAAAATTGTATTTTTTATGATCATTAATCATACTTTAATTAGGTTGATAACGGAGTAAATCATGATTGAAATCCGCAAAGCAGACAGAGGAGATGTTAAAGCCCTGAAAGATTTGGCCGAATCACTTGTGCCTGATTCTTTTAAAGGTGTATTAAATACCTCTCAAGTTGATTTCATGCTTGACCGTTATTATTCTCAGGAAGCATTGCAGGATGCAATAGACGAAGGAATGGTGTATTTCATTGCCTCCGTTGAAGGATTCGACTGCGGCTATGTGTCAGTTATCAAACATGGTCCAGATTTATTCTTAATGCAGAAGATCTTCATTGACAGCACCAAGTGGAATATCGGTGTAGGTACAATGCTTCTTAATGCCGTGTTTGACTATGTAAAAAGTGAACACCCTGGCAGATGCACTGTAGAACTAATTATCAATAAACATAATCCTGGTTTAAAGTTCTACGAAAAACACGGTATGGTTAAGGTTAGAGATAAGGGTATGGATATGGGTGACTTCTATATCAATGAGGAAGTACACGCTATCACCCTCAACTAAAGGTTTGTTTTTTGCTGTTTTGGGAGAGGTATTTATTTACTTCTCCCTATTTTTTTTCATACCGCTTCAAAATTACTTCTCCCTATTTTTTTCATACCGCTTCAAAATTACTTCTCCCTATTTTTTTCATACCGCTTCAAAATCAGAGATGCTTTAACGTCGTAATTAATTTTTTTTTTCAAAATCCCCATTTTTAATGCAGATTTTAGTCAATTTAAACTATATAATTATAGAGTTAAGTAATATTTAGTTTACTTAACTCTATAAGTGAATTTTTAGGTTATTTAGACTATTCAAGCTTATATGATTTGTTTTATCTTTCGTCGTTAAAATCTCAGCAGTAGAGTCATTTATAAACATATATGCGCAATTTGAAGCACTAAATTAGTGCAGTAAAAATATTGCACAATTTTTGAGATTTTATAAATTACCTATTTATATCAGTAGGTTATTTTTATAAGCTTTAATTTTTTTTGATATACATCAAATTTTTTTACAAGTAACCGGCGAAAATAAATTGATATATATTTGTTTTATATACATTTATATTACTTTGCACCAATATAAAACGTATATTAAACTTTAGTGTGTAGTTTTAGTGCTATAGAAAATATGCTTTGACACTTTGCACTATTCAAACGAAAATTTACTCAGACACAAACAACGGGTACCGAGTACTCTTTCATTTGACAAATAGGAGCGTCTAAATGGATTTCAACGCAGTTAGTTCTTTAATCAAAGACAATGACGTAGTTTTTGCTGATTTAAGATTTACCGATACTAAAGGTAAAGAACAGCATATCACTTTACCTATTTCTTGCATCGACGAGAAGTTCTTCGAGCAGGGCAAGATGTTCGACGGTTCATCAATCGCAGGCTGGCGTGGTATTGACAAGTCAGACATGATCTTAATGCCTGATATCGAAACCGTTCAGTTAGATCCATTCTATGCTGATCCAACCATTATCGTTCGCTGCGACATTTTAGAGCCACAGACCTTAACCGGTTATGATCGTGATCCACGTTCTGTTGCAAAGCGCGCAGAAGAGTACTTAAAGTCAACTGGTATCGGTGACGCTGCATTCTTCGGTCCAGAACCTGAGTTCTTCTTATTTGATGACGTTCGCTTCAAGTCAGACATTTCTGGCTCAATGGTAGCAATTGACGATGTCGAAGCAGCATGGAACTCAGCTACTGAGTACGAAGGCGGTAACAAGGGCTATCGTCCAGCTGTTAAGGGCGGTTACTTCCCAGTTCCACCAGTAGATTCTTCACAGGACATCCGTTCAGCAATGTGTAAGGTTATGGCTGATATGGGCTTAGTAATTGAGGCTCATCACCACGAAGTTGCAACTGCAGGTCAGAACGAAATCGCTACCGAGTTCAACTCATTAACCAAGAAAGCTGACGAAGTACAGATTTACAAGTATGTTGTACAGAACGTAGCAAACCAGTACGGTAAGACTGCTACCTTCATGCCAAAGCCAATCTTTGGTGACAACGGTTCAGGTATGCACTGCCACCAGTCAATCGGTAAAGAAGGCAAGAACATCTTCGCTGGTAACTTATACGGCGGCTTATCACAGGAAGCTTTATGGTACATTGGCGGTATTATCAAGCACGCTAAGTCATTAAATGCCTTCACCAACCCATCAACTAACTCATACAAGCGTTTAGTTCCTGGCTTCGAGGCTCCTTTAATGTTAGCTTACTCAGCTGCTAACCGTTCAGCTTCAATCCGTATTCCATATGCTATTAACCCTAAGACAGCTCACATTGAGGTTCGCTTCCCAGATTGTATGGCAAACCCATACTTAGCATTCGCTGCAATGTTAATGGCTGGTCTTGATGGTATCAAGAACAAGATTGAACCAGGTGAGGCAATGGATAAGAACCTGTACGACTTACCTCCAGAGGAAGCAGCTAACGTTCCACAGGTTTGCGGTTCATTAGACGAGGCCTTAAAGGCACTTCGTGCTGACCACGACTACTTAACCGAAGGTGGCGTATTCTCTGAGGATATGATCAACGCCTACATCGAGTTAAAGGCAGCAGAAGATACTCGTGTACGTTCAACTCCACATCCTGCTGAGTTCGAACTGTACTACAGCCTCTAATTTGTAATTTAGTTTAGGGTAATACCTTCTAAAATAAGAAGAAATTTATAATAGGGCCCTAATATAGGGCCCTTTTTGTATCTACACAACACGCAAAAAGGTAAATTAAATGACTAATACTGGCTTATACAGAAGTGAGAACGAGCACGATGCCTGCGGTGTCGGCCTGATTGCTCACATCAAAGGAAAGAAGAGCCACAGCATCGTAAGTCAGGGTCTTGAGGTTTTAAAGAACCTGACCCATCGTGGTGCTGTAGGAGCAGATCCTCTGCAGGGTGACGGCGCTGGTATCCTCATTCAGATCCCAGATCAGATCTTCCGTGATGATATGATGCGTCAGGGTGTAAAGCTCCCACCATACGGCGAATATGGCGTAGGTATGGTATTCCTTCCTCGCGAGGAAGCTTCAAGACACGCCTGCCAGGAAGAAATCGAAAGAGCTATTTTAGCTGAAGGTCAGGTGTTCCTAGGCTGGAGAGATGTTCCTGTAAATAAGGACATCCCAATGTCTCCTGTTGTTCGTGAAAAAGAACCTGTAATCAGACAGATCTTTATTGGTCATTCACCAGACATTCTGGTAACAGATGCTTTAGAGCGTAAACTCTACATTATCAGAAAGAGATGCTCTATTGCTATTTCAAACCTTAAATTAAAACACTGTAAAGAATTTTACATCCCATCCTTCTCTGCCCGTACCATTGTTTACAAGGGTCAGCTTTTAGCAGATCAGGTTGGCGAGTATTTCAAAGACTTAAAAGACAGCCGCTGCGTAAGTGCCATTGCTCTTATTCATCAGCGCTTCTCAACCAACACTTTCCCTCAGTGGTCTCTTGCACACCCATTCAGAATGATTGCTCACAATGGTGAAATCAACACTCTGCGTGGTAACTTCAACTGGATCAGAGCTCGTGAGAAGAATATTTCATCACCAGTTTTCGGTGATGATCTTGAAAAATTATGGCCTTTAATCTTCCAGGGTCAGTCTGATTCAGCTTCATTTGACAACGTATTTGAGATGCTGACCATGTCAGGCTATTCACTGGCACAGGCTGCCATGATGATGATTCCATCAGCATGGGAAAAAGACAACTTAATGGATCCTAAGCTCAAGGCCTTCTATGAGTACTATGCAGCTATGATGGAACCATGGGATGGTCCTGCAGCTGTTGCATTTACTGATGGCCGTCAGGTTGGCGCAACCTTAGACAGAAACGGTCTGCGTCCAGCCCGTTACATCATCACCAAAGATGACTTACTGATCCTGGCCTCAGAAGAAGGCACCATCAATATCGAAGAGAGCCGTATTGCCCGTCACTGGAGATTACAGCCAGGTCGCATGCTCTTAATCGATACTGAGCAGGGTCGAATCATTGATGATCACGAGATCAAATTATCAATCGCAACTTCACGCCCATATCAGGAGTGGATTGACAAGGTAAGAATCAGATTAACGGATATCAACGAGGAGCCTTCAGTAAGCTCACACAACCTGTCAACCAAAGCCTTAATGGGTGTATTCGGTTATACCCGTGAAGACGTTGAACGCTTAATCAAGCCAAAGGCTGTTGCAGGTCAGGAGCCTGTACTGTCAATGGGTAACGATGCTCCATTAGCTGTGCTTTCAAGTCAGTCAAAGAGCTTGTATGATTACTTCCGTCAGCTCTTTGCTCAGGTTACAAACCCAGCTATCGATCCTATCCGTGAGGAGATGGTTACTTCATTAGTATCCTTCATTGGCCCACGTCCAGACTTATTAAACATCATGGACAACAATCCTCCTGTACGTCTAGAGATTGATCAGCCAATCTTAAATTCTACCGAGATGGAAAAGGTTCGTAACATCAGCGAGTACACCGGTAACAAGTTCCGTTCAAAAGAGCTTGATATCACCTATCCATTATCATGGGGTAAAGACGGTATTGAAGCACGTTTAGCTTCAATCAGAGCAGCTGCAATCGATGCTGTTAAGACCGGCCACAATATCCTTATCGTTTCAGACAGAAAGGTAAGCGAAGACCGTCTTGCAATTCCTGCTCTGCTTGCAACATCAGCAATTCATCAGTGCCTCGTTGAAAACGGTCTGCGTACCAGCACCGGTCTGGTAGTTGAAACAGGTTCTGCAAGAACTGTTCACCACTTTGCTCTCTTAGGTGGCTATGGTGCTGAAGCAATTCACCCATATGTAGCCCTGAGAGTTGTAGCTGAGTTAGCACCTGATGCAAAGAAAGCTGCTTTATATCAGGAAAACTACATCCACGCTATCGATAAGGGTCTTTACAAGACCATGGCAAAGATGGGTATCTGTACCTATATGTCATACATCGGTGCTCAGATCTTTGAGGCTGTAGGCTTATCTCAGGAATTTGTTGACAAGTACTTCACCAACACCTCAAGCCCAATTGAAGGTGTAGGCCTGTTCGATATTGCTCAGGAAGCTGTTGATACCCACAAGAAAGCATTTGCCAAATTATCACTCCAGGATCCTACTCTTGCTATGGGTGGTGATCTTAACTGGAGACACGACGGCGAAGAACACATGTGGACTCCTGATGCTGTTGTATTCCTGCAGCGTTCTGTACGTTCTGGCTCTTATGAAGAGTATAAGAAGTACGCAAAGATTATTAACGATCAGTCAAGAAGACTGATGACTATCCGTGGTTTATTCAACTTCAAGAAGACCAACCCAATCGATATTTCAGAAGTAGAAAGCGAAGAGAGCATTATCCACCGCTTTGCCTGCTCTGCTATGTCAATGGGTGCTATCTCAACTGAAGCTCACACCACTATGGCAATTGCCATGAACCGTATGGGCGCAATGAGTAACTGCGGTGAAGGCGGTGAAGATCCACGCCGTGATACTGTTATTGACAGAGAAACCTCAACCAAGGAAATCTTAGGTGAGGATGTAGTAGTTGATATTCCTCTGCACAAGGGCGATTCATTAAGATCACGCACCAAGCAGGTAGCTTCAGGCCGTTTCGGTGTAACCACCGACTACCTCTCTACTGCTGACATGATTCAGATTAAGCTTGCTCAGGGTGCAAAACCAGGTGAAGGCGGTCAGCTGCCAGGTCACAAGGTTTCAAAATACATTGGTAAACTGCGTCACTCTCTGCCAGGTATCGGTCTGATTTCACCTCCACCACATCACGATATTTACTCTATCGAAGATCTGGCTCAGTTAATCTTTGACTTAAAGCTTGCTAATACCAAAGCAGATATCTCTGTAAAACTCGTATCAGAGGTTGGTATCGGTACAGTTGCAGCAGGTGTTGCAAAGTGTAAGGCAGACCATATCGTAATTTCAGGCCATGACGGTGGTACCGGTGCAGCTCCAGCTTCATCTGTAAAGCACGCAGGTTCTGCATGGGAAATCGGTCTTGCTGATGTTCAGCAGACTCTGGTAATGAACAAGCTCCGTTCACGCGTGAAGTTACAGGTTGACGGTCAGATTAAGACCGGCCGAGACGTAATCATCGGTGCACTCTTAGGTGCTGATGAGTTCGGCTTTGGTACCGCTCCATTAGTATGTATGGGTTGTACCATCATGCGTAAGTGCCAGAAGAATACCTGTCCTACCGGTATTGCAACCCAGGATCCAGAGCTTCGCAAGCAGTTCTTAGGTACTCCAGAGCAGCTTGAAAACTACTTCCACTACGTAGCTCGTGAAGTACGTGAAATCATGGCTGAGCTTGGATTTAGAAGATTTGAGGACTTAATCGGTCACCCAGAACTTTTAGAGAAGGTAGAAGAGAGCCAGTTTGCCAAGGCAAGAAACTTAAGCTTTGAAAAGATCTTCTTTAAGGATCCAACCCTCGCTGATGAAGTTGTTCACCATGCAATTTCTCAGCAGCACGACATCGATAAGGCTTTAGACAAGCAGTTTGAAGCAGATGTTGTAAAAGCTATTGAAAAGAACAAGCCTGTTGAGTTTACAACTCCTGTTGTTAACGTAAACCGTTCAGTTGGTACCTACATCTCTGGTGTAATCTCAGCAATGAAAGCTGAGCTTCCAGACAACTTTGTAACCATCAATCTGACAGGTACAGCAGGTCAGTCATTCGGTGCCTTCTTAGAGAAGGGCGTAACTCTGCACTTAAAGGGTCTTGCTAACGACTACGTTGGTAAGGGTATGTCTGGCGGTATCATCTCTGTAGCTAAGTCAGACAACTTTGATGGTGATCCTCAGCAGAACATCATTGGTGGTAACACCTGCTTATACGGTGCAACTACCGGTGAAGCCTTCTTCTCAGGTGTCTGCGGCGAGCGTTTTGCCGTAAGAAACTCAGGTGCTGATGCAGTTTGTGAAGGCTGTGGCGACCATGGATGTGAATATATGACCGGCGGTACCGTAATGGTATTAGGTCAGACCGGCAGAAACTTTGCTGCAGGTATGTCAGGTGGTATGGCTTACATCTACGATTGCGACAACACATTCAGATCAAAACTGAGCAAGGGTGAGTTCTATGTATCAAACGTAGTAAAGGCCAAGAACGCTGATCCTGCAGCTCCTCTGCACAAGGGTATGTCAGACGAAGAGGTAATTCGTGAGCTCTTAACCAAGCACATGAATCAGACTGGCAGTGGCATTGCCAAGAAGTTATTAGAGAACTTTGAAGTAGAACTGTCAAATTTCGTCAAGGTATTCCCTGTTGAGTACTACAACGCACTCAATGCTTTAAAGGAGGCAAAGTAAGATGGGCTTATTAAGAGGTTTTATTGAGTTTGAGCGTGTCGAGCAGAGCCACGTAAGCGTTGAAGAGCGTGTAAAAAGTTTCTGCGAAATTTACGGCACCTTATCTGATGATCAGGCAAAAATCCAGGCTGGTCGCTGCATGGACTGTGGTATTCCATTCTGTATGCACGAGTGTCCACTGCACAACGATTCACCTGATTTTAACGAGTTTGTTACCGAAGGTGAGATGAAGAAAGCTTACAGCGTTATCTCATCTAGCAACAACTTCCCAGAGATCACAGGTCGTATCTGCCCTGCTTTATGTGAAGAAGGCTGTACCTTAGGTATTCACCGTGATCCTGTTGGTATCAAGTCAATCGAGCGCAAGATTGCTGAATACGCATTTGAAAATGGTTTAGTTAAGCCAATTATCACCAAGCGTTCAGGCAAGAAGGTAGCAGTTGTAGGTTCAGGTCCTGCAGCATTAGCTGCAGCACAGCAGTTAAACAGATTCGGTCACGATGTGACCGTATTTGAAAAGAACAACCGCATCGGAGGTCTTTTACGCTACGGTATTCCTGACTTTAAGCTGCCAAAGGACGTACTTGACAGACGTTTAGCTCAGTTAGAGCTTGAAGGCATTACCTTCAAGACTTCAACTATCGTTGGCAAGATTAAAGATCTTGAATCTGGTGTTCACAATGATTCAGTATCTGAAGTACGCGGATCAGAGCTTTTAGACAGCTTTGATGCAGTAGTTTTAGCTCCGGGTTCAGAAACTCCACGTGACTTAAAGCTGCCAGGTCGTGAACTCAAGGGCATTTACTTTGCGCTTGATTTCCTCATTGCACAGAACCGTGAAAACAATGGCGATTTTGCAAATCCAATCGACGTAAAGGATAAGAACGTTATTGTTATCGGTGGTGGTGAAACCGCATCAGACTGCATCGGTGTATCAATCCGTAAAGGTGCCAAGTCAGTAACCCAGTTAGACTACCATGATGAGCTTCCAGAGAGCGTTGATTTAACTATGGCATGGCCAGACTGGAGAAAGATAAAGCGTACTTCCACCTCTCACGAGGAAGGCTGCACCAGACTGTTCTCTACTAACACCACCGCATTTGAAGGTGATGGTGTGTTAAAGAGCGTCAAGACCCAGAAAGTAAAATGGGGTCAGGGCAGACAGTTTAGCGGTATTGAAGGCACAGAAAGCTCAATTGATGCCGATGTTGTTTTAATTGCTATGGGTTATTCACATCCAAGCCAGTCTCTTGTTAAGGAATTCAACCTTGCAACCGATAAGCGCGGCAATATTTTAGCTGCAACTGAAGGTAAGAATGCCTACATGACTTCTTGCGACAAGGTATTTGCTGCAGGTGACGGACGTAAAGGTCAGTCATTAGTGGTTTACGCAATCGCTGAAGGAAGAGCCTGTGCTCAAGCAGTAAACGATTACCTGAACAAATAATTTTCAGGTTATACAACCAAATTTGCCTGTTGGTAGTTGCCTTCTGCAAACAAAGCAGAAGGCTTTTTTTTACTTTACTAAAGAAAATTGAATCACTCTTTTAGTGCATTAAATATATTATTACCGCACTAATAATTAGTTGTAAAAATTCTCAATATTAGCCTATTTTTCATATCAAACAATTAGTTAACTAAAGCCATTTAAAGGCGATTATGCATCATAACTAATCATTTTTTGAGTAATTGATCACAAAAACAGCGCTTTCAAAAACTTCAAAAAAGTATTGAATTTATAAGAAGTTAGAGTGAGTTACATCACACTTTTCTTTATATTTTCAAATACAATGCACCGTTACAACACATTATTTGCACCATTTTTGTGATTTTGCAATTAAGTGTTGCAAGCAATAATTAAGGCTTGTAAATTTAATCCACCGAATCAATCGAAAATAAATTCAATCAACAGGTAAATTTTAGGAGACACAAAATGTCATACTCACAGAAAGTTTTAGATAACTTAAAGGCCAAGTATCCTCACCAGCCAGAATTCTTACAGGCTGCAGAAGAGATTTTAACCACCTTACAGCCATGCTTAGACAAAGAGCCTAAGTACGAGCAGAACAAGATCTTAGAGCGTATGACTGAGCCAGAGAGAACCTTCAACTTCCGCGTTGAGTGGGTTGACGACAAGGGTGAAATCCAGGTTAACCGCGGCTGGCGTGTACAGTTCAATTCAGCAATCGGCCCATACAAGGGTGGTATCCGTTTACACCCAACCGTAAATGAGGGCGTATTAAAGTTCTTAGGTTTAGAGCAGATTTTAAAGAACTCATTAACCGGTACTCCTATCGGTGGTGCTAAGGGTGGTTCAGACTTCGATCCTAAGGGCAAGTCAGACAACGAAATCATGCGTTTCTGCCAGGCTTTCATGATCCAGTTACACCGCTACATTGGCGCTTTAGTTGACGTTCCAGCAGGTGATATCGGTACTGGCGGCCGTGAAATTGGTTATATGTACGGTGCTTACAAGCGCTTAACCACCCGTTACGAAGGTGTTTTAACCGGTAAGGGCTTAAACTTCGGTGGTTCTTTAGCACGTACTGAGGCTACTGGTTACGGTACCGTTTACTTCACTGACGCAATGGTTAAGGATCGTGGCGATACCTTAGCTGGTAAGGTTTGCGCAGTTTCAGGTTCAGGCAACGTAGCAATCTACTGCTGTGAGAAGTTAATCCAGTTAGGTGCTAAGCCAGTTACCGTTTCAGATTCAACCGGTACCATCTACGATCCAGAAGGCATCGACGTAGCATTATTAAAGCAGGTTAAGGAAGTTGAGCGTGCACGTTTAACCCGTTACGCAGAGCAGCGTAAGTCAGCTGTTTACACTCCAGTTGAGCAGTATCCAGCAGGCAGACACCAGGTTTGGGCTTACAAGGTAGACTGTGCATTCCCATGTGCAACTCAGAACGAGTTAAACGAGGAAGACGCAAAGGCATTATTAGCTAACGGCTGTAAGGTTGTAGCTGAGGGTGCTAACATGCCTTCAACCTTAGGCGCTATCAAGCAGTTCTTAGACGCTAAGATCGCTTACGGTCCTGCAAAGGCTGCTAACGCTGGTGGTGTTGCTACTTCTCAGTTAGAGATGGAGCAGAACGCTGGTATGACTTCATGGACCTTCGAAGAGGTTGATGCTAAGTTACACACCATCATGACCAACCTTTACAAGAATGCTGCTGATACCGCTCGTGAGTTCGGTGTTGAGGGCAACTTAGTATTAGGTGCTAACATCGCTGGCTTCCGTAAGGTTGCTGATGCAATGATTGCTCAGGGTGTAATGTAATCTATACCTTAGATTAAACACTAATGAAAAGGTCCTCATTTGAGGACCTTTTTCATATCTTAATTATCTTAACTATGATAGATGCCTTTTTTCAAAAACATATTCTCTGTCATTAGAAAGATCTTGCCTGAACACATAGTTCAAACGGTCAAACTTCTTAATCTCTTCAGGATCATAAATACTGTTTTCGGCCATGAATCGAACCATTTCTCCTCTTGCCATCTTTGCGTAAGTACCTTTGGTTACAAGCCTCTCTCCTGATTTTTCACAGAAGTTTACGGTTATATAGATGTCATCCTTCTCAAGATATTTTTCAATACACTTTGAGTACTCTTTTGAGGCCAGATTGATAATGATGCCACTTTCATCTCTAACCTCCTTATAAAGAGAGTCCTTCCAGAAGTCATACAGATCAGCACAGCCTTTTATCTTTGCCTTAGACTGCATTTCAAGTCTGTATGGAGTTACTCCATCCATTGGCTTTAAGACACCATAGAAGGCTGAGAGAATTCTAAGGTGCTCCTGAACATAATCAAAATGGTCATATTCAAATACTGATGGCGCCATATACTGATAAGCAATGCCTTCATATGAAAGAATTGCAGGTGTAAGCTTATTATTGAGATCCATCCTTTCAAGACGCTCAAGATTCTGCCTGGCAATTTTGTCATTGCAGCACCACAGAGTCTGAAGCTCTTGTGGAGTTTTTGATCTTAAATAGGACAGAATCTGTTCTGTCCTGTCAAGAAACACTGGAAGAGCAGATGGCTCAAGGCCATCAGTATCCATATTCATCTTTTTAGCAGGAGACAGAATGATCCTCATCAGGCTAATTCCTTTAGCATATTGTCTGGATCATCTGCTGCCTTAACCTTGTCATTAGCCTTAATGATTATGCCTTTTTCATCAATAAGATAGGTGGTTCTGACCACGCCCATTGAGACCTTGCCGCACATTTTCTTCTCTTTCCAGACATCATACTCTTCAATAACCTTGCGCTCAGGATCAGAAAGCAGAGTAATTGTCAGAGCCTGCTTGTCCTCAAACTTCTTGTGAGATGCAACACTATCCTTGCTTACACCTAATATCACTACGCCTTTTTCTGTAAAGGCAGGAGCATTCTTAGAATAACCGCAGGCCTGTTTGGTGCAGCCTGCTGTATTATCTTTTGGATAAAAATACAAAATTACCTTTTTACCTGCATAATCACTTAGTGAATGGATCTTGCCGTTCTGATCTGGCAGAGCAAAATCTGGAGCTTTAGAGCCAACTTCCAGCATCGTTTATATCCTCTTTAACAATATGATCTTCTGTAAGAATAGGACCTTTTAAAGTGAATACTTAATGTCACTTCAAAAAATACAAAAGATGTA
>Ga0256405_10007266_pt1 | contig 16891 bp, 17 predicted proteins | sample RumenRJG_02DNA_FD_189096 | JGI IMG/M metagenome (GOLD analysis project Ga0256405, IMG submission 189096) | Bovine rumen microbial communities from Lethbridge, Alberta, Canada - RJG_02 | ecosystem: Host-associated > Mammals > Digestive system > Stomach > Rumen | place: Canada: Alberta...
GGAGCTCATTGAATTGACCGAAATGGGTAAAAGGGTACAGGCTCATTACGGCGAACCGATGGACACTGAATGGGCATTTGAAAGGGACAACTTATTCTTATTGCAAGCAAGACCAATCACTACTTTAGGTGGAGCACAAGCTGAAGATGATGATGAAGCTGCAGATTTAGGTGATGTTTTAGTAAGAGGTCTTGGTGCAAGTCCTGGAATGGCATCAGGTAAAGTTAAAATTGTTTTAGACATCGATGAACTCGACAAAATCAAAGACGGCGACATCATGGTTACAACAATGACCACACCAGATATGGTGCCTGCTATGAGAAGAGCAAGCGGTATCGTAACTGATGAAGGTGGAGTAACCTGTCACGCTTCAATCATTTCAAGAGAACTTGGAATTCCATGTGTTGTAGGAACAGGAGATGCTACAACCACATTGGAAGAAAACACTGGAGTTACCTTGGACGGTAAAAAAGGTTTAGTATTCGACGGAATTTCTGAAACTAAAGAAGAAGCAGTAGCAGTAGCAGGAACTGTAGAAGCAGCTCCAATTATCACTGTAACTGAAGTTAAAGCTAATGTTAGTATGCCTGAAGCTGCAGAAAGAGCAGCAGCAACCGGTGCAGATGGTGTGGGACTTTTAAGAACTGAACACCTCATGTTAACATCAGGTATCCACCCAGGTAAATTCATTGCTGACGGCAGGGAAGATGAATTGATTGACACAATCGCAGACAATGTTCAGATTGTGGCAGATGCATTCTATCCAAAACCTGTATGGTACAGAACATTAGATGCACCGACCGATGAATTCATCACTTTGGAAGGTGGGGAAAACGAACCTCGGGAACACAATCCAATGCTCGGTTGGAGAGGAATCAGAAGAGAACTCGATCAGCCTGAAATCCTTAAATGTGAATTCAAAGCAATTAAGAAATTACACGAAAAAGGATACACTAACATTGGAATCATGATTCCGTTATCCCAAAACCCAGAAGAACTCAAACAGGCAAAAGCATTATGTTCTTCAATCGGATTTGAACCTCACAAAGATGTTGACTTCGGTATGATGGTTGAAATTCCGGCAGCCGCAATCATGATTGACGAGTACATTAAAATAGGTCTGGACTTTGTAAGTCTTGGAACCAACGACCTGACTCAATACACTCTTGCGGTTGACAGAAACAATGAGTTTGTAGCAAAACACTACTCAGAAGAACACCCTGCAGTAATGAAATTAATTGAAAGAACAATTAGAAAATGTGCTGAAGCAGGTGTTACATGCAGTATTTGCGGTCAAGCAGGTAGTGTACCTCACATTGTTGAAAAACTCGTTGGATTCGGAATCACCAGTGTATCATCAAATGCTGATGCTATTGCTGATGTTAGAAAAACTGTTGCTCGTGCTGAGCAAAAAATTATTCTCGACGCTGCTCGTAAACGTTTAGAATAATTTTATTCTTTCTTTTTTTTATTTTTATTAATTTTTAACTAAACAGGTTATTTTATGGACGATAAACCAATAGATAAACAGGATATTTTAAGTGAATTGGAGGAACTTCACAGCCTTGACCATGATTATGCCGATGGCAGGATTTTAGGATCCATGTGTACTGAAGCCCACCCTTTTGCAAAGGAGGTTTACTGTAAGTTCTTGGACACTAATTTAGGAGATCCTGGTCTTTTTAAAGGAACCAAACAAATTGAAAATGAAGTTATCAAATCTATTGGTGGATTATTATCTCTTGATAATGCTTTTGGAAATATTGTCACTGGCGGAACTGAAGCCAATTTAATGGCAATCCGCGCTGCAAGAAACCATGCTAGAAAATATAAGGGAATTGTTGATGGTGAAATAATCATTCCGGATTCTGCTCATTTTTCATTTAAAAAAGCAGCCGACATGCTGAACCTGAAAATTGTTGAAGCGAAACTTGATGAAAACTACAGGATTGATGTTGGATCCGTCAAAGAGGCTGTCAGCGATAAGACTGTAGCGATTGTGGCTATTGCCGGAACTACTGAACTGGGATTGATTGATCCTATTGAAGAAATTTCCAAAATAGCTCATGAAAATAATATCTATTTCCACGTTGATGCTGCATTCGGTGGCTTTTCAATTCCATTTTTAAAACAAGCTGGCTATGACTTGCCTGTTTTTGATTTTTCACTGGAAGGAGTTTGCTCAATAACTGTTGACCCTCATAAGATGGGTTTGGTACCTATACCTGCTGGTGGGATAATTTTTAGAAAAGAAGAGTATCTGGATGTTATGGCAGTGGATTCTCCGTATCTGACTGTTAAAACACAGTCCACTATTGTGGGAACTCGTCTTGGAGCCTCATCTGCTGCAACTTATGCAATAATGAAATATTTCGGAAAAGAAGGTTATACTAAAATCGCTCAAAACCTGATGGAAAACACTAAATTCCTATCACAAAAATTAAAGGAATTGGGTTATGAGATTATCTGCGAACCTGAATTGAACATTGTCGCTTTTAACCATCCTCAAATGGACACTAATGAATTGGCGCAAAAATTGGAAGATAAGGGATGGAAGGTTTCTGTTGCCAAGTGTCCTGTGGCAATCAGAATAGTTTTAATGAATCACATTAAAAGAAATCATTTAGAAGAGTTATTGGAAGATTTAAATGATATATTTTAGTCTTTAATGTCTTCCACATACATTAATGGATAATTTAACTCTTCAATGAATTCAATTCTAATTATTGCTAAAACATCATCTACTTTTGTATGGATTTTAACGTCAAGCATGTCGCCTGTAAGTGATGTGTAGTCAAATTCAGTCATTGATTCTTCTAGTTTGTCGAACCTGATTTCAACTTCCACTTTTTCAATTGCAGGCTGCAGGTTCAATGATTCTTCCATTGCCCTTTCAAGACTTTCCTTGGTGTTTTTGTTCACGGGTGTTCCTACAAATTGGTGGAAAAGTGCACCCATGCTTATTGCACCTTCAAATATTGCTCTTTCACGTGTTGTTATATTTGAAAAGTATTCCTTGTCAACATCCATTCACATTCCTCCGTTTAAGAATATTATCTTATCATAAATCAGTTCTGATGGTATCGGATTGATGCAACAGTAAAACAGTACCGCTGATATTATCAGCACTGCTGATAGAATATAAATCCTGTTTTCCTTTGGATAGAAATAGCTGAATATTAATCCTACTATCAGGAAAATTGCTGAAATTATCAGTGCATGATTTTCCTGTGGATTGCTGCTGATTGTTTCTTCATTTATGGAAGTTATTTCTTTTAAATCCCCTTGGATTATTAACCTGTTTTCAGTTGAACCTATCGGGTCGCATGTTATCAGATAAACTGAATTATCATCACTTGCATTAAGTTCATATGATGCAGGCACTATTGTAGTGTTGACAACACCATATTTCAATTCTCCAATTCCCGGCCATTCGATTAGGAATGAATCTCCAGCTGAAAGTTCATTCAGCCTTAAAAACGGTGAGCCCTGAAGGGTCCTGTGACCATATAACAATACTGGGTCTTTGGTTGGAATATTTTCTCCGGGATCACTTAAAACACCATAGTTCAAGGATTCATTATTGATTTTTTCATCAACGCCGATTGAGGGGATGATGATTTTGGGAGATTCAATATTTTTCTCGATGAGTGTCTTTGTTGAGAAATAATTGACTTCTCCCATTGCATATAATCCGATTATCAATAAACAAATTATCACAACTATTGTTGATATGTTAGGTTTATTCATAGTATCAGTTTTGTTATATCTCCTATAATAATTATTTCTTCATTTTTGATATGTTGAACTGATTTCGGATACCATCCAGTCCGGCGCTTCGGATGTCGGAATTGTTAAAACGATGTTGTCCATGTTGTTTAGGACATAATTTACCTTGTCCTGCGGAGTTTCAATTAAAAGCATGTATTGCGCATCCAGATCTCCCAGATTGATTTGCCTTTCATAGTTGGACAATTTAACTCCATAGCTTTTTAGCATCTCGTAGGTTTCATTTTCATCATAACCCTTGACGATTGCTCCTTTAATCATTTCCAGCACATCTGATGAGAATCCTTTTGTGTTCTCATGGGGATTGGTTGCGTTTCCTTTCACAATCATTTTGGATTTTGAATACTCGGAGTCGATTTCTCCGTTTTCCTCATATCTCATGATTGACAGTACAGTGCATCCGCTTATTTCCGGGCTAGTATTGTTTGAGGTGTAATTTCCGTCGGTTGAATTGTTGTTGGTGTAGATGTCCACAACGCTTCCAACACTCACTAATCCCGCACCTGCCTGCAGTCTTGAAACCAGTATTGGCACTGATACGGTGTTCGGTGTCTCGAACTTGATTTTTGAAAGTATTGTTGCATCGTTTTCATTAACGATTTTCATGGCTTCTGAGGTGGGCATTATGGTGTTTTTACTTTCATTTTCATAAACTGCCATTGTACGATTGTATTTGTCCTGATTTGTGTTTATGGATTTTTTATGGAATGATTGCCAGTCCTTCGTTGCGGGGATTAATATGTTTATTGCATTTATCTCTTCAGGGCTTCTGGCATCATTTATTTTGTTTTCTAACATCAATGCATTTGGAGATGTTGCAAGGCCTCCGGAGTACATGTCATGCAGTTCATTGAGCTTGGTTGTTTTGGCAATGGACAGCTGCTCCTGTGCAGGTTCATAAATTATGAAGTAGTACGCCGAAATAACCAATGTTAGTATAATTATGGTGGTTATAATGACTCCGATTTTTCTTTTATGCTCCTCATCGCTGATGTGGGTTGTTTTTGGTGATAGATAAACACCTAGTTTATGGTTTAATTTTTTTAAAGGTGATAATTCATCACTTTCTTTTTTATCCGGTTTTGGGAATTCCTGGGCTATCTGATTTTTTAGCTCGTGTGCTTCCTCAAAACCTCTAGGCTGTAATGGATCACGTGGTTTGTCATTCATTTTTATTACTCCTATATTTTTTTGGTGAAATGATGGTTAATTTAATTATTAGGAGTAAGGTGTGTCTTATCTTTTAATTAAATTAATTATCAGGTAGTACAAACAGAATATTAAAAGCAATGTTGCCGGAATATTGATGTTGTATGCTGCAATCTTAATCGGCAATATTAATAAAACGATTAGAACTGCAGATATTGCGATAACTGGCTTATTGTCAAATTTCGGATATCTGATGTTGCTGATCATCAGTAATGAAACGATGATGCCTAACGCCAGTGCAATGTATGGGTTGAATAATCCGCTTAGATAGTATGTTGCCAGTATGCATGAGATTCCAGGTATTGGAAATCCTATGAAATCGTGGGTGTCTATTTTTCCTGCTATTACGTTGTATCGTGTTAATCTTAAAACTCCGCAGATAACAATCAATAAACTGACAAGTGGGGTTATCACTTGTAAAATGTTGGGGGTGGTGTTAATGCAGGTGTAGATGAACACTGCAGGCGCAACTCCAAATGAAACAATATCTGATAGTGAATCAATATTTTTTCCAAAGCCTAAGGTGTCTTTTCTGCCTGTTTTTCGAGCTACCCAACCATCTATTGAGTCAAATATGATGGCAATTATCATCAGGATTGCTGCAAGTTCAAGATTATTGTTGATTGAACTGATTATTGCTAAAAATCCTGAACACATATTCAAAAGGGATATGATGTCTGATATTGCTATAAAACTTTTGATTTCAGTATTTATATGGCTCATATTTTTAACTCCAGTATTACTTTTTCTTTCATTCTTTATTAATATTATCTTATTTCCTGGTGCAATACTTCAATTTAATTTAATTGTTGTGTTGTAGGTGTAATTTTGTATTCTAGTAAGTATAAGTTTTATGTTTTTTAATTTTCTAAATGTGTTCTAATGCATTTTTATGATTAAATGGGAATGTTAAGGTTTTATCTTTTAATTATAAGCCGTTTTTTCAATTTTTTTAAAAAAACTCCTTTAAAAGATAAACTATATATAATAATATTTTTAATAAATATTAATTGTTAGACTTTAATAGGCTGCTGTAAAAATTATTCGAGTAAATTTGTTAAATTCAATATTTTTGAATAATGATGGTGGTTTATGCTGGTAAATTAATTATATTGATATATTGCGAGTAGTTAAATGATAGAAGATAATATCCGTGTACTCAGACAAGCTGCAAGAATATCCTCCGATGGTTCTAATGAAATCAAGAAGGATTGGTGTATTGTTGCAGGAAATGTTAAGTTGGTCGATGCCATGGCATATAAGGCTATCGCATCAAACCATAAGATAAAAATATTGTTCAGAGAACATGTAATTCTTAAAGAAGGAAAATTAGATAAGAAGTTTGATTTTATCATGTTGTATGGTAATTCTTTGATTCTAAATGACTTTAAAAATGCTGCTCAAAAACAAGGTGCGGCATATATACAAATTGCAAGAGACTTTTTGTCTGAAGAACCTAACATGATGGTGCTTGTAGCGCCTGACGATGTGATTAGAAATACTGTATCTGTATTGGAAAAGTCTAAAGTTTCTTTTGCGATTATTAAGGAATCTCAAACTACTGGTTTCATAGATATTGATATAAATAATGAGATGAAATTACCTAATTTCATAAAGTCTGCTTTAAAACCATTTTATAATGCAAATGAAATTGTTTTGTCTGAAATTTTAATTTCAGTTGAAAAAGATGAGGACGTTGGAAAAGTCCAAAGTATAGCTACATCTAATAGGATTTTCGTTATAGATTTTAGAGACATTGTAACGGAGGATTAATCATGAATATTTTTGGAAAGGATGATGAAGTACCACAAACTGAAAACACTAAAGTTATTAGTAATAGTTTAGGGATAGATTTAGGAACTTTAAACACTGTGATTGCAAAACCTTCTGGGGATAAGTTTGATTTATATCAAATTCCATCAGTGGTTGCAGTTAAAAAGGATGATCCGTCAGAAGTTTTAGCTGTCGGTGAAGAAGCTAAAAAGATGCTGGGAAGAACTCCTGAAGATATTCTTGCAGTAAGGCCTTTGAAGAAAGGTGTTATCGAAAATGTTGTGCAAGCACAGGCATTGTTAATTAAAGCAATGCAAATCGGTATAAACGAAGGTGAAACCGTAGGAAGAATAGTTATCGGTATTCCTGGTGATGCATCTGAAGTTGAAAAAAATGCTGCTGAAGAAATCGGAAGAAAGGCTGGTGCACAAAACATTTTAGTAATCAGTGAAGGTTTAGCTGCCGCAATCGGTGCAGGATTGCCTATTGCAGAACCAAACGGTACTATGGTTGTTGATATCGGTGCAGGTTCAACTGATATTGTAATCATTTCTCTTGGTGGTATTAATGATATTGAAACCGTTAGATGTGGTGGAGATGACATTGATAATAAAATCGTAGAAATCGTTGCAGAAAAATATGATGTAGCTATTGGTATTCATGATGCGGAATCTGCAAAAATGGAAGTTGGTATGGTACACTGTTCAGAACAGTTAGAGAACTTAAGTGTGGAAGTCATAGGTAAATCCTTAGAAACCAACAGGCCTAAAAAAGTAGTCATTGATTCAATGCTCGTTGCAGATGCAGTCGAACCATACATGCAGGAAATTGTTGATGGTTTAAATGTCATCCTTGAAAGATTATCCCCAGAATTAATGATGGGTGTTTACAACAACGCTGTAGCAGTTGGCGGAAGCTCAAGACTCCGTGGATTAAAGGAAAGAATCTTCGATGAAATTGGAATTCCTATTGTAATTTCAGAAGATCCGATGACTGTTGTAGCAAAAGGTACTGCAATTGTTGCTGCTGAGCCTCTTGCATTAGAACCTGAAGTTCGTTTAAGAGCTATGAAATAAATTTATTTTATTTCACTTCTTTTTTTTATTTAATATTTTTCATTTGATTTTTATGGATATTTTAGGTGTTGACGAAGCGGGTAGGGGATCTGTTTTAGGTCCGATGGTAATTGCAGGAGTTATCGTTCCTGAAAAGATGGAGAAGGTTCTTGAAAGAATGGGCGTTAAGGATTCTAAAAGATTGGCTCCGCACCGCCGCACTATTTTATCACGTAAATTAAGGAAAATGTTTGAATATGACATGATTGTTATTTCTGCTCGTGAAATTGATGAGATGAGAGCAGACGGCATTAATCTCAATGAAATAGAGAAAAATGCTATGGAAGAACTTATTTTAAGATTAAAACCTGAAAAAGCTATTGTGGATGCAGTTGATGTTAAAGCCGAAAGATTTCAGGAAAACTTGCGTAATGATACTGGATTTGACATTATTGCTGAACATAAGGCGGATGATAATTATATACAGGTTAGTGCAGCATCCATCATTGCAAAGGCTGAAAGGGATGCTCAAATAGAGGAAATCAACAAGAATTTCATTAAGCAGGGTGGAATAGGTTCAGGTTATCCGTCAGACCCTACCACCAAAAAGTTCCTGACTAACTACACTTATGATGAGATGCCTGATTTTGTGAGAAGGTCCTGGAATACTATTGCAAAAATGAAATAGTTGAACTATTTTTAATTACTTTTAAGTATATGAATTAATATAAGTATACTTATAAATGATTTTCAAGATAATACTTTAAGAGGATAAAAATGATTATTGAGTATATTATGCCTTTTATTGATGGAATAATGGATATTTTTACTCAAGGAGGAATTATCACTTATATAATTCTTTTTGTCGGTATTTATGGGCTTATTATTGCATTGAGAAAAATAGCATATCTTAGAAAAATTAGTAAAGTCGACACAACCGAAATATTTGGTATTGTCACTGCTTCTATGGAACGGGGCGGTGCTGTTGAAGCTTTAAAACAAATTAACGGTTTTAAAAATCCTATTTCTCGAATTATTTCAGAAACTTTAAAAATCGGTTATAAAAATAAAACCGAAGTTGAAGAAAGTATGGAGCAGATTTTCATTGTTGAAATGGCTAAGATGACTAAGGGTTTAAGCACCATTAAAACAATCACTGAACTTGCTCCTTTCTTAGGTTTAATCGGTACAGTTATTGGTATTTGGATGACCTTTAAATCATTAGGTGTTCATCCTGATTCCGCTGCAATGGCGGAAGGTATTTATATTGCATTAACCACAACTATCATGGGTCTTTTAGTGGCTATTGTCTTATTGCCATTATACACTTATATTCAAGGCCTTATTGAATCTGAAATGGATAAGATTGAACTTGTTACAAAAATGACCAATTGGGGTTATGCAGTAGTTAAGGTCAGAGTTGATTCCAATTTGGAATGTGCACTTGAAGCTCTACAGGAAGCTGAAGGTGTCGTCAATACCAGATTGATTTCAGACCCTTATGCTAATATTAAGGTTTCTTTTAAACCGAGTATGTTAGATAAAAGTATTGCAAATATTATTTTAGAGAAATGTAATGTTAATGCTGAAATTACTGAAAGTAAACTAAAACAATAGGTGATTGGATGGCTATTGATGTTAGAAAACATAAGAAGAAGTTTTTGGATCAAAAACCACGTATCAATTTAGTTCCTTTTATTGATATTCTATTCACCATAATGATTTTTTTAGTGGTTACAAGTAACTTTTCAGCTACAGATGTACAAGCAGACACTGCGGATGATGTTGACCAGGGGACCGGAAAGCCGAATGTAACTGATGTTTCAGGAGATCAGGAATATTATGTCATGCCTGTTGCCAACCTGCATAAGGTTACTGTTAACGGTCAGGACAGGTCAGATACGATAGCCGACAGTGCTGTGGGTGTTCAAGCTAGAGTTATTGATGAAGGGCAAGTTACTATTAAACCTGGTGAAATTGTAATTCAAACACCTCCGGGAATTTCAGTAGACCAAGCTGTCCAACGTCCGGAACTTTAAATCGAGGAATTAAAATGTATACGGGGAGAATTTTATCAACTGGGATGAATTGTGACGGTAAACCTTTTGTGGCATATAGAGTATCAAGCAGGTCATTTCCAAATAGGAGATGCTTGAAATTTGATAATCGTGCAGCTGTTGTGCCAAAGGAAGGTTTTGAAAAGGATATTTATGAGAATACTTATATTACATACAATAGTATTCGTATCGTAAGGGATATGGCTATTGTATCCAATGGTTCTCATACTGATGTTATAGCAGATAAAATCGCATTGGGGATGAATATTAAGGACGCTATTGCTTATTCATTGCTTACAATGGATTATGAAAAGGACGATTACAACACTCCAAGGATTGCTGCTGTAGTGACATCAACCAACAAGAAAGAGGAATACGGATGTTATGTCGGTATTGCCAATGACAAGAAACTGTTGGTTGAAGAAGTGCCGTTCGGTGATGCTGTATTTATTTCAACTTACGGCAGTCAAATGCATGATAAAGTTGCATTTGAAGCTAAAACATCTTCCGAAGCAGCAAAATATATTTTTGATGAAGGTGTTTTTGCAAATTATGAAAAACCGGTAACTTCTTGTGCCGCTGTTTTTGATGGAGAATGGACTATTGATGTCTATAATCCATAATTTTTTCTTTTTTTTAATATTTGTTTTTAGATGATTGTTATGAGTATTGAATTATTTGGCTTAGAGAATATTCCAATTATTGATGGGAATAGTGATATTTCCTTAATTATTAAAGAGGCTATTGATGAACAGGGATGCGGTTTGCATCATGGAGACATTATTTTAATCGCTGAGACTTTAATTGCTAAAAGTGAAGAGAATTTCATCAGATTGGATGAGTTGACACCATCCGGCAGGGCAATTGATCTGGCGGAAAAATCAGGCAAGGACCCTAAATTGGTTCAGGCGATATTGGATGAGTCCAACGAGATTATTCGTGTAGGGCCTAATTTCATCATCACTGAAACCAAGCATGGTTTTGTCTGCGCCAATGCAGGTATTGACGAGTCCAATGTTGGAGATGGTCTTGCAACTCCGATGCCGAAAGATCCGGACAATTCTGCATCTGAAATTCGTGAATATTTGGAAAGTGAATTTAAACAGGATATTGCAGTCATAATTACTGACACCCAGGGAAGAGCGTTTAGGATTGGGGCAATAGGTACTGCAATAGGATGCTCTGGAATTTCACCTATTTGGGAACGTGTCGGTGAAAAGGATTTGTATGGTCGTGAATTGGAGACAACTGTGTGTGCAACATGCGATGAGCTCTCCGCAGCGGCTTCTCTTATAATGGGGCAGGCTGATGAGGGTCTTCCGGTAGTTGTTCTTCGTGGATTCGACAGTTTTGATACATTAAGAAATGTTGATTCAAATATTAAATCAGTTTTAATGCCAAAAAGTATGGATGTATTTAGAAAGTAAGTGGTTTTTATGATTACAGTATTGTCAGGAGGAACAGGTACTCCAAAATTATTGCAGGGATTAAAGGAAATTATAAATCCGAGTGAACTTAACATCATCGTCAATACTTTGGAAAATGATTATTTCTCAGGGGTTTATGTATCTGCGGACATTGACACTGTTTTGTATACAATGTCTGATATGATTAACGATGAATTGTGGTATGGTGTTAAGGACGATACATTCATTACCCATGAACGCCTTGAGGAAATTGGATGTCCGGAATTGTTGAGAATAGGTGACATTGACCGTGCTACCAAGATTCAGAAAACCCAGCTGATGGAAAAATATGGTCTTAAAAGAGCATGTGAAATACAGGCCGAGAATATGGGCATTGAATCCAGAATTATTCCAATGAGCGAGCAGCAATCCGACATTAAAATAGTCACTGATATTGGGGAATTGGAATTTCATGACTTTTTAATCAAGCATCAGTCAAAACCGGAAGTTTTGGACCTTAAATTTTCAAAGGTCACACCTTGTGAAGGAATCATTGATGCAATAAAAAATTCACGTGCAGTAATCATTGGTCCGTCAAATCCGATTACTTCAATTTCACCAATATTGTCTCTTGATGGTGTTCGTGAAGCACTTAAAGACACTTATGTTGTTGCTGTATCACCAATTATTGGTTCTGATGCAGTTTCAGGACCGGCCAGCAAGTTCATGGAAGCATTGGATGTTGAAGTTTCATCGGTTGGTGTTGCACAATTATACAAAGATTTTTTAGATAATATTGTAATTGATAATAAAGATTCAAACTTAAATTTACAATTAAAGGAAATAATTAATAAGGTAACAATTACAAATACTATAATGAATAATTTAGATGCTAAGAAAAATTTGGCACAGACAATTATAGATAGTATTCCTTAGTGGAAAGAGGCGAATATTACATGATACAAATGACATTAATACAAATTGACAACTATGGTCCTTGGACTGTTACTCCAAGACCTAGAACTGAATCCGACTTACAAATGCTTCAAGCAAGCTTATTTGCTGACTTAAATAATCATTTTGGAAATAAAAAAGGATTGGTTTTCTTTACCAGATTTGATAACTTGCTTGCGATTTCAAACGGTTTGAATGAGGAGGACCATTTAAGAATTCAAAGATCAATCAGAAACAGATATCCTATTACTGTCAGTATGGGTGTGGGGGCTGCTGAAACTCCTCATGAGGCACAAAAATTAGCCACTATCGCTCTTCAAAAAGCGGGCAGTGCACAATCAGGTGAAAGAAAAGAAATTTTAGCTATTGACAGTTTAGTTTCAGAGGAAGACAGTTTTGTTCAGGCGGCACATATAGACATTAACAGTGTAACTGAAACATTGACTGATATTGAATCAGCATTTGACACTAGTTTCATGGTCAATAAGGCTCAACACTATTTGATGACTAAACTTATTAAGAAAGGAGCATTATTATTCTTCATCGGAGGAGATAATTTCATGTCTCCATGTAATGGATTGTCTGAAGAAGAGATTGAAGAAATCATGGTTGAAATTGATGGTGAAATAGGCATTAAACTTAAAGCAGGCATCGGTAGAGGTAAAAACGCTGAAGATGCCGCATATATGGCCGATATTGGTCTTGAAGAAATCCGTGCACATAATAATGAAATGTGGACATGGGTTATTGAAAAGGAATACTGAGGAAAATTACTATGTATAAAGTAGTTGCACCTATGGCCGGGATAACTGATGCCAAATTTTTAAATCGAGTTATTCCTTGCGGATTTAATGTGGCTACTTTAGGCGGGTACAGTTTAGACCAACCTACAATTGATGCAAGTAGGAAAATCATTGAAAGAGGAAGAAATGAATTTGATTTTCCCTTAAATGAAGTTTTTAATCATATTGAAAATGAAGTAAATTCAATTAAGAATATTCATGAGGATATAAAAGTTTCTGCCAATGTGCGTGCAACAACTCCACAGCCAATTATTGAAGTTGGAAATATTTCAAATTTGGATATTGTTGAAATTAATTGTCATTGTCGCCAAGAGGAAATTTTAGCTGTTGGTTGTGGTCAGGAAATGTTGAATCGTGATGATTTGTGCGATTTCATTTCTCAAGTTGTTGATAATGTTAATAGTGAGGTTTCAGTTAAAATCCGTGCTAATGTCGATGGTGTTGATACTCTGAAAACTGCTGTTTTAATCGAAGAGGCGGGTGCGGATTACCTGCACATTGATGCTATGAAAAAAGGTGCCGATGCGGATTGGGAACTTTTAACTGAAATATGTAATGATGTTGATATTAATGTTATTGGAAATAATTCAGTAAACTCTCATGTAAATCTCAAAAAAATGATTGAAACTGGTGTTGATGGTTTTTCAATAGCCCGTTCAGTTATTTCAGGGAATTTGGATTTTGATATTTCTAATTTTTAATTATTTAAAACAATTGTTATTAGTAAATCTTATTAATAGTTTAAAATAAAAATTATTTTAATAGGTGATTTCATGGATTTTATAACACTTAAGAATATTACAAAAACTTTTGATGGTGTTGATGTTCTTAAAGATATTAATTTAAAGATTAATGAAGGAGAGACTTTAGGTATATTAGGACGTAGTGGAAGTGGAAAATCAGTTTTAATCAATATGCTCCGGGGAACTAAAGAGTATGCGCCGGATTCAGGTAATATCATAATGAATCTTGCGGTTTGTCCAGATTGTTTGGCTGTTGAATCCCCGTCCCATATCGGTGAAAAATGTCACTGTGGTGGAACCTACGAAGCTAAAGAAGCAGATTTCTTTAATGCTGAAAGGAAATTATTCGCAAGTATTAAAAGAAGAATTTCCATCATGCTGCAACGTAACTTCGCATTATACGATGAAGAATCAGTTATTGAAAATGTTATGAGGGCAATGCCTGATGATGTGGATTATGAAGAAAGTTTATACTCTGCTTTAGAATTATTGGAAATGGTTCAAATGAATCATAGGATTACTCATATTGCTCGTGATTTGAGTGGGGGAGAAAAACAAAGGGTAGTTCTTGCAAGACAATTGGCTAAAAATCCAATGATGTTTTTAGCCGATGAACCGACAGGTACTTTGGACCCTCAAACTGCAGTAAAACTTCACAATACCTTAAAAGAAGGTGTTAAAGATGAAGGAATCACCATGTTAATTACTTCTCACTGGCCGGAAGTTATGACTGAACTGGCGGACAATGTAATCTGGTTGGAAAACGGTCAAATTAAAGAAGAAGGCGAACCTCAGGTCGTCGTAGATCATTTCATGGAAACCGTACCTGTTCCGGAAAAACCTGAAATTCCAGAGTTCGGTGAACCGGAAGTCGTATTGGAAGATGTTAAAAAGCATTATTACTCAATTGAACGTGGTGTAGTTAAAGCTGTTGACGGTGTTAGCTTAACAATTAACAAAGAGGAGATATTCGGTATTGTAGGATTAAGCGGTTCCGGTAAAACTACAACTACAAGGATGTTAATGGGATTAACAGAACCAAGTAGCGGTGGAATCCAAATTAAACTTGGTGACGAATGGATTGACATGACAAAAGTAGGTCCTCTTAACCGTGGACGTATCATGCCTTACATTGGATTATTGCACCAGGAATATTCATTATATCCTCACAGGACAATTTTAGGTAACTTGACCGATGCGATAAGTTTGAATTTACCTGCTGAATTCGGTAAAATCAAAGCTATTCATGCTTTAACAACCGTCGGATTTAGTGATGATGTTGCAGTAAATATTTTGGACAAATATCCTGACCAATTAAGTGTAGGGGAAAGACATAGGGTTGCTCTTGCACAGGTATTGATTAAGGAACCTAAATTAATTGTTTTAGATGAGCCAACAGGTACAATGGATCCTGTAACAAGAGTTATCGTTACCGATTCAATATTAAAAGCACGTACTGAATTGGAACAAACATTCATTATCATTTCTCACGATATGGACTTCGTATTGGATGTTTGTGACAGGGCTGCTTTAATGAGAGGAGGTAAACTCCTTGATATAGGTACTCCTGAGGATATTGTTGAACAATTGACTCCTGATGAAAAAGAAGACATGTTAAAAGACAGATAATCTTCTTCATTCATTTAATCTTTTTTTTTATTTCTTTCCAATTTGGGCAGTGAGTGTCCATTAACTTTTTAAATTTTTTTCCGTGATTGAATTCTATCAGATGGCACAACTCATGTATCATCACGTATTCCAGGCAAATTGGATCTTTTTTTGCAAGGTTCAGGTTTAATGTAATTCTGCCGTCCTGCTTGCAGTTTCCCCAGTTTTTCATTTTGCGAACAGTGACGCTTGTTGGTGTTCTGCTGACTATTTTTGTGCATTTGTCAAGCACTTCAGGTATTGCATTTTTCAGCTCTTCGCGATAATATTCGTCCAGAATGTTTTTTCTTTTCTCAATGGTGCTTCTTTTAGGGACTGGAAGGTATATGATTGATTTTTCCTCATCAACTATGACATGTTTAATATTATTCTTGATTAACTGTAATGTATATTTCTTCCCCCAAATGTAATGTGTTTCGCCATTGCGATATTTTAAGGGAGCTTTAATGTTATTTTCAAGAATTTCTTTTTGCTTTATTAAAATCCAGTCTCTGTTTGATTTTATAAAGTTGATGATGTCATTGTTGGACATGAAATGAGGTACTGAGAGTTTAACTTCTCCGTCGGGTGGTGTTATTCGAAGATATGCGTTTTTAATATTTTTACGGTATAATGTGATGGGAATATCTTCGATTAAAATTTTTTCCTTAACCATATATAGAAATAAGTTAACCATGTTTTTAAACCTTGTTAATGTGTTGTCTGGTTAATCCGAATACTTTTTTGCAGGTCCAAATCCAATCGGATAGGTGATTGTATTGATTTAGACTATCTATTTAGCATAGTATTCGTCATAAAATCTTATTTAAGGCGGAGAATATGAAAACAAGCATTTCAAAGATTATTCTTATAAAAAGAAGCAGGGTTTCAAAGTTTATAATATCTTTTTACTTTAACTATTAATGAATTCAAGCTGTTATGATGTTTTCCACAAAAAGATTATATATTCAAAGTTTAAATAAATTATATTAATATTTTATATTTACTTAATTATAGAATTGAAAATTATTTTGGAGGATTATTATGACTTGGGAAGATGCACCGTCTCATATTTGTAGAGGTGGAGATGTAAGGGGACTTGCTTTTTGCTGTCCTCCTGTAAAACCATGCCCAGTTTTAAACGCGTTGCAGGAAGTTAATTTAACTCCTCGCGAATACATTGAAATTAAAACTCAATTTGCAAAAGAAACTAGATTAGGCGAAGGAGCAGGAACCTGTTTTGGATCACTTGTATGGTGTTGCAAACCATCAAAACCATGTCCATTGAGAGACATGACCTTAAGGAATATGGGTATGAGTCATGATGAATATTTGGATTTAAAAAAGGAATTGTCTGAAAGGTTAGTTGGTGTAAGCAAACCTGATCCTGATGAAAAAGCCGAAGCATTGGCTGAAACATTCAACATATCTAAACTTGAAGCCATGAATGTTTTG
>Ga0256405_10007267_pt1 | contig 16890 bp, 12 predicted proteins | sample RumenRJG_02DNA_FD_189096 | JGI IMG/M metagenome (GOLD analysis project Ga0256405, IMG submission 189096) | Bovine rumen microbial communities from Lethbridge, Alberta, Canada - RJG_02 | ecosystem: Host-associated > Mammals > Digestive system > Stomach > Rumen | place: Canada: Alberta...
ACAATTATTTCAGTCTCATGTCATGAACTTCAGTTCCTGAATATGACACGGAAATTCAGTAAGACGCACCTGAATTTTCCGGTTATTTTTCAAACAACATGTTTTACCGGTGACGCTACCCGATGCTAATTTTCCAAATAAAGGCACATTATTGTTAATCGTTTGTGAAAATTTAACATAATGTGTTTATAATTCGCTACCGGGTACGGGTTTATCCTCACCGGAAATTATTTATAATTTACTGTACCCGGTAAATATGAAAAGATAACCAGGCTTTTCCGAAGGCAGATTCATGCTGAACAGCAAAGCCCGGCATAATGGAACGGTGATTAATAAACACGTATCTTAGGGGAAAACGACATTCCCGAATCACTGACACGGATATTCCGGAAACTTAAGTCAGTACTTACTGACGCCATCCGGACATGAATTATTAAAACAGAGGTTTTTACAGTGCTGATTGACATCTACTGTTTAAAAGGGGATCCGCATAAAATGGAGCAGGCGGAAATTGTGGGCACCCTGATAAGAAAACAGGTTTTCAAATTTGATGACATACTGGAATTGATTACGAACATCTATCAGGATGTTAACACTCCTTTTCCTTACATTGGCAATGTTGAAGCAAACAGCAAGGGCCTTATAATTCCGTCAGTGGGCAATTTCTTCTTCTGGGTTATTCTGTCAAAAACCTCCGACGTTATCGTTCTTGATGACTTTGGGGCATCTTTAACCAGCAACCGCATCACCGTGCTGAACACGATGTGCGAAAGAGCCGCCTCAGACAGAAACAGTATCTGGCAGTTTGCCGACAAGTGGCAGATGTCTCATCACAAGACCTCCATTGAAAGACTTGTTTCATATTACGTCTATTACGTGGTTAACCACTTTAATGCCAAGGATTACCGGTCATGGCTTATGGCCGACGGCTACTTCGTACAGGCTCCTTTCGACGAAAACCTGAACAAGTATCACTATACCGGAATTGACATGAGCATTCTGAACAACACTGCCCTGCTTTCAGGAAAACTGGAAACGGCAATATTCAACAGCGATCCGGCAAACCGCATTAATCCGCTCACACAGCGTAAGATACGTGCCTTTGTAAAGGACTATCTGAAAATCAAGAAAATAAATCCCGCAACCGAAGTCAGTGAAGACGGCTCTGGACGTAAGAGCGGGAACGTAATATCCCTCAGCAGATTTGAAAGTCTCAAAAATGATGTTATTCAGGGCTTTTCAAACAAATAACTTCTTATAGAATCTGCCCCGGTTTTCTTAACGGACTTCTGAAACTTTAAAAAAAGGAAATTCTAACCTCGTGGGCAGATCAGACGATCACTTCGGCATTCCATAATCGCACAGATTATAAATCCAACCCATGTAACTCTAATCAAGCTCTCATGACCTGCTCCGGCCCCGTGAATCAGCGGATCACCGGTTCTGAGTCCGTTCGCAAAGATGTAAAAACACGCAGGCCGGTGCACCACAATCATAATGTAATGCACCGGCCTTCAGACTGCATCAGTTTGGGATAGGAGCAGCATGTTAACTGCAAAGAATTGGAGAATTATCTCTTTAGGCGTGATCTTACCGCACGGCAGGCCTTGTCTGTAACAACAACCTCTTTGATAACCTTATCCGTTTTATCTTCAAGATAAACGTAACGCAGTTCATTGATTCGCGGCAGAATCCACTTGCCGTACGTATCAATGGAACATGTTCTGTCTATGCGTCCGGCAACAAAGTCAGCCTGTTTTACCCTGTTGACATGTTTGGAAGGAACTGAAAAAAGAACCATAAGCGAAGCATCATCCGTTGCACTCATTACCGGATGTCCTTCAGGTGCATCAAACTTCTCTCCTATGCGCTTAAGTGCGAACGGAGCAAAACGCTTCTTGAGATATTCTGCACTGAGCGGACCTTCAGGTTCGGCCTCATAGGCATAAATAAACTCGTCATCCTGTCTGAGACTCTCATGGGAGAGAACGGACTTCTCAACCAGAAGAGGTTCCTTTCCGGTACACTTCAGATAGTCCAGAGAAACCTCGGAATAATCCCTGTCATCATGATAGAAAACCAGAACAATCCTGTCCAGACGATGCAGGATCCCTTCATTGAGCGCTATGCGGCAGAACAGATTCAGGGTCTTGTTGTCTTCCGGAGTTCCGTCAAAATCCATTGGGCCGAGAGCATCAGCTGTTCCGATGTCATAAACCAGAACCGGCCCCTTCTTATCAAGTCTTACGGTTCTCAGGGTGATGTACGGACTTAATTCCTGAGGAAGCTCATAGGTGTTGTAGAAATAAGGCAGATACATCTCGGAAAGGTAATCCCTGGTATAAAGATTAGGATTCTCGAAATCCTCCTGCTGTCTTCTTCTAAGGATGTCATAGATGGTACGGCTGTCCGCAGAATTGGCAGAGGATACGGATGAATCACCTGCAGCACCTTCAGATGGCTGCGCCTTATCGTTCACGTCCGGCTGTTCCTTAGCCTTTACGGACGTTTCATCGGCACTTTCGGAAATCCCGTCTGAGACTGAGGCGTCCGCAGACTTTTCCGGCAATGCAGGCTGCTTTTCCTCAGCGACAGCTTTCTTATTATCTGAGCCCTCACGTTCTGTTTTCTTCTGTTCAGTCTCATTTACGGAAGCCGTATTATCCGCAGCTTCTGCCGTATTCACTTCCTGAGTACGTGATTCGTCAGATTTCTTTTCCGTAACGGATGACGGCGTACCGGCATCCTCCGCCGGTCTGTCGCTTTCAGACGGAACATTCTCCGGTTCAGCCTTTACCGAACCGTCGGAAACTTTCGTTTCTGCGACATCATCCGTCTTTACCACGGATTGATCCGCATCTGACCTGACATCGGCCGACTGAGAGCCTTTTTCAGATGATACGTCAGCTTCATCAGCATTGCGTTTAACGGAAGAAGTCTCATCAGTGCTCCCGACATCTGCCTTTGCTGAAGCCGTGTTGTCTCCCGCAGGCTGCTCCTGTCTGCTTTTCTGTGCGGAGACCGCTTCAGCCGGAGGAAGGGTGCCCTCACCGGCGGCAGCGGCATTTCTGGTTTTCTGTGAGTTTGAAAGTAATGAATCTCCGGATTCATCATAGTATGAAGAATCCACCGTAACCATATCGGTCAGTTCGGCATCTAGTGACGGAGCCTCAGCCAGCTGCTCTTCAACGGCGGCGGCCACGCCGCAGCTTAAGGATACACCAAGTATAAAACCGGTTTTCATTACTCTTTTAAACATTAATCAGTCCTTGTGAGTCTGACACATCAGCGGTGTTACGGAATATTTTTTATAAAGCTCTCCGTAAACTGTATATGCCTCAATACTCAGGCTTTTAATTCTGTGAAGGTTATGTTTCCCGTTTACAACGCTTCGACAGTACCTTGTTTTGGCATTATTATAATATTCAGCCTCCATTCTCTTTTTAACGGAAGAAGGCATAAACTGATAAACTTCAGCCAGTGTCATGTGTGCCGTTACGTCCCCTTCTTCGGAAAACGTCACTTCATCCACGGTTCCGAGCTTCAGATCGTACGGCAGATTCTTTTCAATAGTCTTTCCGTACATGGCCTCAAGTTCCTTTCCGGTCATGTAGCCGTTACCGGAAGGAATTCCCGGCAGATCTTCCTTCTTGGGCCTGATTACGGTTATTCCCGTTTCAGGATCCCTAAAGGCAGCATTACCGCCGGCCTGAACCGCGGCCGGGAAAAAAAGCACTGCCATAAACGGAATCAGGGCTTTTATTCCGGAAAGACAGGCACATCTTTTTTTCATTGAAAACATAACTCCATCATGTATTCGCATGACCGAAAACATCCGTTAAGGTCATGCGGAACGGCTTTGAAAAATTTTAAACAAAACTTTTTTCTTTAGCAATAAACATTACCAAAAAATGCATAAAGTTACCTACCACAGCGGGTTTCATGCGATTTTTGCGCCGAAGAAAAACGGCAGACCTGTTTAGTAGACGTTCTCCATTTAAGACACCTTACGCTGCTGATTGTTCCGCATCAGTCATACATTATGCCTGAACAGCTGTCACCGTCTATTTCAAGTTCCGCAAAATCCCTGCCGTCAACGGTATAAATCAGCCTGTAGGAATCAACAATCGTCAGAATCCTTTCTCTGATGAACCTGCTTCTGCACATATGCATGTAAACGTCATCGGGATTCTGTGACTCAGCAAATTCCGGAGTCAGATCAAAATGCATGTTGAGGGTACTGCCGGGACCTGCTGTCACGTCCTTCAGCACCACTCCGTCACCTGCTCTGAACGGAAAACTTATTCCCCTTTCGGCGAGCAGTTCAGGAATAACCTTACGTCTTAAGTGATACTCGGTAAAGTGGCCGTTACTCTGGTAAAGGGCCGGCTCGGTGAATCTGCTGAACCACATGTCCTCGATATACGGGAAAATACACTTATATGTAAGCCACAGCAGAGCTGAGGCAATGATGCATGAGGTGAGAAGGAAGAATTTTCTTTCAGCGGGATCCGGACTGATTTTTTTCCTGCCGGAAGTTTTTCCGGCCCCGGACCTTTCCCCGGAAGAACCGGCAGAAGAAGCTGACTCACCATCATCCTTCCTGCCCTCATCCGACTCATTTCCGGTAAAAGCCCCTACGGTTCCGGAATTTTTCCGTGAACGTTTTCTGCCCCCGGCACCGGTGTTTTCATTATGACCGTCAGGAGACTCGGCTTTGGCATTGTCATTTCCTGAAGGCTTACTTCCGCCGTTCTGCTTTCCGGAAACCTTTTCCGGTTCCTTTGGTGACCGTGTTCCGGAATCAGGAGTAATTCCGATTTCTCCGGCACTTACTCTGGTAACTCCGGAAATTGTCTCCAAATCCGCATCAGGGAAAGACACGGCAGATGTCATCTCAGAAGCATCAACTGAGCCTGCAGGATCTGAAATGCCGGACAAGGCATCCACCGAGGATGTCTTACTGAATTCCTGTGCCCGGGGATTATCCCCTGACACAAAATCCTTTCTGCCGGTATTTTTCTTTTTTCGGGACATTTAGAGTTCTCGGAATTCTGTCGGATGTACTTATGAAACCAAAAAGCTAAGGAGTGAATACACCGCTGTCGTCATTACCGTCATCGGCACTGCGGACAGAGCTTTCAGGTTCTTTCTGCCTTCCTTCTGCCCCATGGTTATCTCCGGATTCCCCATCCTTGTTTTTATGAGAACGCATGCCAGGAACAAAAGAATCATCAAACGGGCCGTGACCTTCTATGCCGTTAACCTTGATATGTTCAACGCTGCCGTTATCTCCGTTGTTTTTCATGTTCTCCTTTACCGTCACGATAAGGTTACTGCGGAAATCACTGAGAGCAAGATACACGTAGACAAGAGGAAGAAGGATGGTCAGGGAATTAGTCAGGGCATGGTGCACCTGAGGATTATCCATAAAAAACACACTGATGACCAGCATGGCAAGAGGCAGCGTGTTGGCATAGGTATTGAGCCTCAGCAGAGCGTCTCTTGGCAGACTGATTTTTACGATAATCTCCACGAAGAGACTCAGAAGTGATGTTATGCCTATCATGATGCACTGTCTGAGCAGAACCGCAAAGTAGAGCACCATAACCACGATACCGGAATACACGACCATCATTTTTGAGACAAAGGTTTCTATGAGCCCGGTAACGGTAACCGTTGTCTCATCCGAAGAAGTCAGCAGGCGGTAATTTAAGCACATCGCATTCTCGAAACCGTTAAGGCCGAAACAGAAGCTGTTGGAATAAACTGTAACGACCGGCAGAAGCTGATTGGACGCCATTTCATCCACTTCAAATACAGGCGGTTCCTCGTCCTGAAAATACATTCTTTCCGGATATACCGCCAGAAGATTCTTTCCATTTTCGTAGTGATACAGAACATAAGGACTGCCGGAATCATCCTTCTGCCAGAAATCAGACTTTCCGTCTTTAGGAATTGATATCCTTCCGTCACTGTAATCAAAGGCAGGGACCTTCTCAGCCATTGGCAGAAGGTCATTCTGAAAAAAGCCGTGGAAATGAATGACGATGCCGATTGTTATCAGCACGGCGGCAAGACCGGAACTTCTTAAAAGATGGCCCTGACCGAATCCCCTGAAGTAACAGATTACGGGAATGTAGAATTTTCTGGAAAAAATCGCCAGTATCGGAAATATAAAAAGTTTCTTTAAAAATTTCTGCATTATGTTATTCCGCGGATATAAAAAAGCCGCAGGCGGGATCATCTGCTCCGGCGGCACGGAAACATGGGCTGACGCAGTGCCTCAGCCCGGGGTAAATCTGTTTCATTCTATCATAAGTTTACGTTTTTCAACAGATTGAGGGGTTCCGGAACAGGACGTCTGCGTCATGATTTACGCTTCTGCACATTCTTTCTGCCGGCAGCTGTCTTTTTGCCACTTCCTGATTTTTTTACCTTCTTCTCCTTTTCGGGTACGGAACCTCCGGCAATGTAGTCATCATCATTCGTACCGCCGGATACCTCGTTTACGTTACCGGGAATGAACGGAGAAGAAGAAACGGTAACCTTATCCTTCTGTTCCGCATCAGCGTCTTTTTCCTTATCATCTTCCGCACGGACGTTTTCCCGTTCCGCACCGGTCTCCGCTGCGTTTTCGGTCTTTCCGCCGGAGACCTTTTCCGAAGCGGCAGACGTATTCTCTTTCACGCCTTCATCTGAGGCAGCAGGTTCATCTTCCTTTTCACTCATGTTCCCCTTATCTGCCGGAGGCTCCCTGCTGCTGAGATCATCATAGGCAAAACAGGCCTCGGTATTTCCCAGATCACATCCTGCTCCGTAAAATCTCTTTGACGTTTCGGTATTCTGGGGAACCCCGTTCCCCCTTTCATACATGACACCTATGTTGTAACAGGCATCTCCGTCCTTAAGAGAGCAGCCGAGAGTCAGATATTTTATTGCAAGAGCCTCGTCAACTTCGACATTCTTGCCGTTAAGATAGATAATTCCGGCTCCGGTGCATCCCTGAGCATATCCCATTTCACAGGATTTCATCACGTACTCCCGTGATATGTCATAATCCTGAGGCACACCCCGTCCGCTGTAATATGCAACCCCCAGATAAAAACATGAGGCTCCGTCATTCATGCGGCAGGCCACGTCATAGTATTTATCGGCAAGAACCACGTCAAGCTCCCTGCCAATCCCCCTGTCAAATATTTCACCGACGGCTCGACAGCCTTCGGCGAAATCAAGAGAACAGGACTGCTGTGCGTATCTGTAAGCCTCTTCCGTCCTGTTTTCATCAGTTTCGTCTGATGACTTCATGTAAATTGAGGCAAGCCTGAAACACCCCTCACCATTATCCCTGTCACACGCCATGAGATAATACTTCTCTGCCGACAAACCGTCAGTAGACACGTCGATACCGTCCTGATAGATATGACCGAGTCTTACGCAGCCGTCAGCGTTACCGTAATTGCATGCAAGCCAGAAGAAACGTCTGGCCTCCTTTCTGTTAACGGCAAGACGCTCACCGGAATAGTAAAGGGTTCCCATATCATTGCATCCGTCACCGTCTTTGAGTTCACATGATTTCTGCAGATACAGCGATGACAGCTCCATGTTATGCATCATATTGACGTTATCCCCGGCGTAATATGATTCATTCCCCATAATTTCACCGAGGATGTGACATGAATGGCCGTGCTTCAGCCGACAAGCCCTGCCGTAGAGAACGACTGCCTCACGGAATTTCTGATTTTCCATCCCGTGAAAGAGGAGCTCTGCAAGATTAAAACAGCCGTTAGCGAAGCCCAGATCACAGCTTTTTCTGAAAAACTCTCCTGCCTCTGTCGGACTTTCACCGTTTTTTACCATAATCTCGCCAACCCGGTTACAGCCGCTGCCGTGCTTTAACGTACAGCTCTTATGGTAAAGAACGAAAGCCTTGTCACTCATTCTCCGTTCCTCAAGCATGCCGGCAAGAAAGAAGCATGATGAGGCATTATCACCGTGACAGCCGCGGGCAAAAATATCCATGGCGGTGGTGTCATCCGGCGGCATTACAAAACCTTCCCGTAAAACCAGTCCCAGATCGTTGCATGCATCCTGATTGTTCATGCGGCAGGCCTGATGAATCATCCTGAGAGATTTCTGGTGGTCACCAAACTGCTCTCTGTAGATTAATCCCAGCCTTCTGCAGGAATCGCTGAAACCTTTCTTACATCCTGCCTGAAACATTTCCACGGCCTTGTAATAATTGGCGGGAACGACTCCTTCCGTCCAGATTTCTCCGGCCCGGTTACAGGACAGGGAATCTCCGAGAGCACAGCCCTTTCCGAAATAATCGGCAGCCTCCGCATGATATCCCAGACGCTCCTTCTGACTTCCGGCACTGAAACATGACGAACCGTCACCGAAAAGACAGAGACCGCCGTCGCAGCCGGACAGAACCAGTGACACCACAGATAATGCCACCATGCGAAACATGTTATGCATTGCAGTCTTTAATTCCGTCATGATCATGTCTCTTCGGTTTGTCCTTTTTGCGGACGGGATGTTCCGGATCCGATTCCGGGACGGATAACGTGGATCCGCCCACCGGAAACTGTCAGAAGCAGGACTTCAGAAAATAAGATCCTTATTTCATGTTAACACAAATGTGAAGTGCCAACGCCCCGTAGGGGAATCGTCCGCTTAAAAATTTGAAATACATGTTCAATTTTTCACCAAAAAGGTTCACCTGACCATGATTTTCCGGCAGCTGAACAGATTAGAGGAGCATACGTAATACGGAAGACCTGCCGCATGAATTAATTGTTTAATCAGCACCGGAGAAGCGTAAGCCATCCGCAAAGGTATTACGTTTTCTCCGCTAATGAAAAACAGATACCGGTGTCCGAAAATGAAAAAGACACCGCCACAGCAAGTGGCGGTGTCTTTCCTATCTGTTGATTCCGGAACGGTTAAGCAGTGATTTCCGCTGCCTTATGACCGGTCTTCGCATACGCCAGCGCATCATCAAGATTCTTTTCAAAATCAACTTCAGGATGCTTCTGGGCAAACTTAGACTTAACCATGGCCTTCATCGGCTGGAACTGAACGGAAGTAATAATGAGCTTAACTCCCTTCTTCTGCATTTCGTTACAGAACTGTTCCAGGCAGTGTGATCCGCCGGCGTCCAGCATGTTTACGCCGCTGAAATCAAGGATAAGTCCCTTTTCACTGAGAAGTTCATGTCTTAAATTACGGAACACCTTTTCAGCTGAAGCAAAGAACAGCGGACCGGCAATGCCGTATGCACCGAAATCCTTATTAAGCTGTTCGGAAACATTCTTATGAACAGTAAGGTCATGAACCCTGGTCATTCTTGCCATGTCTCTCATGAAGATAATTGAAGCCATGATTATACCGAAGCTGATGGCAACAACCATATCAAATACGACAGTACAGAAGATACAGCAGATCATGATGAGAACGTCAGTTCTCGGTGCGGTTTTGGCAAGGTTAACCACCTTACGCCATTCACTCATGTTGTAGGCAACAAGAAGAAGCAGTGCACTCATGGCTGCAAGAGGCAGTACTGAGAGAGCTGGAGCCAGAGCCAGAATTGCGACAAGAACGGTAACGGCATGTCCCACGGCGGCAATCGGGGAGGTTCCGCCTGCCTTAACGTTGGCAGCACTTCTTGCTATTGCCGCAGTTGAAGTGATACCGCCAAGGAACGGAGCAATAATGTTACCAAGCCCCTGACCGAAGAGTTCTCCGTTGGAATGATGTCTGGTATTGGTCATTCCGTCAAGAACAACGGCACAGAGAAGTGATTCGATGGCACCGAGTACGGCCATTGAGAATGCAGCTACGATAAGAGCCTGAATGGTTGCAAAATCCCAGGTAAGAGATCCGCCGTTAGGTCCAGGAAGATTCCATGGAAGCAGGAAATGAGGCATAAACGGAGGAATGCCGTTACCTACAGTTCCGTCAGGATTGGTGTAGTGGAATCTTGAACCGATGGTAGCAATGGTCTGATCACAGTATGTGGTAAGAACCCAGGCAACTGCGGTACCCACAAGAACAGCAGGAAGATGAGCAGGGAACTTAATCTTAAGCTTTGACCACAGCACAAGAACAGCCAGTGTTGAAGTACCTACAACTAAATCCCCCCACTTGAGGGTATCGAACTTGGTAGCAAGCACCATAACCTTGTCGACAAAGCTTTCAGGCATTGATGCTATGTCCAGACCAAAGAAATCCTTAACCTGAAGCACCGCAATTACTATACCGATACCCATGGTAAAACCGAGTGTTACCTCAATCGGTATAAACTGAATAAGTCTGCCGAGACGTCCCGCAGCCATTATCAGCAGGAAAAAACCGCAGAGAACACTTGCCACGCAGAGCCCCGCAGGACCGTAAGCCTGAGCAACGGGATACAGAATTACCACGAAGGCAGCGGTAGGACCGGAAATACTGAATCTGGAACCGCCGGTGAGGGCTATTACAATACCTGCCACCAGAGAGGTATAAAGACCATACTCCGGACTTACACCGCTCGCTATGGCAAGAGCCATTGAAAGAGGGATGGCAATGATACCGACCACGATACCTGCTATCAGATCCTTCAGCAGTCTCGCCTTGGTATACGGCTCCTTAATCATTGAATCCCTGACGGCACTGCCAAAATGGAATATGGAGTGACGCACAGATACGATTTTTCTTTTGGTTCTAATCTTAACCATGATATTTCACTAACTGTTTAACTGTGGAAGAACGATTTTTACTGTACTGCTCAAGATTCTTGAGACTATCTGATAGCATAGAGATATGTTAGGAGACAGGACAGGATCCTGAGAGTACGCAATTATACAATAATTTAAATTAATATTGTAATTTTATGATGTATGTAACAAAATTTTTACATATTCCGGAATTTTTCCACTTTTCCGTTGCGAAAACATCCTGCCTGCAGAGCTTGCCGTCCTATTTTATGGTTCACCGGTTCCTCCGCCTCACGTCACCTTCTTCCTCAGATCCCGACTCTTCCTTTTTAATTTAAGAAAATTCTGCTTTCATACTTTATTTACTGTTACCGTCCAGCCGGTGTCTTATCGCCAGAAGCTGGGCACAGACATCCGTCATCCTGTTTTTAAGCTTTGTTATCCTGTTTCTGCAGGAAAAGGCGTTACAGAGATTGTTCACCCAGAAAAACTCATACAGTACGACCAGTCTGTCAAAATTGGTAAGACATACCAGAAACTCTTTTTCCATAGGGCTTTTTACCACCATCCTACGCCTGAAGCCTGAAGACAGCGAGACATTCTCAAGCAGGGAATCCAGCCCGCGGTCAGAAATCTTTTTTCTTACGGAACAGAGTTCCGCATAAAGCTCCCTGCTTGTGTGGGAGATTCTGTAAAGTCCGTCCCTTACCGAAACAAACTCATCTTCACTGAGACTGTTCTGTCTGAAAAACAACAGAACCGAGAGCCGGTGAATGCTCCACATGGTTCCGGAAAGCATTCTGCCCGCAATATTCGAGGCCTCTCCCGACAGCAGCACAAGCTCATGATATTGTCTCAGACCGCGTCTCACCGGTCTTCCGGAATCAGAGGCTTTATTTTTCCCTTTAACGTTTTCTGAGAATAAGCCCTCCGGGGCTGCGCTTCCCCATTTATCTTCCGACACCTGCTCCTCATGTACGGACAATCCCGCAGTTTCTCTTGCATCATTAGCGTGTTTTTCATCAGTCATCATTTGCTCTCCTGTCGTCAGTCATACTCATCATGTTAAGTCTGACGTGTGGATTTTAGTCATTTACGCCATAAAACATTAATTAAGCGTCATACCGCCCAAAGATCACATTGTTAGCCCCGGACGGGTATGCGGGAGCCTTATCCGAATATGTAATGAGCTATAATGCCCGCAGATAATTAATTTCGTACGGATACATGCATCCGGATCCGCTTTCCATCCCCCTGCAATCTCAGAGTATTTCAGACAGAAAGCAGTCCCCGTGCGAATCACTTTTTGTTTTTTCCAAACCAGCAGGATACAACTATGTTTTTAGCCCCTATAATCATGGCTGCGGCACTTACCGGCACCCCGGCGGACTGGGCCGGTGTAACCCGTCCGGCAGGACAGGAGGCACAGCCTATCGGAGAATATTCAAACGGATGTATTTCAGGAGCCGTAAGTGCGGATCTGAAAAATCCGTACTATCAGGTAATCAGACAACAGAATCGACGTTTCTACGGTCATCCTCTTCTTGTAGAGTACATTAATGATCTGGCCGGCAGAGCGCATGACTCCGGGCTCCCAATTCTACTCATAGGAGACATGGCAATGCCCCGCGGCGGCCGCTTCATCCGCGGTCACGCAAGCCATCAGTCAGGACTCGACGTTGACATATGGTTCAGAATGGTTAAAAGCCCCCTGAGCAAAAGCGGACTGCAGACTCCATGGGCTCTGACCATCGTCAAGGACAATTTTCTGGAAACGAACTCCCATTACACCAAAGACACCTACACCCTCATAAAACTTGCTGCCACCGACGACCGCGTTTCCCGCATCTTCGTACATCCGGCGATTAAGAATCAGGTCTGTCATGATACTCCGGAAAACGATCGTGCATGGGTACGCAAGCTTCGCCCATGGTGGGGACACACGGCTCATATGCACGTAAGACTTGAATGCCCTGCCGGAGCCCTGTACTGCATAAAACAGCCGACAGTGGCTGAAGGAGACGGCTGCGGAGCCGAACTGGAAAGCTGGCTGGAGGATATAAGACATCCTAAGAAGAAAAAAAAGGAAAAACCTCAGAAGCCTGTTAAAAAGAAAGTTCCGGAACAGTGCGTGGAACTGCTGAATATAAAATAAAGGCTTTGTCATCCTCATAAATTCTGGGTAGTTCCCCGAAGGCGGACACCAACCGGTAATTTTGTTTAACTTTCGGTGGAACTCCGGTAAGACCTGGTATTTGATAAAACCTTTTTTTTGTATCCGTTCCGTCAAAAACAATGAAGACCGAATCCGTTGTTGCCAGGATTCGGTCTCTTATTACTGACCAATGTACGAACGGCTCCGTCGAGCCGGCTGGTTGGGATCCTAGTCGAACAGAATCGGCATTCTCTTCTTCAGATAACGGGCCAGCTGTTCACTCTTGATGGATATCTGCAGATGTGCGGCAGATTCATCCACGGTCCAGTCAAGAAGCCTAATCATGTCGAATGACAGATCCTGTTCTCTTATGGTGTTCTTAATGGCCGGAGAAAGATCAACAATGTATTCCTTGGCATTGAACTCACTCTTTGTAACGTTGATTTCCGGAATTGCTCTGTTGATTGCGGAAATTTCCAGACCGGTCACCATCATACCGATTCTTATCATGTTACGGATAAGCCATGAGGTATCAGGCATTTCCCATGAATTAAGAACAAATGCCAGCTTGAAATTATCCTTATTGACGATAATGTCGCTTACGGAGAGATTCAGAATGATTCTGCCGAGCTTAACATGATTTGCGGTAAGCTTAAGCCTGTTAATGCTGGAGGTTGCAACCTGCAGACTGTCCAACACCTTTGGAATTCTAATGTCAGACACATATTCATTAACCAGATCGGTAGGAATCACAAAGCGTCCGAAAACCATATCCTCAAAGCGCTGAGCACGCCAGATCTCCTTACCCAGCTTCTTAAGATCACTGAATTCGGCACTAACCTGTGACTGTGCATCCTTTACCCTCAATTCATAGCGTTTATGAATACCGTCAACCACGCTGGAATCGAACATGGTTCCGTTATTGGGATTGTAGTATTTCTCTGACATTTAATCCTCTTAATTTTTCATCTTCCGGCTGCTGTTCTTATCATATGGTGTGTTCCGTTCATATTCCCTCCGGTATGCCCGGAACTGAGCGCAGCCAATTCAACATAACTGAGCTAATTATACTCTATCTGCCTTCTTTTTGTAAAAACCAACACAAGCTCTGAGCCATGATTGTGGGCTTTCTCATGATTGTGGCTCCTGCACGCACAAAATATCTGCCGATACGGAAACAAAACACAGTGCGAAACCATGAAAAAGAAATTGTCCGCTCCATTAACCTTACTATGGAATGGAATGGAAAGGGATGGAATTGCATTCCTTCAGGAAACAAAAAACTCCGACAGTCTGATCCGACTGTCAGAGATGTATCGGTTTAGCCGTTAACTAACGGAATATTAGAGCATGTGAGCTCTTAATTCTTCACCGCTTAACTGACTTAAGTATGATGGAGCAACATCAAATACGGTGAGACAGCCGGTCTTGCCTTCCGCACGTAATCTGTAAGTTGCGCGGGCATAGGCAACGAGTACGCTTGAAGTGAATTCAGGATTTGAATCAAGCTTTAAGCTGTATTCGATAACGTGGGTCTTGTCACCGGTAGAGCCTGAACGGATTACGAAACCGCCGTGAGCAATACCGCTGTGATCTCTTACGAATTCTTCTTCAGAAATGAAGTGAACGATGGTGTCGTAGTCAGAGAAGTAGTTTGGCATGGTCTTGATTTCGTTTTCAACGTAAGCTGCATCAGCACCTTCGTTAAGAACTACGAAACATTCACGTAAATGCTTCTGACGGGTGGTTAATTCAGGATTTGAACCGCTGCGAACTGCTGCTAAAGCTTCTTCCTTAGGAATGGTGTACTGCTTTGCATTCTTAACACCCTTGATTCTTCTTACTGCATCAGAGTGTCCCTGGCTCACACCCTTACCCCAGAAGGTGTAATCCTTGCCGTTTGGAAGGATGGCATTAGCGTAAGCACGGTTTAATGAGAATAAACCCGGATCCCAACCTACTGAAATCATGCCGAGAGTACCGTTGGCACGAGCAGCGGCATCAACATTTGCAAAGTGTTCAGGAATACGGGCATGAGTATCAAAACTGTCGATTACATTGAATAACTTAGCAAGTTCAGGGGTCTGCTGAGGTAAATCGGTAGCACTGCCGCCACAGATAATCATAACATCAATCTTGTCCTTCCATTCAGCAACCTGAGAAGCGCTTACAACCGGAGCACCGCAGGCAACCTGTACAGAGGAAGGATCTCTGCGGGTAAATACAGCAGCGATTTCCATGTCTGGATTTAATTTAACAGCCTTTTCGATACCTCTGCCGAGATTACCGTAACCATAGATACCAAGTCTAATCATTTTTGACTCCTTACTTTCGTCATTTTTTATAAATCTGAATTGACTCTTAACTAAACAAGTGGATATTTTAGCTCAATATTTCCGATTAGAAACTCAAAAATAGCAATAACATCAAATATTTTTTCGGTTTTCACTGTTTTTGTGCATTAAAAAAAATCAATTAGCCATAACTAACAAAAATCGTGCAGAATCCTATCTTTTTCGTGCACCCTTTTTGAGCATTTTTTTCATATTTTTCCGTTTTTTTTATTTTTGGGGCATTTTTGACTCTTTTTGATGATGTTTTTACCGAAAATACAGAGGTAATAATGATACATTTTTGAACATTGGTGCACTTTAAATGATCCGTTCATCTAATACTGAAAAACCGGAACACCGTAAAACGGCATTCCGGTCAATACACATCAAAAAACTTTATGAAAGCCCCTTTCGGGAACTTTCTTCAGTTTCCCTATTCAATGATGAACAGATCAGATGAACTGTCTGCAGATGAGGCTGCAGGAGCAGACTCCAGCGGCACGTTTTCCTCAACCAGGTCATATACAGGCTTTGCCTGACGGGTACCTGTTGTTCCAGCAGCTGAGGAAGCAGTTCCTGAGCTCATGGTCACAGGCTGTTCCATTATTGAATTGTCTTCATAGAACGCAGGACTTTCCGCAGCCGCAGGGGTCGCAGTATTAGACGCGCCTGATGAAGATGAGGGAGCGGTCGCAGCGTCACCGTTTACCACGTTGGCTGTTCCCTTGTCTTCCATGTATTCAAAAATCTTAACCACCTTCTTAACTCCGTCAATGCCTCTTGCAACATTTACGGCACGGTTGGCTTCACTGTGATTTACCACACCGATAAGATATACCACCCTGTTTTCAGTGATAACCTTGAATCTGCCGGAATTAATCTGCTGACCGAAAAGAAGCTGGGTCTTTACCTTGGTGGTAATCCAGGTATCGGTTGAACGTTCAGACATTCCAAGAGGTTCAATCATTTCGATTCTGTTAATGACGTTCTTAACTTCAGGAATAGCCTTTACCCTGGTTACGATATATTCAATATATTCCTTGTCACGACACTGACCGGTAAGAAGAACATTTCCGTTCACGGAAGTGGCATCAAGCTTTGATGCTTCATAGATTTCACGGTTGTTTGAAAGGTATTTGCTTGCCTTGAGTTCAATACCTTCGTCATCCACCATTGTTCCGACGGTTCTGCCGTCAGCCGCAACTACGGCACCTGCCCCAATGGCGCTGCCTGCCAGAATGGCGGTACAGCCGGTTGTAGTCATTACTGAAAATGCTCCGAGCATAAGCAGAGAAGCAAATCTGTTCATATAAATCCCCCTCAAACAAACTGATAAGTTTTATCCTGACCGGTTCTGCCATCACGGCAAAACATACACTCTCACAGACTGAGAGTTATAAAAATATAGATAATTATAAAAACAATCGGTTCAGATAATTTTACGGGACTCTACCATACTGTGAGTTATTTCGCAATAAACGCCGATCACTGCGCCCCGGGGACTGAATCTGCGTCAATTTTTGGTCAATCACTTTTTTTATGTGATTGCAAAAAATAAAAATTATTTATGCATTGATGTTAACTTCTCAGGATTTTAACACTAAAAAAGATTTATTCAGTAATACCACTCAAAATAATGTGACTTTATAAAGGTTTGACCGATGTTCTTCCTTGGACATCGGTTTAATTTTTGATATACTAT
>Ga0256405_10007269_pt1 | contig 16888 bp, 8 predicted proteins | sample RumenRJG_02DNA_FD_189096 | JGI IMG/M metagenome (GOLD analysis project Ga0256405, IMG submission 189096) | Bovine rumen microbial communities from Lethbridge, Alberta, Canada - RJG_02 | ecosystem: Host-associated > Mammals > Digestive system > Stomach > Rumen | place: Canada: Alberta | collected...
CAGGGCAATGCCGGGGTTCCTCACCAGTCGATGATATCATTATCCGAGTTATCCGTGAGAAGGTTGTTGTGATGTACTTTTTCACAGCAATCTTCTCGAATAACGATACTTCTCGGATAATCAGTATTATCTGAGAACTCGAATAATACGGATCTTCGAAACGGCATTGAAGGTCTTGCCACTATTGTAAAACAGCAGTTCTGTCTGGATCCTTATGAAAAGGGGGTACTGTTTCTTTTCTGCGGAAGGCGGACTGACCGGATCAAAGGCCTCCTTTGGGAAGGTGATGGTTTCCTTCTTCTGTATAAGAGGCTTCAGTCAGGATCCTTCAGCTGGCCAAGGTCAGACCGGGAGGCGCTTGCCATTACCAGACAGCAGTACCGTATGTTAATGGCTGGACTGCAGGTTGCAGCCAGGCATCCGATTAAAGAATGCCGGCCGCAGGAGCTTCTCTGATTTATTGTGTAAAACAGAGAAAATTTAAGCCCTGTTTTTGTTGGTAAATTGCGGCTTATCACTATGTTTCAAGGCTTTCTGGAGGTGCGTATTACATCTCCTGAAGGCTTAGGCTAAAGCTTTTTGCTCTTTGAAAACAGTATATAAAAGTCTCTGCATCACCCCTGTACAAAGTCTGTCCATAGGCAAAATGACGGTGCCTCAAAGGACGGAAATTCGCTTAAAACTGCCATCTTCTGTATAATAAATACAGTGAACAGGAGGCGCAGTTATGCAGACCAGCTTTTCAAAAGAACAGCTTGGACAGATGGATAAAGAGCTTCTGATCCAGCTGTTCCTCTCCCAGCAGCAACAACTGGAAGAGATGGATAAAAAACTTCAGAAGATCCTTGAGCAGCTGGCCGACAGCAACCGTCACCGGTTTGGCCGCTCTACGGAGCGTCTTGATATTCCGGGACAGATCTCCTTTGTTAATGTAAACGGCGAGATCATCTACCTGCTCAATGAGGCGGAAGCAATCGCCGACCAGGAGCCAGACGAAGAGGAAGAAGCCCCTGTCCGAAAGCGGCCTGTCAGGAAAAAGGGCAAACGCGAAGAAGATCTTCGTGGCCTTCCGGTTGTGCCGGTCGAGCATCGAATGCGCGACGATGAACTTCAGGCTGTATTCGGTCCGGAAGGCTGGAGAGAACTGCCGGATGAAATCTACCGCCGGTACCTCTACATACCTTCCGAGATTAAGGTGGAGGAACATCACGTGGCAGTCTACGAAGGCCTCTCCAGCAAGACAAAGGTCAAAGCGAAACATCCTGCATATTTGTTCCGCAACAGTCTGGCATCTGCTTCTATGGTGTCTGCGGTAATCGATAAAAAGTATGTCAACGCAGCACCGCTATACCGGATTGAACAGGACCTGAAGCGTCGGGGGCTGAACATCTCGCGTCAGGACATGGCGCATTGGCTGATCGGGTGTTCCAACCGGTACCTGAGCCTGCTGTACGATTTCCTTCATGAAAAGATTTATGAGTACCACGTATTGCAGGCAGACGAAACGCCGGTGCTTGTCACAAAAGACGGCAGATCCGCGGGGTCAAAGAGTTACATGTGGGTCTACAGAACCGGTGCTTCTTACACGGAGAAGCCAATCGTCCTGTATGAATACCAGAAAACCCGGAATGCCAGCCATCCGAGGGAGTTCCTGAAAGGGTTCCATGGTGTCTGTATCACGGATGGATATCAGGTCTACCACACGCTGGAGGCCGAACGCGAGGATCTGAGGATTGCAGGCTGCTGGGCTCATGCTCGAAGGCGTTTTGACGAAGCAGTCAAATCAATGCCGAAGGAAAAGCAAAAGGAAAGCATTGCTTACCTGGCACTGCGGCAGATCCAGTCGATCTACCGGGAAGAAAAACTTCTGGCAGATCTTTCACCGGAAGAACGTCAGAAGCAAAGAGACCTGCTTCTGCGTCCCAGGGTGGAAGCCTATTTCACGTGGGCAAAACAAAACCTTGGCAAGGTTCTTAAAAGCAGTAAGACCTGGAACGGTCTGAACTATTCCATCAATCAGGAGAAGTACCTGAAGGTCTTTCTGGAAGACGGAGAAATCCCTCTTGATAATAACGCTGCAGAACGGACGATCCGCGGCTTTTGCATTGGCAAGAAAAACTGGATCATGATCGACACCATCAGCGGAGCAAAGGCCAGCGCTGTCCTGTACAGCCTTGTAGAGACTGCGAAGGCGAACAATCTAAAGCCTTACGAATACTTTAAGTATCTGCTTGAGCAGATCCCTGAACATGGTGAATTTGAAGACCGTTCCTATCTGGAGGATCTTCTCCCGTGGTCAGATAATCTTCCTGCTGAATGCAGACAGTCGAAGTAATACTATTACTGCCATCTCCTGGCGAGATGGCTTGTGATTAGGGGTGCACCCACTATTTACCGTTTACTTTCTGACGACTTGCAAATACGCCGCATTGAGGTTGTCTTTGCTCAGTATCTGCTCCATGAGACTACTTGTGTCCATGCGTTGTTTCCTTTCTGCCCCTTTTGCCTTTGCCGCCTTTGACATTATCGACAGACGTTGCTCCGGCTACGAAGTGGAACGTACTTCAACTGATTGATTGTTCGCCCCTTCGCTCCATCCCCATTACAGGGACTTCTTCACTACTATGGGCTCTGCTGACTTCTCACAGTTCGTTGTTACTACGGCTAATGAGACCGCCTGTGAGATCTCCACGCTTAAGGTGCACGCTCTTTCCCCTCATCCACCTGCCACATTTACTGGTACTTCCAGCAACTTTTGGACTTCATCGCTCTTTGCCGACTTATCCTTATTTCCCAGCCTTATATGTGGTTCCTGTTCGTCAGGCCAAGGGTTTGCCTACAGCTTTCTTCAGATTCCACCTCGTGGCGGACACCCTTGCTGTTCAGCTATGTACTTCGTCGTTGCCTACGCGTACTCGGGACTTTCACCCGTTAGAGCGCGCCCATGGCGCGCAAACAAAGAAAAGCCAGCCACCGAAGTGACTGACTTCTCTGTTAACCTTGTGTTAAATCAATCTCCGTCTCCTCCACAGCAGTACTCCCGCTCCAAGGATCAGGATGCTGCCGAGGATCGTGAAGAGCCGTGTACCCGGACCGCCGGTGTTCGGGAGGGCTGCGCCAGGTTCATTGCCAAATCTGAAACCATTTTCAGGAGTATATGTTACAAGATTAGTGTCTGTAAAAATCACCTCTAACTGCCCTGAAACATTCCTTACTTCAAACGTTGGATCAGTGGATATCTTTATATATCCATCAGGAGTATCGACCTCAACGATCTTATAGAACCCCTCTTCTAAATCAGTGAAGTTGAATATACCAGTTTCTTCTGTATCTTCCACCGTCTGCTCAGACCATCCAGTGTCCTTCCTCTGATAATCAGAAGATGTATATTTCTCCAGACGGAATGTGGCTCCCTTCAGTGTCTCTGCCGAAGCATCATTTAGATCATCCTTCTTATACTTCTTAATTACGATATCTGTTGTGGCTGGAGCAGTCACCTCATTCTTGACTGTGATTACGCCTTGCTGGATTCCTGCGTTTTCAGTCAATGATGGACTATAAGATATTTCTCTCAGTGTAATACCTTCTTGAACTTCGCCGTCAATTGCAACCTCAGTACCATCAGGCTTCAACTCAACCAGATAATAAAGGTACGGATTTGTCCCATCCGTTGCTGGAAAATCATAACTATCACCGTCTCCAATCGTCCAGGCATAAGTCCAATTATTAGCAATTGATAAAACTTGAGTTGCCTCTGTATCAGCCGTTGATGGGAAGGACGTATCCACTTGGTAATCAATCGTCTCAGAAGAACCCGATCCTGTCACAATAAGATCATTATCAAAATTGAATTTTCCGTTTCCGACAGGCCAGTATTGTTTCAATTTTAGATTAACTGTAACATCAGAATTAACACTTACGGTTCTGTATAGTATCGTGGCCCGTGGGTTCTCTTGCCAACCTGTATCGTCATATCCATCGAAAACACTTTGGGCATCTGCGCCATCTAAAACTTTCCATGTGATAATTGCAGTGCTTCCGCTAATAGGTACTGTCTTCTCCCATGTGCCGGAATAATTGTTATAATCCGTGTAACTCATTTTGACCGTTACATTATGTGTACTTCCGCCACCGCGCAAAACGGGGTTGTACCTTCTCAGCTGCACTTTTGCTGTATTATTTCCACCAGCCACTTCTTTTCCTGATGGGTCAACCCACTTCTTTACAACTGAGATCTCGCCAGGTTTTGTATTTATTATCTGGGTAATGGCTGTTTCTGTTTCATCGCCATTTACGATAATCTTTGACGTCTTGGTTGTATCTTTTGAATCCTCAATCGTCACTTTGTAAACTGTATTATTTGCCTGATAACCAGTAGGGACGCCTGTCTCCTTCATATAGTAGGTTTTCGGAGCGGCCATATTGTCAAAAACGACCTTTCCATCTGACTCAGTCGTAATAACCTGTTCTACACCTTCCAGATCTTTTGCGACCTTCGTGCAAGCCTCATCTGTATAAAGTGTAAATGTTGCACCTGCAAGTGGATTGCCCATTCCATCAACCTTAGCAAATTCCACACTTCCGCTGTCAGGAGCATACAAGTTTCTAAAATCAACAAAAGCTACATCATTGTCCACTTCTGTGAACGTATCGTCTTTATAATAGGTTTTACTCAGGCCATATGCCTTGTATGTCTGCCCGTCAGATCCTGTCTGATTCCAAGAGGTAACTTGAGCAGTCATATAGTAGACTTCGCGATCATATAAAACCTGATCTTTAACAAACCCACCTGCTTCCTTCTGCTCATCTGTAGCTTCAGCCCATGTAATCCCATCATCATTTACTGCATCGTCTGGTACTATTTCACGAATAATATACCGATATACAGAAGGATGACCTTGGTCGCATGCAAGCATTTCATTGGCAGAAATATTGGCAGATCCAAAACGGATATCACCATTTTCAAGAACACCGGATGTTAATATTGTTCCTCCAATTGTGTGTCCATCAGAGTCCGTATATGCAACACTACTGTAAACCTTCTTTGGATCGGCATATGAACCTGTCCCGGTCTCACTGCCTCTTCCTGGCATAATGGCTCTTTCAGTGGCACTGACGAGTGATACATCTGCTGACTGAGTAGTTTCATTCCATACAGACTGATATTGGCCATCAAGTCCTATCAGTTCAAAATGGAACTGATCTCTTGCCATTCTCTCGCCATCGGCAAAACCTTCATATGATTTATGGCCAGTAAAGTCATCAGTAGAAACGAGGTTATAATGGATATAGAGGTTAGATTCTCCACCGCCTCGCTCCAAATAGAACAAATCAAAGGTGTGATATGTCCCTGCTTTGAATCGCTTATGTCCACTGCCATCGCCAATGTCTTCCCAATCAGAATCATTAAATTTGCCTGCATCTATAAATATTTGATCCAGCCATTTTTCCTGGTAAAAAGATCCTGTGTGGACAGTATCCTTCAACCCAGTAACAATCACCTTACCAGTAGCAAAATTCACATCAATTTCTGTCCGGTTATGAATACCACCACCATCACCAACCAAAACGCCATCCACGTAAAGCCAAGTATCATCATCACCAGAAAACTCAAATTGCATATCTTTAAGTTCGTCTTTAGGATTTAACACCTGTCCGTTTTCAGGCATCGAGAACTGAGTATTCAAATGCAAACCAGACCAATATACTTTTGTACCAAATGGCCAAAACCCTTTCACCTCTGTGTCAGTTGTATCTGGCTGATCGGTGAGTTTAAAAGTCCCATTATTCTGATATTCAGCTTTAAAGTCGCGGCTATCATATGTATAGTAGCCATCAGGGTCAACATACAGAAGATTATTCACATTGCCATAACTGTCTTTACCTTCATGAGTTGTATTATCAAACAAATATGCAAGTGAAGTCCCATCTGTACCTTTGGAACTATCATTTGTTAAAATCGGATAGCCATTTGAAAGTTTATCTTGAACAATCCCTTGATAAGGATCCGCATCTTGTGTCCAGCCGTTAAGTCCAGACCCGCCATCAACGTCCTTGGTTACAGTACCTTTTGTTCCATCAATTACTGTCCCAGCATTGGCTGGCGAAAATTTAAAATTATGGTTTTTATTGATACCTAAATTGTTGCCGTAACCAAGAAGGTGTTGTTGCCTCCAAGTTTCCGGTACTCCTGCGCCATTATACCAAAAGCCATCATTCCAAGATCGTTCATACGATCCATCGAAATTATACCAGTTAAACTTCCAAAACTCATTATCATCATGAATATGTCCAGGCCATTGATCTCGTCCAGCTGTGGTTTTAGTATCTTCACTTACATAATAATTGAAAAGTTCAAAGGTTGTCCCTTGTGGGTTAGGAATCGTCTGGACAGTCCCGTCAGTATTATGGACGGCATCAGACTGCGCATCTGTAACCTTCACAGTAAATTTCTCCCCATTCTTCATGGTGATTGATAGTGTTTCTTCACTAGAAAATGGCTTCAACGCAATCAAAACCCAATCAGGAGCAGAATAATGATGAACATTCATTGCCAGAATATTACCTTCGCGGATATTTGACGCATACTGAATGTCCAGATTATATTTTTCCTTCAAATCTCCAGCAAATGCATCTTCTTCCAACTTTCCATTCCACAGATAATCAGGATTTGAAAACTCCACCGTAGCAATATTGTTGATAAATAATTCAACATTCTCCTTGTCAAGGATCTTGAATCTCTCAATAATTTCCTTAAAGCTGGTTGAATCTCCTCCTTCAAGACTGAAAGAATACTCTTTCCCATTGATATTGAACGAAAAGTCAACCGTGTATACCACAGAATAGACGGAGAATTCATCCGTTACAAATTGGATTCCTTCATCCTCACTGTTTTCAGCCTTTTCTTTCAGTACCATCAATTCAGCGCCATCTTCTGCAAAATGAACTACCTGCGGAGTCGCATTTGTCTCTTCCGGAGCATCCAGAAGCCTGATACTCACAGTGACGTCCGCTGCCGGTTCTACCTTCTGGTCATTTGCCCAGATTTCAATATCGAAAATACGGGCATACTCCGATGCTGCCTTCTTAGCAGGCTCTTCTGCATCCTCTTCATCGTCGTTGTTTCCGATCAGGTCAGTAATTCTTTCGTCAGCATCTTCGGTGACATCAACAGCTGAAGTATTCTGAAAATCCTCTGTATCCTCTATTTCTGTAGTCCTTACACCAACCTTCTCCAAAGATTTCTGATAGTAATCGGCATACTCCTCATCCTCCGGCAGAATCTCACTGACCTTCAGTTCCGCTTCATCCGGGATCTGTGCATCCTCTCCGTAAGTAACAGTGATTTCCCAAGTACCACCCCTGGCATCGATCACTGTCTTCCTGATCTGCCCGTCAGTAACACGAATCGTGAAGACTTCGCCATCCTTCATGGTCACAGTCAACGACTCTTCACTCAAGAACGGACGCAAGGAAATCAAAGCCCAGTCTCCTGACTCGACTTCTGTACCATTTATCACATCAATCTGCTCTTTTGTCAGTTCCGCACTATACTCACACTCCAGAGCGTTCGCTTCTTTCAGAGCGCCAACCGTCGTTCTGCTTTCTGCCTTTCCAACCCAAACCAGTTCTGGGCTGCTGAATACCACAGACTCTACATCTTCCACAAACTTCTTCGCTGCATCGCTCGGCGTAACGTCTAGCATGCCATCGGTGGTCTGCGCTTCAGTGGCATCTCCTTCAGCTGTATTTCCGGCTTTATTATCAGAATCCGCATCGCCAGTTATACCGAGGACTTCTACGAGGTCCGTAAATGAGACAAATCCACCTCCAGGAATACCGAATTCATACAGCTTCCCGTTTATCTCGTAATGAAAGTCCACGGTGTACTGCAGGACAAATTCACTGAATCCATCCGTCGTAAACTCAAAACCCAACACCACTTCAAGACCTGTCTCAGGATCAATCGTTGAGACTGTTTCGACCGGAATCTCCACCGGCTCTTCACCTTCATGAATATGGAAAAGCCTGAAATCCCGTCCTCGCACGTCTTCCGGAAGAGATACTTCTACCTTAAACCCGTCCTGATACTGTTCCTCGTCTACATTATCCAGAGAGATATCGAATGCCTGGTACTCTGTCTTGCCGTCGGCTTCAGGTGCGGCTTCCTCCTCTGGAGCGTTCTTTGCACCCGCCGGCATTTCTTCCTTACTGTCCTGTGCAATGCTTCCCGCCGGATCTGCTGTTTCAGAGGTCGGCTCCGCGACAGCCACCTCTTCGACCTTCTCAACAGCAGCGTTCTCAGCTTTGCCGGTTAAGATCTCCGCACTCGCCTCTGCTTCCTCCGGAAGAAGGGTTTCATCCACACTACTGATGGTAACAAAGCCGCCTGCCTCAACTTCTTTCAGACCGGTATTCTCTGTCTCAGACTCCGTTTCATCGCCTGCTGCCTCTGTGCCAAGACCTGCCAACGTCTCTGCATTGGATTCCGGATTAACATGGACACTGATGGACTTATCCTCCTCATCTCCAAAATGGATCGTAATGTCCTCCCCTGTTCCGGCTCCTGCAAGGGCATACTCTGTGGAAGGTTCCTCAGCCAGCAACGTGGCAGCAGATCCTCCGAGCATTGTGATAGCGGTAGACACTGCAAGGAATCCAGACAAAAGCTTTCGCATTCTGATCCTGAAATGTGTTCTATGTCTCATATCGGTGCTCTCCCTTATGCTCTTCATCATCAACGTACTCCTACTTTCTCCACAATCGTCAGTAATTTCCATTATTATTTCTTTTGTCTCTGATGTATGCCACACCACCCGATAGAGTATTCCGGGCAATCCATATTACCCTGCAGAAAAATCAGATGGTATCGTATAGATCAGAAACATCGCAATCTTATAGTATTATTTGTCTGCAATCACAATGGACCCTATTGCTCTCCATTATATTTTTATTAAGGCGGGCCCGTATGGCGTTGATCGGATGCCAAGGTCCGCCTTAATACGATTCCTGTATTCACAGCCTGAACCGCTTCACCAAATCACATGCCTGCGCCGGTGCGGTGTGGGAACTGTTTCAACCCTCCAGGTCTACGCTGTAAACAACAAGATAAAATGCATTTTATTTTGTTATAGGGGTTCTATATATACACTCAACCAAAAGCAAGTACGTCTATCTGCTTTATGGGTGCGCGTCCATCAGGGGATCTGGTCACGCATTGATGTATGCAGCTAATTTGCTCTTCTCTATGGCTCCATGAATCTCTGAATGTTGCTTACCCAGTTGCGTTCTATCCTCATGGCAGCGGCCAGGCAAACTATCCGCAGACAGCCCGCAGGCCGCCGCCATAATTCATACAACTAAGCCAAATCAATTACTCTGTGTGTTTCTGATTACTGCTGAACCTTTCTCCTGGAGATCAGGATGATCGCAGCCGCCAGAACAAGGATTCCGCCGATCACGTAGAAGATCGTGGTACCCATGCCACCAGTGCTCGGAAGCTCGGTTCCCTTGTTGTTGACGATTGTTGTATTGAATACATTATTTGTAGCATCCAGAACAACATCTTTATTATTGGAAGCGAACTGCTTATATGTATCACTTTCAGGATCGCTGTCGAAAGTAATTGTGAAAGTGATATCATCCGCTTTGTTGTAACCAGCAGGAACTACAGTCTCTTCGATCTTATAGGTTCCAACCGCAAGTCCGGTGAATGTTACTTTACCATCAGCCCCAACAAAGGACTTGACCGTTGAATCAGTCTGGCCTTCACCCATCACCTTAGCTTCAGTTACGAGTTTATACTTATCTGTGGTGCTATCATAAACCGCATCATGAGTTGCATTATTATTAGGAGCTTCGCTGGTATATGTACCATCTTTCAGCTTGTAGTATGTGCCAGCAGCATCTTCAACATACTTGCTCTCGGTTACATAGACAACTTTTGTTCCGTTGGTGGAAGTAAGAGTAAACTCTGCTCCGCTAAGTGGTGCAGACCCATCCGTCTTCTGAATTGTCAGCTGAGTATCATAGGTATCTGTCTGTACATCCGGAAGATCTCCAGACGGAGTATCCGACGTATCATTACCCTTGAAGTACTTGACATCAGCGATGTTCTTGTTAGGTGTTGCTCCAGTAGTAACATTTGCTGCCTTTGCCGGATCAAGCTTCGCTGTATATGTTACGTTAATCTTTGCGTTTGCGTCATAAAGGTGATTCCCAGCCTTTGTGCCATCTGTTGTCCAGGAAATTGTAATCTCAAAATAATCAGCTTCTGTAACAGTTGTTGTTGCAGCTCCACCCTTCTTATAGGTAATTGTGTAATCATCTGCGGTTAATGTCGCAGCACCAACCTTAACAACCGGAGCTGCTGTTAAGCTGAAGCCCGGGTCCATAGTATCGTAAATAACATATTTGAAGACCTTATCAGCCCCATCATAGTTCTTAGATGACACGGTGATGTCAAAGTCAATATCTTCGTTGAGTCCCGCTTCATTAACTTTCACAGGATTCTCAGGATCATCAACAATATTCTTATCAAACTTAACTGTCTGGTTCTTATCAACAACAGTTGCATTCGGGTTTGCGCTGTCTACTGTAAGGACAGATCCCAATGTGGATGTCGCAAAATAATAACCAAAAGGAATCTTGTCGAATTTGATTTCACTCTCCGTAGCCTTTACAGTCGTTCCAACCTGTGTTCCAAAGGAAGCCGCCCATGTTTTGAAATTATCAGTCTTCAGAACGTCTTCTGTAAAAGTATCCTTTGCAATTACGTTACCATTCTTTATTTCGAAATAGGTATTAAAGAATGTATCACTTGTTACATCTTTCCCAGAGGGAAGTGTATAAGCGATCGCTCCATCCGTAGCAACTGTTGCATCAAACAACTTATACAGTGAATAAGAAGCATCTACCTCAGCATTAGAAATAGTAATAGATCCGTTTCCAGTGCCTACCGTTTGTGTTGTTGCAAACGCCGGCAAGCTCATAGCGACAACCATCATCATGGCGACCGCCAATGCCATTAACCTTTTCATCGTTTTTCCCATTTGTCTCTCCTTTTCCATAGTCGTGAAGTATTTGATAGCTGCTATATATCAAAGCCTTCCCCTGCAGATGGCTTGTGATACCGTGTTTTGTTTCGCTTCGTTACCGGTTCCGGCACAGCCTGCATATGTGTCTTTCCTGGTTATGCCGGTTCCGGCTCTATGATCGATGCTTACTGCACCAGGTTCGATGCTTTGGTCCGGAATTCGATCTGACAGGTGACCTTCGTTCCGGCTTCGTTCCGCTCTGCGATGTCTTCCATGAAGGTGACGCGGATGAGGCCTGTCTCGTCGATTGCGTAGTTTGCGAGGATCTGATCATTCGCGTCCACGATCTCGCCGTAGGATTCGTCGACCTTCGTGATCTCCTGCGGGATCTGGTAGATCAGGGTCCGCATCTCTGAGCTGAGGGTTCCCGGCTGTACCGTGTAGGTAACGCGGAATCTCAGGGTCTGATCTGCATCGACCTCAATGGCTGCTCCGCCTTCGGTCTGTGCTGTGCTCCATCCGCTTTCGGTCCTGATCTCGAGTCCTACGGAGTCGATCCACTTCGCGTCCAGACGCTCGCCCTCTGTCTCAACATAGACCTCGTCCTTGGACTTCTCCCGAATCTCGGATGCCTGTGTCTCGGGTTCCGCTGTTTCTGTCTCGGATTCTGCGGCAGGCTCCTCGCTCTCGCTTTCAGCAGCTTCAGCTTCCTCGCTCTCAGCAGCCTCAGTCTCCTTCTCAGAGAGTTCCGTTTCGGCAATCGCTTCCGGCTGTGCAGCTTCCTCTGTCTGAGCAGCTTCCTCTCCGGCGATGGCTTCCTCAGATTCCTCTTCGGCAATCTCTGCCTCGGCTGCTGCCGGTTCGGTCTGGACCTCTTCCTCGGCCGGTGCTTCGGACTGGGCTTCCTCCACGACGGTCTCTCCGGACTCCTCCAGGGTCAGGTCCGCAGGCTCTTCCGGATCAGAAGCTTCCGCGCTCTGTCCTTCCGCCGGCTCAGCTGTTCCGATGATCTCTTCTGCCTCGCTCCCGGATGGCGCAGCCTCATCGATCTGTGCCGCTTCGCTCTCGGCCGCCGCAGTTACATCGGCTGCCGGTGCTTCGCTCTCGACCGCCGCGGTCACATCGGCCGCTGTCTGCACTTCCTCAGGGAGCTCAGACTCTGTCTCCTCTGCCTCGACGGCAAGAGCATCTTCCTCCGCTGCTGCAGTGCCGGGAAGAGCCGCATCAGCCGCATCCTTCGAGGCATCTGCATCGTCTGCGGCAGAAATCGCATCCGCAGGAGCCTTCTCGTCTTCGTCCGCTTCCTCAATCAGCGGAGTCGCATCGAGATCCTCCTCTTCTCCGAGATCCTCCGCAGGGATGATGTCCTCGAGCACAGCATCCTCATCAACTACGACGAAGTCCTCATTCGGATCCATCTCGTCGATGCCTTCTTTTGTCATCGTCTGCGCCGGATTCATCAGAACATACGTAGCACTGCCGGCTGCGATGACGCCGGACACGCACAGTACGCTCAGCAGAACCCGGAACTTCTTATGACTCTTCCGGATCGACCTCACGTCGCCTGTATAATCATCTGCGTAATGTTTATTTTTTCCCACTTGAAACCTCCAGTGTATGTTTCCCAGTGCTTCCAATGTTTCCCGTACCTATGCTGAGAAGGTTCGGGCAGCTGCTAATCTCTGCTTCCTGCAGTTACGTCTGCTGTCTACTCTGCGCCAAATGTCCCTGATGTCATTCCGGCGGACCGGCAATTACTCTGTCTCCGTCATCAAGGATTCGATGGGAGAAGGCGTTCCGCCCCGGTGAATGATACCGATCTCATCCAGCGGCCAGATCCTTGCGAAGATCCTTCCTACAATCTGCTCATCGCTCACACATCCAACGGATGTATTTCGCGAATCGATCGATACGCTTCTTTTATCTCCCATCACGAACCATCGGTTCTCCGGCACCTGGTACGGAAGCTCGATGTTGCACTCGCCGTATGCAGGGGCGTCGATGTATGGCTCGTCGATCGGCTCCTCATTCACGTATACCTGTCCGTCCTTGTCGATGTCCACCCATTCTCCCGGCCCCGCGATGACACGTTTTACCAGGATCTTGTTGTTATAGTAGAATGCTACGACATCGCCCTTTTTGAAGTTTGAGGATCTCAGTGCCAGCACGATGTTTCCGTCATGCATGGTCGGTGTCATGGAGTGTCCGTAGATTCTCAGCACCGGTACCAGCAGGTAGGAAATGAGAATGGCTGCCGCGGCCACCGTGATGATAGTGGTGAGCGTGCTTCTCAGCGCCCTCCTGTAACGGATCCGGTACCGCTCATGCGTCCTTTCCCGCATGAGCTCTTCCACGCTCGGAAGCTCGGTCCATCTCCTCTTCTTCCCGCTCATGGCGTCTCCTTCATGGCGTTCGCGAGGGCCTGCTCCGCAGGTATCTCTGAGCCGCTCTTTTCCCGGAGATTCTCCAGGTAGATCTTTGCCGCATCCTCTGCTGCCCGGAAGACCTTCGCGATCTTCAGGGAAGCCTCCGCGATGGATCCGGATTCTTCCAGAGATACTCTGCGATCCTCCAACTGCTTCTTCAGTTCCTCACATTCTTCCTTCAGTTTTGTAATCTCTTCCGCCTGTGCATCTACGAGTCTGCCCTGCTCAATCAGCATATCCAGCAGTTCCACACGCTTCAGGTGTCGTAAATCTTTGTCTTTCATGCCCGCTGCCTCTTTGGCTCATTCAGGATGACTTCATTTCACTCTGCTTCTGGATCTCTCCGATCTTCTCTGACAGGTCTTCCTTCGCCGCAGAGGTCCACTCCGCCGCCTCTGAACCGATCATTACGCATCGGACTGTGACTCTCGTCGCACCGCCGATCGTACAGGTGAACAGGGTCAGATCCCAGTCATCCGGATCCTTCATCTCATCCACATCCGTGGGCTGAAGGATCGTCACTTCGGAAACCTCATAGTCGAACCGGTCTCCGTACACATCCGTAAAAGAAACCTTGTCTCCTTCTTCCAGTGTCTTGATCAGTCCGAAGTGTCGGTCATAGTTATGTGCACAGACGATCATGTCATGTGCGTACACGGTTCCGACGAATCGGCAAGGCGCGATCTTCAGATTGGGATAGCTCCAGGCATCCATCACCGGAAGAATCCGCTTGATTGCCGGGATCTCCAGAAAGCCCACATAGGTGTGGCCATCCGCATCGACTGTCGGCATCGTCATATCCGGGTGAAGCTCATAGACCGGCGCGTTCTTTACGTCTTCCTGCCTTACAGTGCTTCTTTCTGAAGCATCCATGCCATGCGCACTGTAATATTCGTCCGCCGGCTCCGTGCCGATCAGACCGTCTCCGTCTGCATCGATTCCGAGCATCTCCTCCATCTTGTGAAGATCTGCCAGAGCCGATTTTCCGGCCTCGATGTCATCCCGGTAATTGCTGGCTGTCAGGATGATCGCCGCAGCTGCCGCAACAACTCCCAGGATCAGGCACACCGTTCCGGCAATTCTCTTTCGTCTGCCGCGCCGGTCCAGATGCTCCTCATCCAGATCCTCCTCGTCCATGATGAAATATTCATCCATACCTTATCTATCTTTCAGATCCTTCTTCCCGCTCAGACGGAGGAACAGCCCAATGACCACCAGCACTGCGGCCAGTGCCGACAGTACCCAGACCGGCCACCACAGCTGTCCGGTCTGCGGAAGCCTGCTCGCGGAGGCAACCGATCCGGTATCTCCCTGTCTGCTGCTTCCCTTGACCCCTGATGTCTTGCTATCCGGCGTCTTCTCGCGGGATGCGCCCAGGACGCCGCCGCCGTTCTTCGTGTTTCTGACCGTGATGGTCTTTCCCTGTGCAGTTGTCTGCTCCTCGTAGGAAACCGCATAGCCGGTCGGAACGACCGACTCCTTCACGGACCACTTTCCCTCGTTCAGTCCCGTCCAGGTGAACTTCCAGCCGACCGACGCGCTGAGCGTCTGTCTGTCCACGGAATTCCCGCTCTCGTCCAGCAGCTCCACAATGACCGAAACTGGTCTGTCAGCGGTGGCGGTGTCGTCATTGGCCCAGATCTTCTGTACCGTGACGCTGGTCTTTGCCGGTGTTACCGTCTTCGGCGTTACTGTAGGTTTGACCTTTGATGTGGCCTCATAACTCCACTCCGCAGACTCATCCGACCACTGGGGGAGCGTCAGGAATACCGGCGTTACTTTAACGGCATCATAATCGCTTCCCTCATAGGAAGCCGTCATCAGGTAAAGTCCCTGGGACAGGCCGGCAAATGTTGCCTTTCCATCCGCGCCTGTGACCTGACTGCCGCCCTCAAACTTCTTCCCGCCTGCGGCATCGCTGATCACCATCGGCTCCAGGCTTGTAGCTGCATCTGCCCAGTTGCTGGAATCAAAGTCATTCGGATCCAGGCCGCCGTCGACCTTCCTGGGGCCGTCCTCGTCATATTCCTGGAACTCCGGCGTCAGCGTAAACGTCACATGTCCGTTCGATTCAACCTCCATGTCCGCAGCTTTGAACACCGTCAGCTTCAGTCCGCTGATTGCCTTTCCATCTGACGGATTGTTCGCGGTGAATGTCAGAGTCACCGCCGCCCCGTCATCAATTCCTTTCGTCGGAAAGGCGCAGACACTTCCTGCGCATACAAGCCCAAGCATCGCGGCCGCGATGACCGCAAGCAAGCTTCTTCTGATATTCCGAATCCGATCTCTTCTCATAATCCGTTCCTTTACTGACAGAATTACTGACAGAATTTCTCCCTATTAATAGAATAATTCATGTACTTTGTACTTTCTTGTCCATTATTGTCGGAAAATATGCAATTTTTGTGAAATTATCAAGTATGTCGTTACCAATTTCTTGTATATACGTGCCGATATAATGCTATTTTGCCTTAAACCTGTGCTATTTCCGTTTCTTTTTGCTGCGTCTGCCCGATTGTTTCGAGCCTTTTGCTGCCGCCGAAGCGGCGCCCTGTCCCGGCTTCGCCTCCTCCTTCGGTCTGCGGTCCGGATGCCTGGTGTAGTAATACTCCATGCTGAAGGACTTTTCCTTCTCATGACGTTCCAGCGTCAGATTGCGGTATGCCTTCATATTCCGGCTGTTCCGGTGAGAGGAAGCCAGCATCCAGATCAGCAGGAAGACTGCGATGATTCCGATCACGACCGGAAGCACATGGAGCGGCTCAATCTGTGTCGCGTCCGATGTCACGCGGATCTCTCCGGCATCCGGATTGTCAATCCGGTGACCGCGCACCAGCATACGGTGCGAGTTGATGCCGTACGGCGTACAGGTAACCAGCGTCAGATAATCCTTCCTCGGATCAATCGCAAGCTCCTCAAGCTCATTTGGCATAACGATGCGGATCTGATCGATCTCATAGGTCAGGATCTCGTCAAGAACCGTGATCTGCGCGATGTCGCCTTCCTGAAGCTGGTCCAGGTCGGTGAAGAGCTTGGCGCTCGGCAGGCCTCTGTGGCCGGAGATCACGCAGTGGGTTCCCGTTCCTCCGACCGGAAGCGAGCTTCCCTCGATGTGGCCGATCGCGATCTGCAGGATCGACTCCTCCGTTCCGTGATAGATCGGAAGCGATACATTGATCTTCGGGATCTCCACATATCCCATGATTCCGGTTCCGGTGATATCCAGGATCGAGTTGTACTCCTCCCGCTCCTCATCGGTCATGTTGAACCGGCCGTCGCCCTTTTTCAGAAGCTTCCTGTTATATGCGCGGGCGTCCTTGAGCATCTGCTCATAATCAGCATCATCAATCTGCGAAACCTGATCCGCATAACTCGCGATTGCTCTCGACTGGTGGAAGCTGTTCCACCAATCCGCAAAGGTCGGAT
>Ga0256405_10007270_pt1 | contig 16887 bp, 18 predicted proteins | sample RumenRJG_02DNA_FD_189096 | JGI IMG/M metagenome (GOLD analysis project Ga0256405, IMG submission 189096) | Bovine rumen microbial communities from Lethbridge, Alberta, Canada - RJG_02 | ecosystem: Host-associated > Mammals > Digestive system > Stomach > Rumen | place: Canada: Alberta...
CATTTGCGGGCTGATGTGGGCATCAGCCCCTACAATTTGGCTATTCTACGTAATAATAATTTGTAGGGAACGCCGCCCTCGGCGTTCCGCGATAGTTTTTTGACAGTCTCTGGGGCGGATAATATCCGCCCCTTTAATATATTTTATTCTGCATCAAGTGATGTAACAGCGCCGATGAATGCAGGAACATTGTTCTCGTCAACGATCATGTAAACGAAAGGTCTGTTAAGTCTGATGTTGATTAATTTCTTTGTGGGCATTGCGCTCGCAGGCCACATCATCACGGCAGCTACGGCAGCAGCTCTTGTGCCCTTTTCTGTCAGTTCGATCTTTGTCTTATGCAGAACATCGTCTATATAGAGCGGCTCAGCATTCGGTACAGTAAGGTCGTTCATCTTTGAGAAATCAGCGTTCAACTTATCGAATGCTTTCTGCATACCCATATCCTTCAGTACTTCCTTCAGACTCTTTGAGTAGCTGTACTTGAACTTAGGGATAGATACGTGAAGCTCAAATGTTGAAGGATCTTCGCTTACTTTAAGTCCCTCTGAGAGCTTTGCAGCATCAAGGCTTTCGATATACTCATTAAAGTCAACGTCCTCGTTAGGGAGTATTCCAACAAAGCTGTAATTGCCCTTATAAGGCTTCTTGAAAGCCTGTGCATTGCCGAGATCATAGTACTTGTATTCCTCATGGCTCATCATATCGACAGTGTGCTCATTGCCTTTGATATCTGTGAATGATGTTTTGTAAGAATTATCATACGGCACATTCCAGTCAGCCTCGAAATACAGAGTATTTATGAGCATCATCATAAGTTTGGGATCAAGGTCTTTTTTGCTCACAAGAGTAGGTATCATTCCGCGGGTATTTTTGCTTACCCAGCTGTTTACGTCCTTGACTGTAGATTCTGAGAAATCAGTCTTGTATATCTCTGCGTTGTAGAACTTCTTATTGGTTTCAAGGAAACTGTTGAGTATTTTCAGCTTCTCGATATTTTTGAACCAGATAGAGTTTGCCATGTAGGCCTTTTCATCTTTGGTATTGGGAAGATGATCTGCATAATATGCGAGATAGCTGTTGAGCTGATCAATAGTGAGGTCGCCGCCGAGAACACTTTCCATTTCTTTGCGCGTTTCGTTATCTGCGCCGTTTGCTGTCATGGCAAGAGCTGTAGACACCGAAACAGGAGATAAAAGAAGATTTGCGCTCGGGTCGTAGCTCTTCTTCAGCATCTCAACGCCGAAATTCATTTCAGCAGCTGCGAACTTATCGTCAGTTGAAGTGCCTTCGGACGCAAGTACTTCCACAGTGTTGTCAAGGCGGATACTGCCTATTTCGGAAGAGTTGAATTCGGATTTCTTTCCGAGGGTGAAGTCGATGACCTGACGGAGATCGTCCTCATCGATAACCTCGTCCTGATTTATATCAGCGTTGAGGAACATATCCTTTGTCAGCTCGTTTTTCATAGTTCCTGCGATGTATTTTCTGTAGCTGAGAACGTCGAATGAATCGACAACTCCGTCATCATTTATATCGCCGTAAAGATGGATACCGCCTTTTTTGACAGCGGTTATCGTGTAAGCATTTATCAAGTGCTCTTCACGTAAAAAATCATCAAAATTCCCGTCTTTTATCTCCTGTTTCCATACCGTGAATTTTATGGTCGCTACATCGCCCTCTTCAAGCTGCCGGAGAAACTCTTTTTCTTTTTGTTTTTCCATAGCGGTCTTGGTTACCTCATTGTAGTCCTCATCATAGTAATAATCAAAGTAGATCTCCAGCCTCATTTTATTGTAGTATGAGATGTCATAGCTGCCGTTTTCTGATTTTTGAACAAATTCGATGTATCTTTTGTCAGGTGAGACATCAGTGATGTATACATCATCCAGTTGCAGCTCGACCAGTCCGACATAATCGTCCTCTGAAGCGGAAGCATTCAGCATCGGTTTGGGTGTTTTGATCGGGAAGTTTCCTGCTGCGCCGAAAGCCAGTGCAAAGCTCATGACAGCAGCAATAGTTCTGGTTAAATTTTTTTTGTTTGCCATAGTGATTACTCCTCTCATAATATAATAGGGATATGCCCCTATAGTCACAGTATATCATACCGACTTGAAAATGTCAACAAAAATTGTGGGTTTTGTTGCGAAATAGCGTGATTCCGACATTTTGTGCTGAGTTGTTATTTCACATAGTAAGAAGTATCATTTTTGTGGCAGCATCTTATTCCCGTCAGGCATAAAAAAACTCTGAGATATTCTCCCAGAGTTCCAGCTTGTCAATAACCCCCATTTTTTAAGGGAACGCCTTCACTTGCAAGGCGTTCCCTCTTAAAAAACAGTCCACTGGACTGTTTTTTAATTCACCCTTTGCGAAGCGCTTTGAGGCTATTTGTGTGGCTTTGCCCCACACCCCACCAGAGGCGCTGCCTCTGGACTCTGCCAAAGGAACACAGTCCCTTTGGAATCCCTTTCATAGATTAAGTGACTTTTTTGACAGACTAAAACTCTGAGATATTCTCTCAGAGTTCTTTGATAATTATGAATGATAATAAGAATCGATACCGAAGTATTCTTCGAGAGTAAGTCCGCTGTTATGGATAGCGTAAGCCATATCTGTGCCTACATAGCGGATATGCCATGATTCGTACTTATAGCCTGTTATGTCCTGCTTGCCCTGTGGGTAACGGAGAATAAAGCCGTATTCGTGGCAGTGATTTTCAAGCCATACAGCTTCGGGAGTACCGATAAAGCTGTCGTCGATCTGGTTAACGTCGATAGCAAGTCCCGTCTGATGCTCGGAATATCCCGGACGCGCTGAGTATGTATCTGCCGCAGCCTGTCCGTCGCGCGCCACATAGTTATTGTAGATCTGAGCCTGATAATCGTATGAGCGGAATCCCGATGCAAACCATATATTAAGTCCCTGCTGTGCGGCTGCATTCTGGAGTTTGTAGAACTGGTTTTCACAGTTGGAATCAAGACCGGGAGCAAAATCAGCAGGAAGACTGTAGCTCTTGTTTGCGATGAGTACGCCCTGAATGTATGTCAGACCTGCATTGTTGTACTGTACGGGAGCAGGTCCGTAATTATAGTCGCTCGGTGAAGGTGCGGAAGTGCTTGAAGGAGCGGAAGGAGTGCTCTGCTGCTGCTGTGGCTGCTGCTCCTGCTTAGGAGCTTCTGGCTGTACATTCTCACCGCCGCCGGCGGGTACAGCTTCTGTAACAGGTGCGGCAGTTGCAGCCTGAGTGTTGATCGGAGCTGTTGTAGTAGCAGCCTTTTCATTTTCGTTCTTAGCCGTTGTGGTCGCAGCTGTCTTGGTGGTAGATGTTGCAGGCTTTGAAGCTTCGATCGTACCTGATGAGAGGACAGGCTTGGAAGCATTCTGCGAAGGTGCAGAGGTGTCTGTCTGTCCAACTATGTCATTACCGCAGCCTGTGCATGAGAGAGCGGCTGCAATTATCAATGATATCAATAAACTTTTTTTCATTTTTCATTCTCCTTTTTTTAATGAGCTGAATGTGTTTCATAAATAGTAATCGCGGAATGATGATGAAGTGTTACATAAAAAAAGAATTTTTTCAGGATCTTTTTGCTTTTACATTATACCACATATTTTTCGGTTTTTCAATGGCATTTGTAGCAAAAAAATTACTGCCGATAAACTTAAAAACTGCCTTTTTGCTGTATAAAAAACTCGAAGCTGCACTTATTTTGCGGTATAACGGCTAAATCTGCTTCTTGCTATAATTATAAAATCGTGGTATAATTTAAGAAAACTTCACTTCGGGGAGAAACTCTATGGACTACATCATAAACGAAAACACACTGAAAACAGACGACTACATTGAACTTTTTGATTCCGCAGGCTGGGGCAGACCCGAACGCGGACTGGTGGAGACTTCACTGAAAAACAGCTACGCTACATTTGAAGTCAGGGACGGCGAAAAAGTCATTGCTATGGCAAGACTTATCGGCGACGGCGGTATGGCGTTCTTTCTGAAAGACCTTATCGTACTTCCCGAGTATCAGGGAAAAGGTGTTGGGAGCGGTCTGCTAAAACATATCGAGGAATTTATACACAGTCAGCTGAAAGACGGCTGGTGGTCGTATTTTCAGCTTATGAGTGCAAAGAACAAGGAAGGATTTTATCTGAAATGCGGCTACAAAGCTCACCCACATGAGCACAGTGGTCACGGCTTTACAAAGATAATAGACGGAGGAAATAATGGCTAAGGTTTATATGACCTGCGGTAAGATATGCAGCGGTAAAAGCACATACGCAAAAAAGCTCAGAGAGTCGCTGGGAGCTGTCATACTTTCCATAGACGAGCTGATGCTGGAAATACTCGGAAGTGAAACGGGTGATATGCACGATGAGTTCGTGCGGCGCTGTGAGAAGTATCTGTATAAAAAATCCGCAGAGATAGTATCTGCGGGTACTGATGTTATTCTTGACTGGGGCTTCTGGACAAAGGAGCAGCGAAGCTTCGCAAGGTGCTTTTACAACGAGCGCGGTATATGCTGTGAGCTGCATTTTATCACAGTCAGTGATGACGAATGGCGAAGACGTATCGCTCATCGCAATTCCGAAGTCAGAGCAGGCAGAAGCGACGCTTATTTCATCGATGAAGGACTTGCGGAAAAATTTGAAAGTATTTTTCAGATGCCTGATGCAAGCGAGATCGATGTTATGGTATGAATATCCCCGAAAGAGGTGAGCAGCTTCTTTCGGGGAATCGTTTTATTCGCGCTCAATACAGTAGCAGACTTCACCGACGGGAAGCTCTCCTTCTCTGCGGAAACGCTCCACATTATCGGTGATATGCATTTCCGACTTTTCGAGGACTCGTCCCGACTTCGTGTTTTCGGCGCGGTGATAGGCTTCGAGACGCTTGAAATCCGTATTTGCCATTATCTCATTTATGACTGCGGAGAGAGCTTCTCCTGCATAGCCATGTCCCTGAAAAGCAGTTCCGATGCAGTACTCTATTTCAGCTGTACGGATATCTTCATAGACTCTGCAAAAGGCTATCTGACCGATATTTCTACTGCTCGCTTTTTCGATTATCGCCCAGCGGTAAAAGCTGTCGGAGCTGTATCCGCTCATATATCTGTCAAGGAGCAGCTTTGCATCGGCTGCCGTGGGATATGTTGGCTCGCCGTATTCGCTCTGTACAGCAGTATCGCCTGCCCAGTTGAGATACATATCTTCAAGGTCGCTACAGCAAAACCTGCGAAGTTCAAGTCTTGGGGTATCTATTGTATTTGTTCCGCAATGTTTCATATATTTTCACCTTGTATTCGCTTGATTATTTTTTCGTAAATACTGTCCCAATCGGTATCAGGTGCGTCTATTATCATGCAGTCTGTATCAAGGTGACTAAGGATATCCAGCTCACGGCGCTGACGTTCTTCAAGGGCGGAAATATATCCGTCAAAGCCGCTCAGACCGTGCTGTTTTCCGTATTCGCCGCTGCAATGATAATCAACTACGAAATACAGCCATTCCTTTCCTCTTTCGGCAAGAGCTGCGTTTATTCTTTTTCGTATATCGGCACTTTTAAGGTAAACTATTAAAGGGGACATCGGTCTTATGATCTCGTTGATCTCGCTTATATGCTGAGCTGATATGCTTTCGTCAAAGCCGAAGCGCATCATAGTCTCGCACATTGGATTTTGCAGGAAAACGCAGTTGAACACATAGCTGATATTTCCCGTTGATGCAGTTTTGACAAATTCGCGCCACTTGTCGAGCATAAGTGCTTTTTCGGTCTCCCACGGTAAAAAATCGTATATTTTATGAGTGATAAGTTTTTCAAACAGCTCGTCGCTATAGTAACTAAGCGGTGTAACGATACCGTCGACTGTGGGTGATGAATGCTTTGATATCTCATCTCTTTCTGAGCATGAGAATTCGGAGAGCTCATCGTGTTTCAGGTATGCGTGGAAACTGTAGTCAGCAGGGTGATCCTCAGCGTCTTCGTCGAAGCAGCTCATGCCGAGATGATCTGCGATATAACGTGAAGTTGTACTTTTTCCCGAACACGGAAGTCCCTCAACTATGATAAGTCGATGATTCATTTGATGTTCTCCTTTTTGATGCGTACGAAATAGGATCCATTGTTTTCAGCTCTTACTGTGCCGCCGTTTTTGAGCATTACCCTGAGTGATGAGCGGTTGTATTTGAATACGTGCAGATATATCTCGTCTTCGGGAACTATATTACGCGCTTCTCTTAACAGCAGCGCAAGTCCCTTCGTGCCGAAGCCCTTGCCGCGGTATTCGGGAGCAATATAGTAGCCGATGTGCCCTGAACCGTTTATGAGAGATTCGCAGAGATGGTGGCGCAGCTGGAACTGACCGACTATCGTTTCATCGTCCCATAAAAAATATGTAGTCGCAGGAACATAACCCTCGGGCAGTCTTTCACCGCGTGAATTTGCTATAAGGCAGTCAAGAGCATCATCGAAATCATGGCGGTCGATGTTGTTGTATTCATTTATGTATCCGTTTTCATCGGTTGGGATATTGCGGACAAAGAGGTATTCTTTTTCGATATCTTCTGTATTTGCAGCTTTCAGAAACAACATTTTTATCACTCCTTGGTACAATCAGCGTCTTCAAAAACTGCCGCTGCTCGGGTATTGTTCCGAACATTATTGATTTACTGACATTAATTATATACTATTCCGATACACAATTCAATAGCCGCCTGTAAGCATTCATTTACACGAGTCTGTTTGCGGAACTGTGATCGGCGCGTTTCATCGCACATTGCTTTGCATGAAACAAATACCATAGCATTAAACAAAACGCCTTCACAGTTGAAGTACTGCGGAGGCGTTTCGTTCTTTGAGTCAGGAATGAATTTCCTTTAGGGCAACACCGCACAGAGATTGTGCTAAATATGCAAGCAGATTTAGTACAAAGTCGTTAAGCGGTCTTTGTGCGGTGTTGCCTTAGGTTAGAAAAAGTAAAACTGAATCCGACATTATAAAATATGATCGTAGAGGGTAATCATGTTCATATTCAGTATGCTTGGATTATATCATCATCCGAAGTAAATGTCATCATTTTCGGAGTGAACGGGCACTTTTTCGGAGTGAACGGAATTGGCAGTTTTTCCTTTTGTGCAATTTGTATCATATATATTTACATATTGTGCAATAAACTTATTCAAAATATTGACATTTTGCATTCAAAGTGATATAATTAATTGTAAGTATGTTTTTTTCTTTGTACTTGTTCACAGATCTATTTGACAAGTTCGGATAGTCAGAATATGACAGACAATTCCATTGAAGCTATCGTGACAAGCAAAAATAATGATTCGGAAAGCGATTTCAGGATCATATTAAAATTATGTTATAAACGCCGATCCCTATGCGATCGACGACCGCAGGAGTAAAACATGAGAGCAATCAGAAAAGCTTTGGCATCTGCTGCTTCCGCAGTCATCATGGCGGCAGGAATATTTTCATACAGCAAAATATACGCTGTAAACTATACAGCACCGTCTGATATTGAGATCTCTGTTGACAGCGCTGAGATAGACAGATCAGACCTTCACGGCGATACGCCGGTTGAGCTGCCTGTGTACATAAAAAACAATGAGGGCTTTGTTTCGCTCAGCGTGATCTTTGAACTTGACAGCAGACTAAGATTCGACAAGGACCTCAATATCAAAAATGATGCAGACGGCATCGCAGACATTAATATTCATAACTGTTCAACTTCGGGAAATATCATCGCAGTTTCTTTTGAAGCTGAAAACAGATTCACCGAAGACGGCAGGCTCGGAACTTTCAGAGTGATCGTCCCTGAAAATACTCCCACAGGAACTTATGAGCTTGCTGTACGCGAATCGGGCGGGAGCTATTCCACGAAAATACTGATGTATAATAACCACGGTGCTGAATTCGGTCCAGAGTGTTTCTCACTCCTTCAGGGAGGAAGCATAACCGTTACCGACCGATATTACCAACCACCTCAGGAACAGCCTGTCATTGAATCCGAACCACCGAAAGAACAGGTCTCACCCGTTGATGAGCAGATAGACGAAGAAGAGGATAATGCTCCCGAAACTACTTCCCCACCTTCAACAGTAAGTACTTCGACCTCTACAGTCACAACAATAGTTACTAAAAGCACAATAAAGACTACCAAAGCAATGACTATGTTTTCAAGGGCTTTATCTTCGGCAAGGAATACGACGAGATACACCTCAACTGCCGCATATACCGAAACGCTCACACAAAGAAGTCAAATGACAACAAATGCTATTTCTAAAGAAGCAGAAGACGATTCAATGAATATTATTTTTAAACTTACAAGCTGTGCATTCTTTGTCGGTGTCTGTGCATTTGTTGTTGTAGAGATAATAAGGGGAAGCAATAAGGACGAATAATGACAGAGAGCAATTAAATAAAAATAACACATTATTAATAATATCTTGATTTTTGTGCCGCTTTGAAGCTTCAAAGCGGCTTTTTCATTGCAATGTTCAACAAATTTCCACGAAATTCTTGATATATATTTAATAAATAACCGTATTCATCATAGAATCCAGACTTATTATGAAATATTATTTGCATGATCTCTCATAGTCAATTGACAAAGTGCACATAATTAAAAGGGCGAGATTATTCAATCAGCCAAAGTTAACATAAAACATATTGACAATGTGATACATATTGTGTAAAATACAAAGTATAAAGCAACTTATTTTTACGCGGCAACAATTTTTTCACATAAATATTTTAAAAAGGAGGACATATTATATGAAAATGAAAAAGTTTCTTGCAGTTATGATGACTTTAGCTATGGGAGGTTCACTCGTGGCTTGCGGTTCATCAAGCTCAGATTCAGGTTCAAATGCAAATTCTGATTCAAATTCAAGCTCTAATTCCGATTCAAATTCTAACTCTGATTCAAATTCCAACTCTGATTCAACGTCAGACGGCGGCAAGAAGACCGTTGGTATCGCAATGCCTACCAAGTCTCTCGAGCGCTGGAACCGTGACGGTGAATACCTCGAAGCTCAGTTCAGAGCAGCAGGCTACGAAGTTGAGCTCAAATACTCCGATAATGATACCCAGCAGCAGAATAACGATATTCAGGGCATGATCGCTGACGGCGTTGATCTTCTTCTGATCGCTGCTATCGACGGCAATACCCTCTCTCAGACACTTGCAGACGCTAAGGATGCAAATATCCCTGTTATCGCTTATGACCGTCTTATCATGAATACAGATGCTGTTTCGTATTATGTATCCTTCGATAACTATACGGTTGGTAAGCTTCAGGGCGAGTACGTTGCTAAGGAGCTGAACCTCGACAGCGAAAAGGGTCCGTTCAATATCGAGTTCACCGCAGGCGATCCTGCTGATAACAACGCAGGTTACTTCTTCAACGGTGCTTATGAGGCTCTTGAACCCTACATCAAGGAAGGCAAGCTCGTTATCCCGTCAGGCAAGAAGACTTTTGAGCAGGTAGCTACACCTTCATGGTCAACAGATACTGCTCTTGAAAATATGCAGAACACCCTTGCTTCATACTATTCTGACGGCACTATCCTCGATGTAGCTCTTTGCTCAAACGACTCAACTGCTCTTGGTGTTGCTCAGGCTATCAAGTCTGACTATAACGGCGGAAATTCTCCTATCGTTACAGGTCAGGACGGCGATATCGCTAACCTCAAGAACATCGTTGACGGCAGACAGTCTATGACAGTTTACAAGAACGTTAACGACGAAGCAGGTGTTACTCTCGAGGTTTCAAAGGCTATCCTTTCAGGTGAGACTCCTGACGCAGGTCTTATAAGCTCACTTGATGCTGAGGCTACTTATGATACAAGTTCTTATGACAACGGTACTAAGGTAGTTCCTTCTTATCTGCTCGTTCCTTATGTTATCACTAAGGACAACCTCGACGTTCTCGTTGAGACAGGTCTTTATAAGTGGGACAGCTCAAACACTTACCTTGAGTCTACAGCTTCAACGACCTGATAAAAACACCACATCATTATATTGCCTGTAAAGGGGGCGGGCGTTTTTTGCCCGCCCTTGTTATTAGCAGATGAGTTTTTGCTTTATCTTCTTTCGGGCAATTGATGTAAGGAGGAATACACTTGGCAGATTACATTCTGGAAATGAAAAATATCACAAAAGAGTTCCCAGGTGTCAAGGCTCTGGATAACGTAAATCTTCAGGTGGAACGCGGTGAGATACACGCTCTCGTAGGCGAGAACGGCGCAGGAAAATCCACACTTATGAATGTTCTCAGCGGTACGTATCCATTCGGCAGCTATACAGGAGATATTGTCTATAACGGCAAGACCTGTCAGTTCAAAACACTTCATGACAGCGAAGAACAGGGCATTGTTATCATACATCAGGAACTCGCTCTTATCCCCGAGCTTTCTATCGGTGAGAATATGTTCCTCGGCAACGAGAGAAAGGGAAAATTCGGTATCGACTGGGATCGTACCTATCACGAGGCAGGCGAACATATGAAACAGGTCGGTCTTAAAGAAGAAGCGACCACTCTTATAAAGGATATCGGTACAGGTAAACAGCAGCTCGTTGAGATTGCTAAGGCTCTCAGCAAGAACGTTAAGCTGCTTATTCTCGACGAGCCTACCTCTTCACTCAACGAAGAGGATTCGCGTATGCTTCTTGATCTTCTTATCAGCTTCAAGAAAGAGGGAATGACCTCGATCATCATTTCTCATAAGCTCAACGAGATATCCTATGTTGCCGATAAGATAACCGTTGTACGTGACGGTTCAACGATCGAGACTATCGACAATGCAGAGCATAATATCGATGAGGCACGTATCATTCGCGGAATGGTTGGCCGTGAACTAAGCGACCGCTACCCTGAACGCGAACATAATATAAGCGATAAGATAGGTATGGAGGTCAAGGACTGGAACGTTTATCATCCGCTCTATACCGAGAAAAAAGTCGTTGACAACGTTTCGTTCAACGTTCACAGAGGCGAGATAGTAGGATTTTCGGGCTTGCAGGGTGCAGGCCGTACCGAGCTTGCTATGTCGATCTTCGGAAGATCCTACGGAACTAATATCAGCGGTACTTTAAAGATAGACGGTGAGGAAAAATCACTGAAAAATGTCCGCAGCGCTATCGAAGCAGGACTTGCTTACGTTACCGAAGACAGAAAAGGCAACGGTCTGATCCTCACGGAATCTATCGCTAAAAACACCACCATGGCAAGACTGGAAAAGGTCTGCAAGAAGGGAATAATCGACTTCAATGAGGAAAATAAGGTGGCTGATGAATACAAGGAGAAGCTTCATACAAAGACTCCTTCGGTCCAGCAGGCTGTCGGAAATCTCTCGGGCGGTAACCAGCAGAAGGTACTTCTGGCAAAATGGATGTTTGCCGACCCCGAAGTTCTTATTCTTGACGAGCCGACCCGTGGTATCGATGTCGGTGCGAAGTATGAGATATACTGTATCATGAACGACCTCGTCGCTCAGGGTAAATCAGTGGTCATGATATCTTCGGAAATGCCCGAGCTGCTCGGTATGTGCGATCGTATCTATGTCATGAACGAAGGAAAAATGGTAGCGGAAATGCCTGCTGCCGAGGCAACGCAGGAAAAGATCATGGCCGCTATCCTCCGATCCGACAAAAAATAAATCAGTGAGGAATGCAACATGAATACAAATTCGTTATTTGATAAAAACAAAATTAAGACGTTAATAAAGAATTATACCATGGTCATAGCCCTTGTCGTGGTATTTCTGTTCTTCTCATATTGGACAGAAGGACGTCTTCTCTATGCTCAGAACCTTTCAAACCTTCTGATACAGAATGCATACGTGCTCGTTCTTGCCTGCGGTATGCTTATGTGTATCCTTACAGGCGGTAATATCGACCTTTCTGTAGGTTCTACCGTATGTCTTATCGGTGCGATATCAGCCCAGATGCTGACCAAGCACAACATGAACCCTATAGCCGCTATATTCCTTTGTCTTTTGATATCGATCCTTATCGGTATGTGGCAGGGCTTCTGGATAGGCTATATCCATATCCCACCGTTTATCTGTACTCTTGCGGGAATGTTCCTGTTCAGAGGTTTCGGACGTGCGATACTTGAATCCAAGACTATCGCATTCCAGCAGACAGAGGGCTCAAACGGAAAGAAGTTCCTTGATATCTTCACTTCTTACATTGAAGTACCTTCTATCGACAATTCATGGAAGGTCATGGTTGACGGTAAGGAAGTAACGGTGAAGTTATCCGCATTTATCGCAGGTATCGTCATCGCAGCCGCTCTTATCGCTATAACTATCCTTAAACGTGCTAAGAAGGCTAAGAAGGGCTATAAACAGGCTCCTGCCGTATCACAGTTTGCAAAGATACTCGTTATCGACGCCCTTATCCTTGCTTACACATGGAAGCTCGCACTTTACAAGGGCATCCCTGTAATGGCACTGTGGGTACTTGCAATAGTATTCATCTACGCTTTCATTACCTCCAAGACAGCTTTCGGACGTTATTTCTATGCTGTCGGCGGTAACGAAAAAGCTACAAAGCTTTCGGGTATCAACACTAATAAGGTATACTTCATGGCATACACATCTATGTCGCTGCTTGCAGGTCTTTCGGGACTTCTCGTTGCAGCTCGTGTTGGTTCTGTCAACGGTGATACAGGTAACTCATACGAAATGGACGCTATCGGTTCATGCTTCATCGGCGGCGCTTCAGCATACGGCGGAAGCGGTACAGTCGGCGGTATCATGGTCGGAGCTATCCTCCTCGGTGTTATCAATCAGGGTATGTCTATCAAGGGTCTTGATAACAACTGGCAGTACGTTGTCAAGGGAAGCGTTCTCCTTGTTGCTGTTATATTTGACGTTGTTTCAAACAAAAAGACAGGCAAGGCAGGCTGATAAAATCGTACTTAACGGCTCGGTGCGGTGTATGCTGCTACGAGCCGTAAATTTATAGCAAACGACAAGATTTTTTTGAGTTTGCTATCTGTGAGGCACTTTAAATCTATAGTGAACGTCAAAAATAATTTGACACTCACTATAACATTAAATCTGAAAGGATAGTTATATGAATAACGTGAAAATAGATCCCGACAAACGCTCAAAGGCTGTAAGAGCACTTACGCTGAGAACTGTTGTGGCTGTATACATAGCTTACCTTGCTTTCAAGATAGCTTCGGCGCAGGACACTACAATGAGCCTGACGCTCTGCCGTGTTATAGGTGCGCTTTTTCTGGGAGCTTCTATCTGTGTTGCTGCATATACCTACACCCGTTACCGCAGCGATATGAAGGACGCTGTAATTGACAGCAACGGTACGGAAGAAGTAACAGCCGATGAGGGCGCGGAAGTTTCAGGACCTGCCGATGAGGAGTGAACAGTTTAGTATGGCAATTGCAAAGGTAAAAGCACTATATGAGGAGTACATTGCAGAGGCAGCAAAGGTCGAAGACGAACATAAGCCCACAGACGGTCTTTTCGGAATGGGTAAGAAAACCGCCGACGACCCTTGTCATGACCGCTTTACAGAAAAGCTCGAAGCTATTCTGAAGGAATTTGCCGACAGCAAACCTGCTTCGTCAGAGGTGTGCGAGGTGCTGGATCATATCTACAGAATGTCTTCGGAAATCAGCTCGCCGCTTTGCGTTTACTGGCAGCTTAATGCAGTTCACGGTCTGACGCTTGAACTGATAAAAATGCTCGATAAACAGGACGCAGAAAAGCTTTATGTGCAGTACAAGAAGCTGCTTCCGAGGTGGAAAAGGCTTCCCGTACAGAAGAAGGTCTTCTCTGAACTGGACAAAATCAGAAAATAATGTTATGCAGCTCATAATGGGCTGCTCAATCTGTCGAAAAAGTCCTTATACCAATGAATGGGATTCCAAAGGGACTGTGTTCCTTTGGCAGAGTCCAGAGGCAGCGCCTCTGGTGGGGTGTGGGGCAAAGCCCCACACATAGCCTCAAAGCGCTTCGCAAAGGGTGAATTAAAAAACAGTCCAGTGGACTGTTTTTTAAGAGGGAACGCCTTGCAAGTGAAGGCGTTCCCTTAAAAAATGGGGTTTATTGACAAGCTGTGCAGCTCATAATGGGCTGCTTTTTTGTTGGCGGATTTTTTTGTTGTAAACATTGAAAAATTTTCCACGAAGTGGTATAATATATACAGTACAAATACGGGAGTGTGATAATTATGCGTGTCATTCTCGATTTTGTTTCAGAAAGCTATATGACCCTTATGATATTGCTCGGGCTTTTGTCTGTTATGATCGCAAACAGAAAAAGCAAGATCGATAAGGTCTATATCATAGTCATTTTGATGGTATTGTCGCTTGTGCTTGTCATATGTGAATTTACCGAGGACTGGTGCGACAAGTACCATAAGGATTATCATATCCTCTACATCAAGGCTATGCTGGTGTACTGGCTTTACCCTCTGATGGCTTTGCTTGGGATATACCTGACCGTGCCTGTCAGACGCAAGATGATCCTTGCTATACCGCAGTTTGTGAATATGGTCATCACGGCTGTTGATCTGACGGGAACAGATTTTGTGTATCATTTTTTGCCCGATCACAGTTTTCAGGGCGGCCCTATGAGGATAATGCCATTTTGTGTAATATGCTTGTATACAATAATGCTTGCGTATTTCTCGTTGCGGTATATTCGTTCGGAAAACCGTTCCCGCGGACTCATAATGCTGTTTATCATTTTAATGATAGGCGTAACTATATTGGCTGAATATTCTGACTACGCATCAGGCTTTGCCGATGAGGTGGTGGCTCTTTCGCTATTTGTGTATTACTGCTACATGGCTGCGGTATACCAAAGCAAAGTGGCTGCTGTCCTGCACAAGCGCGAGCTTGAACTCGAACAGAGCAAGCTGACATTGCTCATGACACAGATAAAGCCGCATTTCATAAACAACTCGCTGATAGCTGTTCAGGAGCTTTGCTATGAAGAACCCGAAAAGGCTGCGGAGCTTATAAATCATTTTTCTCTCTATCTGAGAAATAATATTGAAGCTTCGGATAACAGGCTTGTACCGTTCGATAAGGAAATAAGCGCTGTCAAAGAGTACCTCGCCCTTGAATATGCGGATACGAGCAAGGTGTTCAGGACTGAGTTCAGACTGGAGTATACAGATTTTGAACTGCCGTCGCTGAGTGTTGAACCGTTGGTGGAAAATGCCGTTAAGCACGGAATAGACAGATACTCTGAAAACTCAGAGGTGCATATAATCTCATACAAACAAGGGGATAATGTTTTTATTGAGATAAGAGATAACGGTAAGGGCTTCGATATGAACAAAGAAACTCTCGGAAAGGGAGGCATCGGTCTTAAAAACGCCGCAAAACGTATTGAGCTGATGTGCGGAGGTGAACTGACTATCGACCGCGATAACAACTGGACTGTAATAAGGATAAGGATATGCGATAATAAATAGGGGGAATAAAAGTGAATACGATAACAGTCGATGATGAAAGATTTGCTGTTAATTCTTTGCTTAGAATGATGAAAAAAGCCGATCCGAACGGCAATCACGTCGGAACGGTCTATATAGAAGACTTTTTTGAGTACATAAGAACACACGAAGTTGATATCGCTTTTGTTGACGTTGATCTGTATGATACGGACGGTATCACTATCACCAAGAAACTTGCCAAGCTTAAACCTGACCTGAATGTGATAATATATACAGGCCATTCAGAGTATAAAGCTGCTGCACTGGATCTGTTTGTAAGCGGTTATCTGGTAAAGCCTGTCAGCGAGAGCGATCTTATCAACGCTCTGGCTCATCTGAGATACCCTATAAAAGGAAAAATCGAAAGCAAACTTAGGGTACAATGCTTCGGAAGCTTTGCAGTGTTCAACGGAGATGCACCTGTTGTTTTCAGCAAAACAAAAACACTCGAACTTCTTGCGTATCTCGTTTTCAAGCGCGGTGCAATGGTCACAATGGGCGAACTCATAAGCGTCCTCTGGGAGGATAAGCCCGTGACCGCCAGCAACAGCTCCTATCTGCGCCAGATAATCTCTGAGCTGAGACAGAAAATGAAAGAGATAAGCGCCGAGGATATCATCATAAAAAAGCGAAATGAAATATGCATTGATATATCTAAGATAGAGTGCGACTGGTACGATCATGTGGACGGTATAAGAACTGTAAAGCGCTCTGTCGGTTTCATGGAGCAATATCCATGGGCTGAAAGAGCTGATCCGTTCCTTCATTGAGCTGCACTCGTATATCACTGATAATGGAGGAAAAGAATGGATAAGGTCCGCAGACATATTATATTTTACGGCTATGTGCAGGGAGTTGGCTTCCGCTGGAAGGCAAAGCACACAGCTCATCGGTTCGGGCTGAGCGGCTGGGTCAGAAATCTCGATGACGGCTCTGTTGAAATGGAAGCAGAGGGTTCGGAAAGAGATATAGCTGATCTGATAACCGCAATGGAGGAACATTCATGGGGAAGCGTTGAGCGCGTAGAATCAAAGCTCATACCCGTTCACGGAGACTATAGCTTTGAAATAAGATAGTACAGACAGACCCGAATGTATAAACCTGTTTCCCATATATAAGTTTATGATACCTGACAAAAAAATATTTCTAAGCAGTGTTAAAGCTTGGAATATGACAGTCCCCTTTCACTTTTGTGCCATGATAATTTAACAGAATTTTGCCCCTCTGTACAAACTACAGAGGGGCTTACTTATTGTCCGTGCAATAACCGACTGTCTGGAATTGTCAAGAAATGTGCAGTCGTAGAATACCTAAAATCTAGGATAGGCAGGAGTCAGGCGGCGTGATGCGAGAGCTGCTTTAAAGTTCTTAATGTCACAGGTGGGAGACCACCTGCATTGAAG
>Ga0256405_10007271_pt1 | contig 16886 bp, 13 predicted proteins | sample RumenRJG_02DNA_FD_189096 | JGI IMG/M metagenome (GOLD analysis project Ga0256405, IMG submission 189096) | Bovine rumen microbial communities from Lethbridge, Alberta, Canada - RJG_02 | ecosystem: Host-associated > Mammals > Digestive system > Stomach > Rumen | place: Canada: Alberta...
CTAAGGCGCTTCACGGAACGGATTAAGAAGCGAAGAGAAGATAGAGATGTTTGCCAAATGTTTGCCAAGTTATAAAAAATACGCCTTCTAGATACCTAGAAAGCGTATTCCTGTGCCCCGGGCGGGAATCGAACCCGCACGGCCCTTGCGGGCCAAGGGATTTTAAGTCCCTCGTGTCTACCATTTCACCACCAAGGCATTGTCGGCAGCGGACCGGAGCGGGCCGGAGCGGGCCGGACGGGCGCGCCGATGCGGCTGACAAGGCAAAGATACGGAGAATTTTTAATAATACTTCTTCTCCTGCCGGTAAAGGGAGATGAAAATGAAAATGAGCACCGTGAAGGCCCAGAGCGACGATCCGCCGTAACTGAGCAGCGGCAGCGGGATGCCGATGACCGGCATCAGCCCGATCGTCATGCCGATGTTGATGAACAGGTGCATGAAGATGCATGCCGCCACGCAGTAGCCGTAGATGCGCGTGAACGACTCCCGGCACTTCTCCGCATCCGCGACGATCCTGTAAATCAGGAAGACATACAGCAGGATGACCAGCGCGCAGCCCAGGAACCCCCATTCCTCACCCACCGTACAGAAGATGAAGTCCGTGCTCTGCTCGGGCACGAAACCGAACGTCGTCTGCGTCCCGTTCAGGAAGCCCTTGCCCGTAAGCCCGCCCGAACCGATCGCGATCATGCTCTGCGCCACGTTGTACCCCACGCCCGCCGGATCCTCCTTGATGCCCAGCAGCACCTCGATCCGCTTGCGCTGGTGGTCCTGCAGCACGCTGTTGAAAATGACATCGGTCGAGAGCACCAGGGCGATGCCCGCTACGACCCCGAGGGCCGAAAGCATCAGGTAGCGGTTGCGCGACACGAACCCCTTGTAGATGAAATACGTCGCAGCGCACAGGCAGATGCCCAGCAGGATGTACAGCGGCTGCACGCCCTCCAGGAAGACCCATTTGCCCGCCGCCAGCCCCATCAGCCGCGGCAGGAAAGCCAGCAGCAACAGCACGCCCAGGTTGATGGGCAGCCACTTGTCGAGCCGTTTCCCCAGGACGATGACCCCCAGTGCGACGATCCCCAGCAGCACCAGCACGCTGACATACGGCGACAGGGTGAGCGTGAGGATGAACAGGAGGATGGCTACCAGGATGCTGAAGATCCACCAGCCCGAAAGCCCCTCGCGGTACATCACGAAGATGAAGCCCGCATAGACCAGGGCCGAGCCCGTCTCGCTTTCGCCCAGGATGATGAGCATCGGCAGCCCGATGACCAGGGCCGTCAGCAGGAAGTACTTGGTTTTCGTGATCTTATACCCCGGCTGGCTCATCACGGACGCCAGCAGGAGCGACGTGGAAATCTTCGATATCTCCGCCGGCTGGAAACGTACGGGGCCGAATTCGAACCACGACCGCGACCCCTTCACCTCGATGCCCAGGAAGATCACCGCGACCAGCAACACCAGTACGAAGAGGTAGATGGGGACGGCGGCACTCTGCCAGACCCCCGGATTGATCACGAAGAGGATGAGCGCGGCCAGCGCGACGGCCGTCAGGATCCAGACGAACTGTTTTCCGCATCGGAAGGAAAAGTCGAAGATCGAAGCGGGCCCCTCGGAGTGGATGGACGCGTAGATGTTCACCCACCCGATGAGGATCAGAAGCAGGTAGGTGACCACCAGCCTCCAGTCCACGGAATGCTTCATTCCCCTGTCCGAAAAATTCTCTCCCGTCATCGTGTCAATATCCTTTTACCCGCGCCATCAGGTTGCCTTGCAAGATTCTTGTTTCCAGCGGTTTCCTTTGCTCGGCGATCTCTCCGTTCAAGTATTTCTCCACCAGCAGCGAAGCGATGGGCGCCGCCCAGGTGGCTCCGAAGCCGCCGTTTTCCACATAGGCCGCGACGGCAATCTTCGGATTGTCCTTCGGCGCGAAGCAGATGAAGACGGAGTTGTCGGCCCCGCGCGAGTTCTGCGCCGTGCCCGTTTTTCCGCAGATGTCCAGGCCGTCCACGTGCGCGATCCACGCCGTACCGCCCATGCCCGCGCCGCTGTTCACGGCCCGCCACATGCCCTGCACCACCTTGGGGAAGTGCGAGGCATCCACCATCGTATACTGCTTCTCCTTGTATTTGTCCTCGATCTCAACGCCCTCCGACTCCTTGATGATGTGCGGGATGATATAGTACCCGCGGTTGGCCACCGTCGCCGCCAGGTTGGCGATCTGGAGCGGCGTCGCGTCCACCTCGCCCTGCCCGATGGACATCGACTTGATCGTCGCGAATTTCCATCCGCCCTTGCCGTACACCTTGTTGTAGCGTTTGGTCGTCGGCAGTCCGCCGCCCAGTTCGGAAGGGAAGTCACTGCCCAGCTTGCGGCCGAAGCCCAGGCTGTGCGCATACTCGTTCCATTTGTCGAGCGCCTCTCCGATGTTCGCATACTTCTTGTTCTCCAGCACCTCGCGCAGGGCGAAGGTGAAGTACGAGTTGCAGGACATCATGATGGCCTCCTCCAGGTTGATGGGCGACTTGTGGCCGTGGCATCCCGGACGGTGGTCGCCCAGCGGATATCCGTGGGCGCAGGGGTACAGCATCTCCGGCCGCAGCGTTCCCTCCTCCAGGCCGATCAGGCCGTTCACCAGCTTGAAGACGGAGCCCGGCGGATAGTTGGCCTGCACCGCCCGGTTGAACATCGGCCGGTGCGGATTCTTGATGATTTCGTCGTAATGCTGCCCGATGTCGGCCAGCATGCTTACGTCGATGCCCGGGCTGGAGACCAGCGTCAGGATCTCGCCCGTGGCCGGTTCGATGGCCACCAGGCTGCCTACCTTGTTCTGCATCAGCTGCTGCCCGAACTGCTGCAGGTCGGCGTCGATCGTCGTCACGATATCGTGCCCCGGCACGGCCTCCTTGTCCATCGCCCCGTCCTGGAAGCGCTGCTCGATCTGGTTGCGCGAGTTCCGCAGCCAGATGTGGTAGCCCTTCTCTCCCTTGAGGTCCTGTTCGCGGGCCGCCTCGATGCCGGTCTTGCCCGCATAGTCCCCGGGCCGGTATTCCCCCGGATGCTTCTCCAGGAAGGCGGCGTCCACCTCCGACACGTACCCCAGCAGGTTGCCGCCCGCGTTCACGGGATACTCCCGGATCGAACGGGCCTGCCCCCGGAAGCCCGGGAAGTTGTACTGGAGCTCGGCGAACTTGATGTACGTCTCCGGCGGGATCTGCTTGAACATCACCACGCTCTGGTAGCCGATCCGCCGGCGGTTCCGGTCGTACTCGGCCATCTTGGAGCGGATCTGCTCCACCGGTACGCCCAGCGCCCCGGCGAGCAGCAGCGTGTCGAACGGACCGACCTCGCGCGGCGTCACCAGGATGTCGTACGCCACTTTGTTGCCCACGATGATCTTCCCGTTGCGGTCGTAGATGATGCCGCGCGTCGGGTAGATGATCTCGTAGTACATCGACTGGTTGGTCGCGTTGATCTTGTATTTTTCGTCGACGATCTGGATGTAGAAAAGCTTGCCCAGGATGACGGCCGCAACGGCCATCAACCCGATCATCAGCTTGATGCGCCGCCCGTTACCTTCTATCATCATCGGTCAGCAGGTTCACGATGAGGATGCAGACGGCGTAGCTGGCCAGGAGCGAAACGCCCGCCCGTGTGGCCAGGAACCACAGCGGCCGGGTGAAGGCGCATTCCGCCAGGATGTAGATGACCAGGAAGAGGGCCAGCGACAGGAGGATCGCCACGGACATCTTCGCGAAGCCGTATTTCTTCAGTGAGATGCTCTCTTTGTGCTCGAACGGCTCCATGCCGAAGATCAGCCCGACCAGCCCCTTGCGGATGAAGGCGACCGGGACGAGCGAGAGTGCGTTGAGGCCAAGCGTCCCTTCCGCCAGGAAGTCCACCGCCAGCCCGGAGGCGAAGGCGATGCACATGGCCGGCACCGTCGCGACGGTGGTGGGCAGGCACAGGATGAGCACCGGCAGGATCGTCAGCACGACATACGCTCCGACGTGGAAATAGTTCGTCAGCAGCATCTGCGCGACGACGAAGAGGATGAAGGTCAGGACCGGCTTGTTTCTCATGGCGCTACTTCTTTTCGGGTCCGGTCAGCGATTCGATCTCCTCGCGGTGGAGGTTCTCTACGACGGTGACATACTTCAGCATCGTATAGTCCTGGAAGAGCGTGACTTGGATCTCGTTGGTGGCGCCGTTGATGACGCGCGCATCACCGGTCACGCCCAGCGGGATGTCCGCCGGGAAGATGGTGGAGTAGCCGCTCGTGTAGACGGTGTCGCCCGGAGCGAACTTCACGTGCAGCGAAATCTCCTTCAGCAGTCCGCGGTTCGTGGACGTGCCGTCCCAGGCGAGCGGGCCCACGGCGCCGTCCGTGCCGATGCGGGCGCTGATGTTCACCTCCGTGTTCAGGAAGGAGATGGCGTAGGCGTAATGGCGGCTGACGGCCTCCACGATGCCGACCACGCCCTTCGACGTGATGATGCCGGCGTTCTGGACGATGCCGTCGTCGCTGCCCTTGTCGATCAGGATGTAGTTGTGCTGCGAGTTCGTACCGGACTTGATGATCTTGGCCGGCGTGTATTTGAACCCGTCCGGCGGGACGGCCGTCAGGGAGTCGTACGGCGGCACCTCGGCCACCGCCTTGAGCGCCCGCAGCCGTTCCGTCAGGGAATGGTTCTCCTGCGCCAGCTCGTCATTGGTGCGGGCCAGCGAGAAATAGCCGCTGATGCGCTGGGTCGTCCCCCAGGTCTTCGCCATGAAACCGTGTCCGATGCGGGCGACGGCCAGCCGCTGGAGCGTACCGTTGTGCGTGAGCATAAGCAGGCTTGCGGCTTCCAGCAAGAGGAAAACCGCAAGGCTGACGATGCCGGCTGCAACCGATTTCTCCCTGGGCATCTTATCTCATCAGGAAGGAGTAGTTGGAAGTCTTCTTGAGCGCAATGCAGGTGCCGCGGGCCACGGCGCGGAGCGGGTCTTCGGCGACATGGAACTGGATGTTCACCTTCTCGGTGAAACGCTTGGCCAGGCCGCGGAGCAGGGCACCGCCTCCGGAGAGGTAGATGCCGTTCTCCACGATGTCGGAATACAGCTCCGGCGGGGTCTTCTCCAGCACCTGGAGGATGGACGATTCCAGTTTCGCGATGGACTTGTCCAGGCAGTGGGCGATCTCCTGCGAGGTGATCGTGGCTTCCACCGGGTGGGCCGTCATCAGGTTCGGACCGCGGACGACATACGGATCCGGCTCCTCGTCGAGGTCGGGGATGACCGCGCCGACGGCGATCTTGATCTTCTCGGCCGTCGTCTCGCCGATCTTGATGTTGTGCTGCTGGCGCAGGTAGTACTGGATGTCGTTGTTGAAGACGTCGCCTGCCGTGTTGACGCTCTCCCACTCGACGACACCGCCCAGGGAGATGACGGCGATCTCGGCCGTACCGCCGCCGATGTCGACGACCATGTTGCCCTTCGGCGCCTCGACGTCGAGGCCGATTCCCAGGGCGGCCGCCATCGGCTCGTAGATCAGGTAGACGTCACGTCCGCCGGCATGCTCGCAGGAGTCGCGCACGGCGCGGATCTCGACCTGCGTGGAGCCGGAAGGAATGCCCACGACGATCTTCAGGTTCGGGGAGAAGATCGACTTCTTCTTGCTGTTCACCTGTTTGATGAACCCCTTGATCATCATCTCCGCGGCGTTGAAGTCCGCGATCACGCCGTCGCGCAGGGGGCGGATCGTCTTCACGCCGGGGTTGGTGTGTTCGTGCATCAGCTTCGCCGGCCGGCCGATCGCGATGCACCGCTGCGTGTTGTTATCGATGGCGACGATGCTCGGCTCGTCCAGCACGATGCGGTCGTTCTGGAAGATGACGGTGTTGGCCGTACCGAGATCCATCGCAATCTCTTGTGTCAAGAATGAAAAGGCCATATTGAAATTGCGTTTTTTCGTTTATATCTATCAAATTGCTAATATACGAAAAAATGTCTGATTTCTTTGAAAAGTTTGAATAACTTTGCCGTGAATATGGAAAAGCCTTTTCGGAAATACCTGATTGTCATGGGTGCCGGGAGCGGCGTCCGGATGGGGTCCGCCCTGCCCAAGCAGTTCCTCGACCTGGGCGGCGAGCCGGTGCTGCGCCGCACCATCCGCGTCTTCCTCGCCGCCGTGCCGGACATCCGCGTCATCACGGTCCTCCCCGATGAATGGATCGAGTACTGGAAGAGCCGCTGCATCGCTGACGGCTTCGACTGCCCGCAGACCCTGGTCCGCGGCGGTATCACCCGCTTCCATTCCGTCCGGAACGCCCTCGCGAAAGTGCCCTCCGGCGCTATCGTGGCCATCCACGACGGCGTCCGTCCCCTCCTGACCCCCGGTCTCGTCCGGTCGATGTTCGCACAGATGGAGGAAGGCCGGTGCCGGGGGCTCATCCCCGTCGTCCCCATGGTGGACACCCTCAAGGTGCTCGACCGCGGCACCGACCCGCTCGGCCGTCCCGTCTGGGTGGAGGCCCCCGGCGAAAGCGTGGACCGCAGCCGTGTCTTCGGTGCGCAGACCCCCCAGCTGTTCCTTTCGGACGACATCAAGGCCGCCTACGGCCAGGCGTTCGACACCGCCTTCACCGACGACGCCTCCGTCGCCCGTAAAAAAGGAATTCCTCTCTCGTTCTGCGAAGGAGAGAGGAACAACTTCAAATTGACTTCGCCGGACGATCTCGCCCTTGCGAAACTCTTGATATCCTGTTAATTGCGATTGCGCAGGAGGATCTGTCCTCCGGCCACGTCGGCCTCGATCGCCGAGTCCTTGTGCACCGTTCCCGAGAGGATGGCGCTGGCCAGCTGGTTGATGAGCTCGCGCTGCATCAGCCGCTTGATCGGCCGCGCGCCGTACGCCGGGTCGTAGCCGGTGTCCACCATGTAGTCCTCGAAGGCCTGGGTGAAGCGCAGGTCGACCCCCTCGTCGGCCAGTTTCGCCTGGAGACCCTTCATCTGGATGTGCAGGATCTCGCGCAAGTCGTTCTGCGTCAGCGGGTCGAACATCAGGATCTCGTCGATCCGGTTCAGGAACTCCGGCCGCACCGTCATCTTCAGCACCTCCGTCACCTTGCCCTTGCACTCCTCGAGCAGCTCGCGGCGGCGGGCGATGGCCTGCATGTCTTCCTCCGGCGTTGCGCCCGGCCGGCCGACGGCAGGCAGCTTCTCCATGTAGCCCTGGATGATGTCCGAACCGATGTTGCTGGTCATGATCAGGATCGTGTTCTTGAAGTCCACCGTCCGGCCCTTGTTGTCGGTCAGACGTCCGTCGTCCAGCACCTGCAGCAGCACGTTGAACACGTCCGGATGCGCCTTCTCGATCTCGTCGAGCAGGATCACGGAGTACGGCTTCCGCCGCACCGCCTCGGTCAGCTGTCCGCCCTCGTCGAAACCGACGTATCCCGGAGGCGCGCCCACCAGCCGGCTGACGGTGTGCCGCTCCTGGTATTCGCTCATGTCGATTCGCGTGATCATGTTCTCGTCATTGAACAGGAACTCCGCCAGCGCCTTCGCCAGCTCGGTCTTACCGACGCCTGTCGTACCCATGAAGAGGAACGAGCCGATGGGCCGGTTCTCGTTCGAGAGGCCCGCCCGGCTGCGGCGCACCGCGTCCGAGACGGCCTGGATGGCCGGATCCTGCCCGACCACACGCTTGTGCAGCTCGCTCTCCATCCGCAGCAGCTTCTCCTTTTCGCTTTCGAGCATCCGCTTGACGGGGATGCCGGTCCACTTGGCGACGACCTCCGCGATGTCCTGCGGCGTCACCGACTCCGTTACGATCGGGTCTTTGATCGCGGCCTGCTCGGCGCTGAGCGAATCGATCTTCTTCTGCAGTTCGGCGATCCGGCCGTAACGGAGCTCCGCCACCTTGCCGTAGTCGCCGGCGCGCTCGGCCGCCTGCGCCTGGATCTTGCAGTCCTCGATCTGCTGGCGGGCGTCCTGCAGGGCCCCGAGGATCTGTTTCTCACGGTTCCACTTCTGCATCAGCTCCTCGCGCCGGCGGGTGAGGTCCTCCAGTTCCTGGGCGATCTTCTCCGACTTGAGCGACGTGCCTTCGCGCTTGACGGCTTCCTTCTCGATCTCCTTCTGGCGGATGGCGCTCTCGAGTTCCGCGATCGGCTCCGGCACCGAATTCATCTCCAGACGCAGCTTCGAGGCCGCCTCGTCGACCAGGTCGATCGCCTTGTCGGGCAGGAAACGGTTCGTGATGTACCGGTGCGACAGGTTCACTGCCGCGATCAGCGCGTCGTCCTCGATCCGGACCCGGTGGTGGTTCTCGTACTTCTCCTTCAGGCCCCGCAGGATGGCGATCGACTCGGCCGTGGAGGGCTCGTCGACCAGCACCATCTGGAACCGGCGTTCCAGCGCCTTGTCCGTCTCGAAGTACTTCTGGTACTCGTCGTGCGTCGTGGAGCCGATGGTCCGCAGTTCGCCCCGCGCCAGGGCCGGTTTCAGGATGTTGGACGCATCCATTGCGCCCGACGTCCGGCCTGCGCCCACCAGGGTGTGGATCTCGTCGATGAAGAGGATGATCTCGCCGGCGCTGTCGACGACTTCCTTCACGACGCCCTTCAGCCGCTCCTCGAATTCACCCTGGTACTTTGCGCCTGCGATCAGCGCACCCATATCCAGGGAGTAGACCTTCTTGCTCTTGAGGTTCTCGGGGACGTCGCCGTCCACGATCTTCTGGGCGATCCCTTCCGAGATCGCCGTCTTGCCGACACCCGGCTCACCGACCAGGATCGGGTTGTTCTTGGTCCGCCGGCTCAGGATCTGCAGCACGCGCCGGATCTCGTCGTCACGTCCGATGACGGGGTCGAGCCGGCCGCTGGCAGCCTGTTCGTTCAGGTTGACGGCGAACTTGTTCAAGAATTCCAGTTTGTTCTTTTCTGTCGTATTGTTCATTGTCTTTCCTCCTTTCCGGCCCGCCCCCCCCGGGGGATATGAAAAATCCGTCCGGCCTTTGCGGGCCAGACGGAAAACGTCAAATAATATTCCAGCCGTCAGCGGCTGACAGATTGTCAGTTATTAGTTGGAAGCCGAGTCTGCAGGAACTTCGGTAGCAGGGGCTTCGGTCGCCGGGGCTTCGGTCTGGATGCCCGGGAACGCAGGCTGCTCGACGGCCTCGGTCTCGATCTGGTCGGTCACGTCGACGCCGGACTGGCGGCTGCCGGAGATCGCGATGGAGGTGACGATCGACATCACGAGGATGAAGGTCACGAGGCCCCAGGAGATCTTCTCCAGGGAGTCGGCCATCTGGCGGACACCGAGGACCTGATTGCCGGCCACGAAGTTGCTGGCCATCCCGTCACCCTTTCCGTTCTGCGCCAGGACCACCAGGATCAGCAGGATGCTGGCGATAAGAATCAAAATCGTAAGAATGGTAAACCAAGTGCTCATATTCGTAATTTTTTAATTTTCTTTATCCAGTTTTTCGATAAGGGATGCAAAGTAAGCACTTTTTTCCGGAAAACGCAAGATTAGGCGCGAATAAATCTTCTTTGCCTCAGCAAAATAGCCCTGATCGGCATAGATCGCAGCCAGTGTCTCCGTGCAGAATCCCATTTCCGGGTCTTCCCATTCCCGCTCGCGCCGGCCGCCGGCCGAACCGATCCGCATCCGCGAGAAGAAGTTGTCGTCTTCCTGCCGGACGGAGGCGTACTGGTCGCTGCTGAAGAAGTCGCCGCCGGGCACCCGGACGGACCGCACAGGCTCCGCCGCAGGGGAGGCGGGGGCCGCTTCGGCGCGTTTCTCCGCCCCCAGGAGCCGCTTCACCAGCTGCTCCAGGTCCTTGTCGGAATAGTCGTTCCGGCGGGTGGAGCGCACGATGTCGCTCACCTTCTCCCGGGCGGGGATGTAGAGGGCCGCTTCAGCGTACTGGGGCGTGCCCCAGCCTTCGCCGCCGATCCGCGCCATGCGGTCGCACAGTTCCTTGCGCGCGCCGGCGTACCAGGGATAGAGATGCACCACCCCGGCCAGTTCGTCCATGTTCAGCGACTGCAGCTTGATCTTGCTTCCTTCCATCCGTTTACCACTGTGCCACGCAGGCGTTGAAAATGTCTTCGATGAGTTTCTTGACGATCTCTTCGCAGAGGGTCGCTTCCACGGCGTCCAGCGAGTTCGTCGAATCGTAGTCGGAATAGGCCGAGAAGCTCTTTCCGTTGAAATCGTCCTCGGGGTACTTGCGGTTGGTGAAACTCACCTTCACCGTCACCGTCAGCCGGTTCTGGGCAGCCACTTCGTCGGCGGTCACCGCCGCGGCGCGCACCTCATAGCCCGTCACCTCGCCGGTGATCTCCAGGTCGCCGTCCATCTCGACCTGCTCGAGCTTCGTGAGCTTCTTGAACTGGTCCTTGAGCGCCTCCGTCAGGTCGTTGCTGAGGGTGGGGTTCACCTTCAGCGCCTTGTACTCGAAGTAGTTGATCGTGACCGTCTTCACGTCCGCCTGGATGGACGTCCCGGAGAACGAGTAGATGCCGCAGCCCCACAGCGGCAGGGCGGCCAGCAGTATCGTGCAGATCCTGAGCAGTGCTTTCATCGTTGTCAATCCTTGGCTTCCAAATGGTACTTGTCGATCCAGCGGTAGAGGGTCCGTTCCGAAAGGCCCAGTTCCTCCGCCACCTTCTTGCGGTTGCCGTCGTGGCGCGCGAGCGCGTCGCGGACGATCTCCACCTCCTGCTCCTCGAGGGTCTTGCGGGGGGTGTCCTTCGGCTCCGGGCCGCTCTCCGAAGGCGTCTCGTAGGCCTCCGGGGCGATCTCCACGATCCGCCGGGGCGCTTCGGCCGCGGGGGCCATCGGTTCCTCGGCCTGCCAGTCGGGCTCCTCGCGCACGGGCTCGGGGCCGGTCAGCGGCAAGGTTGCACCGGCGTCGGGTTTGCCGAAGACGGCGCCCTTGAGCGACTCCACGTCCTGCTTGAGGTCGAGGATCGCCTTGATGAACATCTGCCGGTCGGCGTCGGACATCGTGTCGCCGTTCCCGCCGGCGGGGCCCGCCAGCACGGGCAGCAGGCTCTCTTCGCCCGAAGGCATGTAGCGCGAAAGGGTCGCGGCATCGATCTCGCGGCGCCGGACTGTCGGGCTGGCCGACTCGGCCTCGAGGGCCGTCACCGTCTCCGCCACGTTCTTCAGCTGGCGGATGTTGCCCGGCCAGCGGTAACTTGTCAGGAGCTCCACCGCATCGTGCGAAAGGGCGATCCGGCTCAGGCTGAAGCGTTCCGAAAAATCGGAGGAGAACTTGCGGAAGAACAGCTCGATATCGGCCTTGCGCTCGCGGAGGGCCGGCATCTTGATCTGGATGGCGTCGAGCCGGTAGTAGAGGTCTTCGCGGAACTTGCCCCTGCTGATGGCGTGGAGCAGGTCCACGTTCGTGGCCGCGATCACGCGGACATCCGTCTTCTCCACCTTCGACGCGCCCACCTTGATGTACTCGCCGTCCTGGAGGACGCGGAGCAGCTTCGCCTGCGTGGCGAGGGGCAGTTCGCCGATCTCGTCCAGGAAGAGGGTGCCGCCGTTCGCCTCCTCGAAGTAGCCCTTGCGGGTTTCCACCGCACCGGTGAAGGCGCCCTTGACGTGGCCGAAGAGCTCGGAGTCGATCGTTCCCTCGGGGATCGCGCCGCAGTTCACCGCGAAATATTTCCCGTTCTTGCGGCGGCTGTTCTGGTGGATGATCTTCGGGATGTTCTCTTTGCCGGCGCCGCTTTCCCCGGTGACGAGGACGGTCAGGTCCGTGGGGGCGACGGTGACCGCCACCTCCAGCGCACGGTTCAGCGCGGCATCATTCCCGATGATGTCGTATTTGTTTTTGAGTCTTTGCAGATCCTGTGAATCCATAAAACTTGTCTTCGTTTGGCAAAGTTACGAAAATAATGGTTATATTTGTATTCATGTGTGAAAGCAACTATTTAACAACACTGATATGAAAAGAAGCATTCATTTCCTCGCAGCGGCGGCGCTCATCGTAGCGGCCGCGTCCTGCTCCTCGGTCGGAAAGATGGCCGAGCTCGCGGATAATGTCAACGTGAAGTGCACCCCGGCCGTCCTCGAGGCGGTTGCCGGCACCGTCCCCGCCGACGTTACCGTCACCTATCCGAAGAATTATTTCCACCCGAAGGCGATCCTCGAGGTCGTTCCCGTGATCGTCTACGAAGGCGGTGAGGTGGCTGCCACCCCGCTGATGTACCAGGGCGAAAAGGTGAAGGACAACTACAAGCCGGTCGCCAAGAGCGGCGGTATCGTCAACGAAAAGATCGTCTTCCCCTTCAAGCCGGGCATGGAGCAGTCGCACATGGAGCTCCGCGGCACCGTCCGTTACAAGGCGAAGACCTACACCCTGCCGGTGAAGAAGGTCGCTGACGGTGTGAACACCACCTACATGCTGGTGGATGCCGATGGTTCCCTCCCGCTCAAGGCGGACGGCTACCAGGCCATCATCAAGCAGACCGAAGAAGGCCAGATCCTCTACAACGTGAACTCCGCCGAGGTCCGCAGCGGCCAGATCAACGGTCAGTCCATCAAGAACTTCCAGAAGGCCCTCGACGAGATCGGCAGCAACGCCCGCAAGACCCTCGTCGGTACCGAGGTCGTCGCCTACGCTTCCCCGGAAGGTGGTGAGAAGCTCAACCAGAAGCTCTCCGACAACCGTTCCAAGAGCGCTGACAAGGCTTGGGACAAGGTCATGAAGAACCGCGACATCGCCGATCCTGAGGTGAAGAGCGTCGGTCAGGACTGGGAAGGCTTCCAGGAGCTGGTCCAGAACTCCGACCTCGAAGACAAGGACCTCATCATCCGCGTCCTCTCGATGTACAGCGACCCGGCCGTCCGTGAAAGCGAGATCCGCAACATGTCCTCCGTCTTCACCGACCTCAAGAAGAGCGTCCTGCCGGAGCTGCGCCGCGCCCGCTTCATCGCCAACGTCGAATACAAGAACTACACGACGGACGAACTCCTCGCCCTGGTCGACGATAACGTCGACGTGCTTGACGAGCCCGCCCTCCTGCACTCCGCCACCCTCGTGAAGGACCTCAAGTCCAAGGTGAAACTGTACCAGAAGGCGATCGACAAGTATAACAGCGACGCCGCCCGCTTCAACCTCGGCGCCACCTATCTTGACAACGGTGACATCGAGAACGCGAAGAAGGCCTTCTCCAACGTCAAGCGCAAGGACGCCGACCTGGAGAACGCCCTCGGTGTGATCGCCCTCCGCGAAGGTGACCTCGAGACGGCTTACAGCCACTTCAAGAAGTCCGGCACCAACACCGCCAAGCGGAACATGGGTGTCGTCGACATCCTCTCCGGCGACTACGCCAAGGCTGTCAAGGACATCAAGGATACGAAGGGCTGCTGCAAGCTCATCGGCCTCGCCAACCTGCTGAATGGCGACCTCGAGGCTTCCGCCAAGTCGATGCACTGCAACGACGCTGACTGCAACTACATCCGCGCCATCATCGCCGCCCGCCAGGGCAACGCGACCGACGTGAAGAAGTACCTCGACCTCGTGGCCAAGGATGATCCTGAGCTCGCCGCCCGCGCCGAGAAGGACGTCGAATTCGCTGAATTCCGCTAGTCCCGCAGGGCGCATCGCCGCCCAAGACCTGAAGAGGCCGGCATCCCGAAAGGGCGCCGGCCTCTATTATTTTATTTATGGTATCCGGATCCGCCTACCGGGCAGGATAACCGACCCGCTCCTGGATCGGCCGGATGTCGACCTCCTGGACGGGGCGCTTCCCGGCGAAGGCGGCCGCCAGCCCGCAGACCTGTCCGAGTTCCAGGAAGACAGGCTCCATGCGGATCGAACCGTACGCGATGTGGCTGGAAGACATGCACACCGGCACCAGCAGGTTCGTGCACTCCTCGCGCCGGGGCGTCAGGCTCCGGTACGAGATGGGGTAGGGCTTGCCCCCGCCGATCTCCACGTCCCCCTCGTTCTTGACCATGTACTGACCGTCCTTGCAGACGACGATCCGCTCGCAGTTGTGCGAATCCATCTGGTAGGCCGCATAGCCGATCCCGTCCGGAATGTCGACCTTCCCCTCGCAGTCCGCCTGCGTCGCGACATATTCTCCGACCATCCGCCGGGCCTCCCGGACATAGAGCTGGTGGGTCCATCCGCCGGTAGCCGGATACTCGTCCTTGGCATAGCCCCACTGGTTGATCCAGTCCTGCAGCGGCTTCGGCACCCGCGGATCGGTGGCATAGAAGTAGAAGAGTCCCAGCGTGTAGTTCTTGTGCGCCTCGATGATCTCCCTGCGCCGCTCCCAGGACGCCTCCGGATAATCGTGGTTCATCCCGATCATGTCGGTGGAGAACGGCCCCCGGTTGTTGATGTCCGTCTTGCCGCCGGGCATCATCGTCCAGATGAAATAGCGGTTGATCTCCGGTGCCGGGTCGGCCTCGAACACGCGCACCAGCAGCTCGTAACGCGTTGAATCATAGTCTGCCGGGCGGGTAAAGGGAATCTGGTTGTCTTTGTCGTTCGACATGCAGATCCGGTAGTTGTACGCCTGGACGAAACCATCCCCGGTCCCTTCCTCCTTCAGGGTCCAGTCCTGGATGCCCCAGAGGAGCCCGCTCTGCGGGTTTCCCTTCTCCACGAACGGATCGATCCCGTCCGGAAACTGGTGAAAGACAGAGACATGCGACCCGTTCCAGCACTCCCCGTACACCGAAGCATCCTCGCGCCCCACGTGGTAGCTCACCCCCGCGAGCGCCATCAAGTCGCCCTCGTACGTCGCATCGATGAAGACCGGCGCCTTGACCGTCCGCCTCGCCCCGTTGCCATCCTCGCAGGTGATCGAGCGGATCCGCGTGCCCTTCTTCACGACGGATTCCAGGTACCAGCCCCGGCAGACGGTGATCTTCGGGTCGTCCACATAGCCCTCCAGGATCCGCTGCGCCACGGAAGGCTCGAACGTCCACTGTTCCTCCACCCCGTAGTGCGCCCCCAAATCGCGGTAAAAGCCCCGCGCCATGCCGATGATCGCCTGCTTGTTGCCGATGTCCGTCGCCCCCAGGCCACCCGTCGTCATCCCCCCGAGCACCACGTCCGGGCAGATGATGACGACCCGCCGGCCCTCCCCGGCCGCAGCCCGCGCCGCCGTCACCGCAGCGGACGTCCCACCATAAATGCACACATCTGCCTGCGGAGCACACGCCCCCGCAGCCAGCCACACACAGAAGAAGAGCCCCAGGCTCACTCTGTCCAAAGCCCGGTTCCGGGCCCGATGCAATCTTTCCGTTTTCATGACGGAAAGATAATCAATAATCCGCAAACCCCGGCGCCTCCCCCCGCCATCCCGCCCGCCTTTCCACAACTTTTTTGCGCAATCACAAAAAAGTTGTATATTTGCAGTCCGACCTTGTGTCAGAACGGTTTGACAAAGACCTTCGGCCGAAGTCCCTGGAGAGGTGGGAGAGTGGCTGAATCCACAGGTTTGCTAAACCTGCATACGGGTAACCGTATCACGAGTTCGAATCTCGTCCTCTCCGCAACCGGAAGCAGCCCGACGCGAAAGCGCCGGGTTGTTTTGTTGTCGGGCCGAGCCGAGCTTGCTCGAGCGCAGGCCCGGCGGCAAAACAACCAGCCCGGCCGCAGGCCGTGGGCTGCGCTCCGGTTGCAAGCCCCCCGCAGGGGCATCGAGATAGCGACGGCCGCCAGGCCGGCGGAATCCGTCCTCTCCGCCATTATTTTGGCAAAAACCCCTTCTGAATGCACCCAGAGGGGGTTTTTCTTGTTTTTGGGGTCCAAAAAAATGCACTAAAAATGCACCAAAGTGTAACAGGGCCCTATTGGGTAGGTGCAGTGGAGAGGTTTTTTTGTGCTTTTTGATGCCTCTGATTATCTATATCTCTTCTCTTTGTGCTTGATTAATAAAAGAATTGACAACAGCATCCCTGCCACAGGATAGGCCAATACAGCTACCAAGGAAGAGTACTGATGGGCAACATTTTTCCCCATATAATCATTCATAAAGGCTCCATACCAAACAGCAACAAACACAATGGGAATCAATAATAGTGACAGGACAAATAAGAAAACACTACTTATCTTTTTCAGTTTCCTGTCACCAATCCACACACATACAACAGCTGCTACTACGAGGAGAGCAAAGAGTAGAAAAATGATATCAGCACCAATATAACTGAATGGCTGGCTATACTGTGACCAGTGGGCAATAAATCTGCCAAGTGAGATAAACTCCCATACTATAACATACAGTGCAGGTAACCCCCATAGTAATGTGGCACATACAGACAAAACAAGGCTATATCTTCTTTTATCAATCATTGATACAAAGATAGTTTTTTTACTTCTTTACATACAGAAAAAAAGGGAAACAGCTTTGGAGCCATTTCCCTTTCAACTCATCTGTTTCATATTGGAGAATCCGCTGTAAAGTAACCCCCTCAGGGGGTCCCACTTTCAAGAGAACGAGGGGACTACTTTGCGTCGGAATTTCCAGATAGGTCAAACCGTATGTATTATGCTTTGAATTCCACATTAAAGGTGGTAAGCTACCACCTTTAATGGTGGTATACTTCTTATGCGGAAGGAATGATGAATACATCCCATTCCCCGTCTTTCTCTCGACGGGCGATGTATCCCTTTTCTGTCATAGACTTTAGGTGTTTCTGAATGGCAGATGTGTTGATGCCTATTCTTTTGGCCAAAGCCGCAATGGTTATTCCAGATTCGGTCATCAGCAGATTCAAGATTCTTCCGGAGTTCGCGCTTCGGAAGGCAATGCGCTGGCCGTCGTACCACCAGATGTTGGGATCCCGAGTCTGCAGGAAGTCCACGTCATTCTGAACCTCTTCGGTCACCATTTTCTTGAACCAGTTTACGAAAT